>Ga0114969_10002432_pt1 | contig 15286 bp, 12 predicted proteins | sample M_130807_MF_Meta_FD_87316 | JGI IMG/M metagenome (GOLD analysis project Ga0114969, IMG submission 87316) | Freshwater microbial communities from Lake Montjoie, Canada to study carbon cycling - M_130807_MF_MetaG | ecosystem: Environmental > Aquatic > Freshwater > Lake | place: Lake Montjoie...
CGGTATCGCAACCAAAAGAAATATCAAAACGGTCTTTCATCTCAATCAAACTTTGCATGGCATAGCTCGACGATGGATCCATGCGTACTTTGCCATCCCAATCCAACGTCATAAATCGGAAAGTAGGATCAACCACTTCGTTTACTACCGTTAAATTGATGCGGTAATTATCGGCTATTGCACCCCAATAATCCACACCGGCGCCACCCATTGGATCAACGCCCATTGCGATATTTGAATCACGCAGCACATCAAAGTCGATGACGTTTGCCAGATCATTCACATAGTTGGCAATGTAGTCGTAGCGGTGCGTACTTCCCAATTTCAATGCGCGTTCATAGGAAATGCGTTGCACCCCACGCAAATCGTCTTCTAAAAAAGCATTGGCCTTTGCCTCTATCCATGACGTGATTTCCGATCCGGCCGGACCACCATGTGGCGGATTGTATTTGAAGCCCCCATCGTCGGGCGGGTTGTGCGAAGGCGTAATAACAACACCATCAGCGAAGCCATCTTTACGACCTTTGTTATACATCAATATGGCTTGCGACACTGCCGGCGTTGGCGTGTATTCATCGTTTTTTGAAATCATGAGCTGCATGCCATTGGCTGCCAAAACCTCAACGGTTGTAGCAAAAGCAGGGGTTGATAAGGCATGCGTATCTATACCAATGAATATAGGACCGTCAATTTTGTGCATCTGTCGGTACAAGCAAAGTGCCTGACAAATAGCAAGAATGTGGCGTTCGTTGAATGCATTTTTTAGCGATGATCCCCGGTGCCCCGATGTACCAAAAGAAACACGCTGCTCGCGCACCGATGGATCGGGAATATTAGAATAATAAGCACTGATTAGTCTTGGAACATTGACCAACTTATCGATGGTCGGTAGTTTTCCTGCATTTGGACTTATACCCATAGAGTTACCTTGTCTTTAGTTCAATAGTGCGTCAATACGCAGCACGCAAGATAAAGTTATATTGCTAAAAGAATATAAACAGATCAACAATAAATTACGACCAAGTCAGCACAAAAAAAAATCCCCCGCTTTCGCGAAGGATTCTTTACACAAATTAGTGTTACTGCTACAACAAGTAATCAGTAGATAAAAATTTAGATTTTCTTTGATCTAAAATTTCAGATACAATTTTCTTATTCAATTCATTGTCTTTCATCGCCACCATCGTACGTATAGAGAATACACGCAATGCTGCCGTAACACTTAAAGTACCCTCAGCTGAATCTTTACGTCCGTTGAACGGATAAACATCCGGTCCACGCTGACACTGACAGTTCACATTCACTCTACAAACCTGATTCACCAATGGATCTACCAATTCAGCAATCTCATTAGAATCGGTTCCGAAGATACTCACTTGCTGTCCGAAGTTTGACTCTACCATATACTGAATAGGCTCAGCAATGTTTTTAAATGACAAAATTGGAACCACTGGTCCAAATTGCTCTTCGTGGTACAAACGCATAGAAGCGTTCACCGGATACAATACTGCAGGATACACAAAAGAAGCCACTGAAGCACCTCCGTTTTTGTTGATCACCTTGGCGCCATGTGCCACCGCATCATCTATCAATCCTTTAATAAATTCAGGTTTGTCTTTCTCAGGCAAAGGCGTAATCATCACACCCTTTTCCCAAGGCATACCCATTTTCAAGGTTTCCAATTTAGCAACGAAAGCGGCATTAAATTTCTCAACGATCGATTCGTGCACAAACAATATTTTTAAGGCAGTACAGCGCTGTCCATTGAATGACAAGCTACCTGAAATACACTCACTCACCGCCAATTCAATGTCGGCATCAGCCAACACAATAGCTGGATTCTTAGCCTCTAAACCTAATACAGAGCGCAATCTGTTTGGTTTTGGATGCGACTTTTTGATCACGTTCGCACTTTCGCTGTTGCCAATGAAAGCGAACACATCAATTTTACCACTTTTCATCAAGGCACCTATGGTAGCTCTTCCTGATCCATAAATCACATTGATAACACCTTTTGGAAAACTTTGTTGAAAAGCTTTCAACAGGGGATGAATCAACAATACACCATGACGTGCAGGCTTAAAAATCACCACATTGCCCATGATCAATGCAGGAATCAACAAAGCAAAAGTTTCATTGAGTGGATAATTGTAAGGCCCCATACAAGCAGTGATTCCAAAAGGTCCGCGACGAATTTGCGCGTAAATATCACCCTTCTTTTCAATACGAGAGTTTTTTCTATCTAGGTTCTTTAAGGCTTCTGTAGTATCTATAATGTACTCCACCGTACGGTCGAATTCTTTTTCTGAATCGCTGTAGTTTTTCCCAATCTCCCACATCAAGTATTTTACTACTTCTTGTTTTTGCTCCTTCATCGCATTCACAAATGCGTGCATATGGGCTATGCGTTTTTTAACGGGCATTGTTGGCCATTCACCTCTACCTAAGTCATAGGCATCTTGTGCGGCTTGCAATGCTTCAAAAGATTCTTTTTCGGTCAATACAGGAAAAGAACCCAATCTTTTTCTCACATATTCATTGCCTTGTTTAACGCATACTGGCGAAAAAACATCTTGCACAGGACCATCCCATGTTTTCAATTCACCACCCACCAAATACACTTTTTGCTCTAGCTCGTGCTGGATGTTCATGTTTTCTGGAGCAGCGGGAGCCGACTCAAATACGTTCATTATTTCTGCTTCTTGCATAAAAGGGGTTTTTATTAGAAGGGACAAAGGTATGTTTTTAAATTTTCTTGCATCAGAATTTCCAGTGCGTTTTCTCATTTTTATTCAACACCCTATGGGGATAAAAAAACACTTCGCGCCACCTCCTAAATTCACCGTTTTGAATATCAGTGCCTTACAAAAAAAGGGAGTAAAATGTCAGTGTCTTGGTGCGCGTGATGTCGAAGTCAAAAACCACCTGCCTCCTTCCTTGCCAATTAAGTTTGCAGTCTACTATTTACTTAACCTTTTTTGAAAATGAAAAAAATCTTTACCCTATTGCTATCTGCTGCAGTGTTTGCTGCAAACGCACAAACTCCCGGCTACACGAGTACATCTCTATATGATGACTTTGCAAAAGCGGGGTCTTATGCTGATCCAAATCCGATTGATCCAAATTTACCCGAAGGCATTTACTGGTGGGGAAAAGAGGCTTTAGGCAACAGCAGCGCACCCAACAACAGTGATCCTTGCTTTGCCTCAAACAAATATGCCTTGACACGCACAGGAAATGGAAAATTAGGCGTTACAATATCACAAGCCAGCAACTGTTGGCAACCAATGGGCATCTCTACCAAAGTTAATTTGGCAAGCAACGCTACTTTTGAAATATCAGTAACCAATACTTCTAACTTCGCTTTGTATTTTGATGTTGCCATTGTTGACGCTGACAAAAACTTCATCAACTGCGACGCCAACGGCAACAACTACCGTGCTCTAAGCATTGCTGCACAAGAAACAAAAATAATCAGTGGTGATTTCACTGGCGGTCAGCACAAAACATGGGTAAACAACAGTCCTGTTTTCACCAGTGGCTTCGACTTGTCAAAAGTAATTGAAATCGATTTCACTATTGTCAATGCCGACCAACCCGAAAACAATAGCTGGGGACCTTTGGCCATTACCGATGCTACGCTTGCCTTCAACTACATCAAATTAGGCGCTGTGGGTGGCTTGGGAACCAACGAACTTCAAAACACAAAGCTAGTGAGCGTATTTCCGAATCCTGCGAACAACGGCATCGTGAATTTTACCCAAGCACTCAGCAACATCAAAGTATACAATAACATTGGACAATTATTACTTAGCAACAACAGCACAACGCAATTAAACATCAGCACACTCTCTGCGGGTATATACTTGCTCACTGCCGACCAAGGTGTCAGCAAAATGATTATTGATTAAAAACTAACCATGTAGTAGTAGTTAGTGTAGTGCAGAAAACCTCCGTATCCCCCACGGAGGTTTTTCTTTTGCATAATAGCACAATTCCATTTATATTAGACCTTATAACCATAAAACCATTGTATGATGAAGAAATCAAGTATAATGGGGATGTTTACTTTTTTCTTTTTATCGATTGCATTTTCCATCAACGCACAGTTTAAGGTAGTGGGATACCTGTACAACTGGAGCAACTTTACCAGCAACGCCAACAATGTTGACTACACCAAAGTCACGCACGTGGCAATTGCATTCATCAATCCCGACGCCAACGGAAACTTAGGTCCAGTCACTTCATTGAGCACAGTAGTTGGTATTGTGCACGACAACAATGCAAAAGTGCTGGCATCACTTGGTGGCGCTAACGCAACGAGCGATTGGCTGACCTTAGTTGATCCTGACCACCGAACTGCCTTCATCGCCAAAATCGTCTCTTTTATCAATACCTACAACCTCGATGGTATCGATGTTGACTTAGAAGCAAGCAACATCGACTACAACTACAACGATTTCATATTGGCACTAAAAGCCGCTATGCCACAAGGTAAAACATTAAGCGTAGCTATCGCCAGATCATACGGCGACGCACTCAGCGACGAATGTGTTGCCGCCTTCGACTTCATCAACGTAATGTCATACGACCAATGCGGCACGTGGAGCAATCCTTGCCAGCATTCTTCTTTTGCCTACGCCAACTCTGATATTTTATACTGGACCGTCACTCGAAAAGTAGCTAAAGAAAAAGTAATCCTTGGCCTACCAAGTTATGGTTACCGCTGGGAATCAAGCAACAGCAATCCAAGTTACAAACAAATCGTCACTGAGTTTCCGCGCGCGGCCAACCAAGATTCCATACGCACCCCCACCAACGGCATCATCTACCACAATGGAATTCCAACCATTAAACAAAAAACCGCACTGGCTATGGAAAAAGCGGGTGGCGTAATGTGGTGGGCACTGCCCTTTGACTTCGCCAGCAGCGACAGTCGTTCGCTACTGAAGGCAATGGACGAAATAATTCACCCCAACAACTTGACAAACCCCATCAATACTGGAGATCTACTGGTTTTTCCCAATCCATTTTCAAATAAAGTAGCGCTGCAATTCAGCACAGTTTATAGCGGAAATCTTAATATTACCTTGAGTGACCTCAGTGGCAAAACAATTGTGACACTCTTCAATAGAGATCAGACAGCGGGTGCTTTCAATCAAAGTTTTACGCTCGACTTTTTGAGCGCTGGCATGTATCTCTGCAAAATCACAAGCAGCGACCAAACCACCACCATCAAAGTATTAAAAGACTAGAAAACGCAAAGAAAAAAGAGCAATAAAAACATTGCTCTTTTTTTCTTACTAATTATTAATGCTTAGAATATTTCCATCATACGATGTTTGGTAATGCTGCAATGCTCTTGTTGCCGGACCTTTCAATACTGAACCGTCGGTCAATTGAAATTCAGAACCACAACACGGATCAACAGCCGATAAGGTCACGCCCACTGCATTGACCTTTGAACAAGTATCAGTAGGATGATATGGACAATGCCTATCGTAGGCCATGAAAAGGTTGAGATCAGCCCGATATACAATCAAACCCTTCGACCCGCCTGTAATGTAAACCCAACCACCAATGCTTCTGATATTGACATAATCAGGATTTTGCAAATTGATTTGAATATTGACTGGAACATAAGGAATGTAGGTACTGTCCTTTGTGCACGAAGGCAAAAACAACAAAAAAATTATACTTACAGTGGAAAAAACAAACTTCATAGCGACAAATGAAAAGCAAAAATAAGACATCTGCACATACAACTTACTTTCTTTCTATTTATTATTACATCACAATTAATTGAGCATGATTTTTAAATCTACCAAAAAAGCCATTACCCTTCTGTCCTTGTTTATTTTGATGGGACTGAGCTTCAGCGTTCAAGCCCAAGGCAAAAGCGAAAAAAAACAAGAGGAACGCAAAAAGGGACGCAAGGCCAGCGCAGAAGAAGCCGAAAAAGAACTCAAAGAAAGGCATCTGAAAATACAACAGAAAGAAGTGCAAAAACGAATGAAAAAATCACTCAAAGAAGCTGAACGTCGAAAAAAAAACAAGAAGCCGCCTTTTTATGAAGCGTGGTTCAAAACAAAACGAAAAACAGGAAAAAGCAAAAAAGGAAAATAACAACCATGAACAGCATTCAAGAAAAACAAAGCTTTAGCAACAAATGGATATGGGCCATATTGCTATTGGTCTTAGGCATCAACACCTTCGTAGTCGTGCACCACTACAACACCGTAGGCTCAATAGGTTTACTCGACCTCTTGCCATTTTTAATCACCCTAATACTTACCCTTCTATTTTTCAATTTTCGACTTGAATTCAGCATCAACAGCGAGGGTGTAAGTTATCGCTTCTTCCCTATTCACAACAAAATGAGGGAAATTAAAAGAAGTGAAATAGTTAAAATCACCGCCATTGAATACAGTCCCTTGCTCGAATATGGCGGTTGGGAAATTCGCCGTGGAAAAACAGGATGGGCCTACACCATCAGCGGCAACAAAGGCATCTTCATTGAACTGGCAAACGGAAAAAGCGTTCTACTTGGCACCAAACAGTCTATTGAGCAGCTGAATGAAAAACTAAATCTCTTGGTGCAAAGCGAAGCTTGAATCCACTTTGAAAAAAAAGCTACTTTCCGCGCCCCGCGGTTAATAAAGGCAAATATCATATATTTGTTACTTTTCAAATTTTACAACATGAAAATTGCATTGTTAGGATATGGCAAAATGGGCCAGGAAATAGAGAAAATCGCTGTAGAGCGTGGACACGAAATTGTACTTAAAATCAACATCGACAATGCCCACGACCTTAACAACGAAAAACTAAGCAAGGCCGATGTCGCCATCGAATTCAGCACACCCGAAACAGCTTATAGCAATATTCAAAAGTGTTTTGAAGTTAACGTACCCATTGTTGTGGGCACTACGGGCTGGCTCGACAAAATGGAAGAAGTGAAAAATGCTGCCCAAAATAAAGGCAAAGGATTTTTTTATGCGTCCAATTACAGTATTGGCGTAAACGTGTTTTTTGAAGTCAACAAGCACCTCGCCAAACTGATGAAACCCTACCCATCTTACCACATTGAGATGGAAGAAATTCACCATACGCAAAAATTAGATGCGCCAAGCGGCACTGCCATTACTTTGGCCGAAGGCATTATAGAAAACAGCAGCAGCAAAAGCAAATGGGTCAATGACAAAACAAACGTTGAAAGCGAATTAGAAATTATTTCAAAGCGCATAGAGAATATTCCAGGTACCCACACCGTTGTGTACGACTCTGAAATAGACGAGATTTACATACGACACACCGCCAAAAACAGAAAAGGCTTTGCATTGGGCGCTGTCATTGCTGCCGAATTTATGAAAGGCAAATCTGGTTTTTTCGGAATGAAAGACTTAATGAAATTTTAATCCATACCTAGCATGAATAAGACCTACATATTAATACTCCTTTCCATATTGTTTCTCTTTGGATTGGCGAAGCTCTTTAGCAAAGCTGGGGAAAAATCATGGAAGGCCTTTGTTCCAATTTACAACGTTTACGTTTGGTTAAAAATAGTACAACGCCCCACTTGGTGGTTGATCTTATCGCTCATTCCGGTAGTCAACATTGTACTCATCATTGGGCTAACAGTAGAATTACTCAACTGTTTTGGCAAAAGAAAAGTATACGAACACGTACTCGGTGCCGTAGCTGGATTTATTTACTTGCCCTATATCGCCTTTTACGAAAACGTTGAATTCACGGGTGTTATAGACTATGCGAAAGCCAAAAAATCAAAACCAAGAGAATGGTCAGAAGCCATTTTCTTCGCCATCATTGCAGCAACCATCATCCGTACTTTTGGCTTGGAAGCTTTTAAAATCCCTACTCCTTCCATGGAAAACACACTCATGACGGGCGACTTTTTATTCGTTAGCAAATTTCACTACGGAGCCAAAACTCCCATCACCCCATTGTCGATTCCGTTCACCCACCAAACTATTCCTGTGCTTGAAATTCAATCTTATTTGGATTGGATTCAACTGCCTTCTTTAAAATTACCGGGACTCAAAGATGTGGAGCGACGTGACATTATTGTGTTCAACTACCCTTACGAACCCTATCGCCCTACCGATAAAAAAACCAATTATGTGAAGCGCTGCGTAGGAATTCCCGGAGACAGCCTACAAGTAAAACAGGGCTACGTGTACATCAATGGCAGCAAAGAAGATTTTCCAAAAAGCGCCATACCACAAGCCACCAACAACCAAAGTGATTTCGAAATCATTCATCCTTTTGAGTTCTCTCGCGATCGTTCAAAAGCAATTGTCGCCTTACACAACAATGCCGCAGTGCACTCAGGATTCGACCTTTTCACCTACGCACACAGCGATTGGACGATGCTCAACAACGGCCCAATTTGGGTGCCCAAAAAAGATGCTTCGGTGCAACTCAACGACAATTCCTACTATGAATACCGACGCATCTTTCGATATTACGAAGACGGAAATGTGCTGTATTTAAAAGACTTGGTCAACAGCTACATCGAATTGTCGTACTTGGAAAAACAAGTTGACTTTGAAAACAAATCGCGCTTCATGGAACTCTTGCGTCAAATGCAAGAACGTTTGCAATTCACCAAACTGCCTTTCAATCTTGCAGAAGCCGGCGACATGTTCTTTTTGCAAAACCCAGCCAATGGCGACAAACTCGTCAATAATTTCAGTGACTACGAAAAAGACTTTAGCACTTTTTGCAGCACACAAATTCCGATTGAAAAAGAAAAAATACTCGAAGCCATCAAAAAAATGAATCCTACATTGGTGGGCGCGGGCAATAAAATTGAAATTGAAAAAGTGCAAATACAGTTAAAAGAAGGCAAAAACTTATTCTTGGTAAACGGAGCACTCAACGACAAATACACCTTCAAAAAAAGCTACTATTTCGCTATGGGGGACAACCGCGGACAATCAGCTGATTCGCGCGCTTGGGGATTTGTTCCCGATGACCACATTGTTGGAACACCCGTATTTATTTGGATGTCAATCAACGACGGCGTGCAATTCGATCGCTTGTTTTGCTTCGTTAATGCAAAAGGCGTTTCTAAATCTTACCTTTTTGAATTCTTGATTGGCGGACTGCTACTTTGGCTTGCCAACAAACTTTGGAAAAATCGAAAATCAAAAGAAAAGAAATAGTGACAGCCATCTTTCCAACAGCCTTTTTAGGGCCTATTGAATATTACGCCTTGCTGAAAAAAAATCCGCAATCTTTGCTGGAAGTACACGAGCATTTTCCAAAACAAACCATACGCAGCCGCACCGAAATTTATGGCGCCAATGGCAAACTCAACATCTCTCTGCCCTTACAGAAAAGAAAAAACGAACATACGCCCATTTCACAAATTCGAATTTCCTACGACGAATCATGGCAAAATATTTTATGGCGATCCATCACTGCCAGTTACCGTTCATCGCCTTTCTTTGAATACTACGAAAGTGAATTGGAAAAACTCATTTATGTAAAGCATGAATTTCTGCTCGACTACAATACGTCTCTGCACCATTGGATTTGCGCCAAACTTAAATTAACATCTACACTTATTCCAACCACTGAATACCACAAAACGTACAGCGACATCAATGACTTCCGCAGTAGTATTCACAGTAAAAAGGGACCTGCTTTTGTGCATCCCGAATACATGCAAGTGTTCGCCAACAAAATGGGCTTCATTCCCAACCTAAGCATCGTTGACTTACTGTTCAATGAAGGTCCACACGGCTTGTCTTTGCTGTAAACGCAACTCATTTTCCGAAATTAAAACCGCAATTTCGCTCATTTTGCATTCATTGAAAATAGTGTATTGATCAGCACTTCAATAAATTCGCGCGAGCCAAAAATCAAATTCCTTATATTTGATCAAAATTGAAGAATGAAACAAAAGTATTTTCTACTTTTTGTTATTGGATTATTTGTACTGCGCATGACTTACGGCTTGGCGTCAGACTTTTGGGAGGAGGACAACAAGCAAATCTATCTCATCGGACTGAAATCGTACACTACTGCAACATGGCCTTATTATGGTCCCGACATCGTGTATACCAAAACACAAATTCCAGGAGCATTGCAAGGATTACTCATCAGCCTGCCCTTGCATCTGGCGGCAATTCCTGAAGCGCCCTTTCTTTTTTTGGGTTTACTCTCCTTTGCCATACTTTTATTTTTCGCCAATTATTTGGCGCATCGCTTTAGCGACATCCCAAAGTGGGTGGTATACACCATCGTACTCACAACCTCTTGGGTGATGCACTTCTCTATGTCGGTAGTCAATCCTTCTTATGTAATTTTATTTTCCGTTCCTTTTTTCGTGTGCTTCATAGAGATCGTCGATGTATACAAAAGCAAACGCATACCGAACGAAACAGCATTTTTTGTCATAGGCATCAGCACCGCATTGGTCATGCAAATCCATATGTCTTGGATTTTGCTTTTACCCTTCACTGCACTTGCGTTTGCATACACACTTTACAATGCACGAAAGAGCTTTATTAAATGCAGTTTACTTTATATTCTTGGAGCAAGCATTGGTGCACTGACTTTGCTGCCCACCTTGTTTTTTCCCGATGCTTCTGGCACCGGTGACGTAGCAAACAACATTGTTTTCAACTGGGAAAATTTTAAAAACATTGGCATCGTCCTCACACGTTTTTTAATTTTTGCGGGCTACGAAGTTCCTTATATGTTAGGAACAAGTGCTGAAGCGCGCTTGGCGGTGGTGGAACACCACCTGTGGATGGCTCCTTTCACGGCATATTTGTATTTGTTTGGTTTCGCACAAGTTGCACTTTTTATCATTTCCTTTTTTCAAAAAAACGAAAGCGGCGATTGGCGAAAAATGAAGTGGATCACCTTTGGTTCCTACCTGTTAATTTTTGCAAGCTTCTTTTTCTCCATTAAAGGTCCGGCACCACACACCTTTTACATTATGCTGCCTATCGCCATGATCTATTCATTTCATTGCTATCGATGGATCATCTCAAAAAAGAAATTTTTCTTGAAGCTTCTGCAAATAGCGGCCATCAGCGGCATACTGTTTCACATTGGATTGGGCATCGACAAATACGAAAACAAATCACTTTACAAAAACAGAGCGCTCCTACAAAATGCCATCGATAAAAAAGACTACAAAATTTTGGGCACAAGGCGCAGCGATGTTTTGGGACACGGCTATTAAACCACACAACAATGACTACATTTCTTGGCAAAGTAGCCCAACATATTTTTGACAATTACCCCAACGACACTGAAAACATTTGCGTTGTATTACCCAGTAAACGTGCTGGACTATTTTTAAAAAAAGAAATCGCCAATACTTTTCAAAAAACCATTTGGGCACCCGTCATCCTTTCTCCCGATGATTTTATTCAAGAAATTTGCGCCTCTAAAATCATATCCTCCTTTGAACTCACGCTGCACTTTTACAGCGTGTATAAGGCCTTGCCCAGTGAGGTTGAAAAAGACGATTTCAATGAATTTTTAAATTGGGCACCATCACTGCTCAGCGACTTTGATGCCATCGACCGCCATCTTATTGATCCCGCAAAATTCTTTGGCTACATCAATGAATCTCGCGCTTTAGAAGTTTGGAATGTAGATGGACAAGCACTATCTGAATTTCAAAAAAACTACCTACGCTTCTGGAAAAATCTACATCTGTACTACAACGCACTCAATAGCTCGCTGCAGGCCGAACACTTGGTCACACGCGGACAGGCATACCGACTTGCCGCTGAAGCCATCAGTAAAACCGATTTCATCAACAAGTACCACAAAGTAATTTTTGCAGGATTAAATGCCTTGAGTCCAGCCGAAGAAAAAATTGTCAGCACTTCCATTAAAGCCGGCTGGAGCGAAATACTTTTTGACGCCGATGAATACTACCTCTTCAACAAGAGTCAAGAAGCGGGCACTTTTTTGCGAAAATATTTAAAGGGTTGGGCTTCGTCAAATTTCATTTGGAAAGAAGACCTCTTGCAAACCCAAGAAAAAAATATACACATCATCGCTTGTCCGCAAAACATCATTCAAGCAAAGGTTGCTGGTGAAATAGTGAAAACTAAATTTCCCGTGAACTCACCGCGCTCAGCCGTAATTTTGTGCGATGAAAATTTACTTTTGCCCTTTCTCAACCACCTGCCCGAAGAAACTACTGCCGCCAATATCACCATGGGTTTTCCGCTCAAGCAAAGCGACTTATACCCCTTGTTAATTCAATTGTTTTCACTGCACAGCAATGCACTCCTCAAAGAAAAAGATTATCTTTTTTACCACCACGACTTGCTGCTTTTGCTCGCGCATGAAAAAATGCAATTGCTCTTTAATCCCTCTAAATTCAATGCACTCAGCCAGTGGATCACCAGCAATAACAAAGTGTACATCACCCTTGAGAGATGCATTTCTTTTTTGGGCGAAGAACTGCGCTTCATCCTGTCGGCAGAAAACAAATTCGGCAACGGATTTTTAAAAAATACGCTACAACTAGCCCTACATCTTAAAAACAAATACAGTGATACTCGGCCCATTGAAAGCGAATACCTCTTCACCTTTTACACCTTTTTGCAAAAATTATCTAACCTCGTTTTAAAATACAACCTCGAAGAACTCAACAATTTAAAGTCACTCAAGCGCGTGTGCCTCAAATTGGTGAAACTCGAAAAACTATCCTTTTACGGCGAACCATTGCAAGGGCTGCAAATCATGGGAATGCTCGAAAGCAGAACCCTCGACTTTGAAAACATAGTATTATTATCAGTAAACGAAGGCGTGATACCGAAAGACAAACAGCAACAATCTTTCATTCCCTTTGACATTAAAAAAGAATTTGGACTTTACACACACCACGAGAACGACGCTATTTTCGCCTACCATTTCTACCGCCTTCTGCAGCGTGCCAAAAACATTTATTTACTGTACACCTCAGCCGGAGATGGCATGGGCGCACAGGGTGAAAAAAGCCGATTTCTAAAACAAATAGAAATGGAGTATTCAGGCAAAAGCAATCCGAATGTGCACCTGTACTGCACACAGGCGGCGCTGCCTACCGCAACAGGCAACCACGCCGACATTGACATTAAAAACTCAGCCAATATTGGTGAAAAACTGCAGCGCATGGCCGAAAAGGGCTTTTCACCTTCGGCGATCAACAAGCTCATCGCCTGTCCACTCGATTTTTACTACCGCTATATTCTCGGATTGGGTGAACTTGAAGAAGTAGAAGAAGACATTGAGGCGAGCAGCATGGGAACCGCTATTCACAGTGCGCTTGAACGCATGTACCAACCCCACGTATCAAAAATTTTAAAAATCAGCGACGTACAAGCCATGTTGCCCCAAGTTGAAAAAGAACTCAAACAATCCTTTGAAGCAGTAAAAATCAGCGAAATTGGACAAGGCAAAAACCACCTTACATTCAACATCGCCGTTGATGTAGTAGCACAATTTTTGCGCAACGAAATTGCTTTTTTAGAAGAGCTACAAAGCAACAATCAAGTGCTGACCATATTGAATCTCGAACAAAAAATGGAAAGTACCATTGAAATTGAAGTACAGGGGCACGTGCAAAAAATTAAAATCAAAGGCATCGCCGATCGTATTGATCAAATTGGAAGCACCATACGCCTTGTTGATTACAAAACAGGAAGCGTGCAAAGCTCTGAACTTTCTTTCGACATGGACACTATCACGGGCGATAAAAAATCAAAGGCCCTGCAGTTGATGTGGTACAGTCTTTTGTACCTCAACAACCATCCACAGGTGCATAGCGTTACCCCAGGCATTATTTCATTTCGATCGCTAAGTAAAGGAATGATAGGCATCAAATATCAAAACGAAAGCAGCGCCAACCGAGACTCCTGTGCCGAATACGAAGCCCAACTCAAAATCATTTTTGAGCATTTATTTTCCGGTAAATTTCGCTACTCGCACAACAGCGATGCCAAATATTGCCAGTATTGTTAATAGATCAGTACAGCTGTCAATTTTGCTATTTCAACACAAAAGAATTCAAAACGCTTTCGCCAATGGCCTGCGTGCTATTGCCCTGCTCCATTGTAAAAGTAAGTATGTAGGCTCTGTCGTTCATCACCCACACATACTGCTCAAACTGCAAGTGAAATGCGCCTTGATCACCAGTATAAATCATTTTATGAAATTCAGAACTCCCTTTTTTAATGCGCTTACTTTCCACAACATTTGAATTGCTAATCATCGTTTTGATTTGTCCTTCCGATATTTCAACGTATTTGTTCAAGTCCAAATCATGACCTTTCAAATCCTGAGAAATCAAATTTACATTTTCGCTGAACTTATCTTGTTCCGACTCACTTGGCGAAAAAAGAGCGAAACTGGTGCCCATTTTTCCACTGGTATCCAATTTCCAAGTTGCCGGATAGTGAATGCTAAAATTGGCTTTGGTAAAAACAATGTCACTTTCAGGAGCAGCAAATGCTAGACAAAGTGCACAAAGCGCAACAAATACAAAAATGTTCGATTTCATTTTACGAGATTTAAATTAGTAGGCCGTGAAGATAAAATAAACACAACACTTTCAGCCATTTCATTGAAAAGCAATAAGCAAAGCTTGCATTTTCTATCGCTACAAAGTTTGATTTTATTTCCACGCAGCTTGCATTATCCACCGGCTCTACAGCGCAATAAAAGTAATGTCTTTAGAGCGATAGCGCACAAAAGAAAATTCTTTGCTGCTGCGAAAAGCAGAATAGTTTATCTTCGCACTATGGACGGACTCAGAAAACTATCGGCAAAAAACGACAACATCATCGCACCCGCAACAGCGCCAGGCGTAGGCGCTATTGCCGTGCTGCGTATCTCGGGTGCCGATGCCATCACGCTGTGCTCCACTGTTTTTGAATCCATCAAAGGCAAAAAAAAATTGGTCGATGCATCTTCACACACCGCGCACTTCGGCAACATCAAAGACGGCGATCGCATTCTCGATGAAGTGCTCGTTACCGTGTTCAAAGCACCCCACTCCTACACGAGTGAAAATACAGTAGAAGTTTCCTGTCACGGCTCAACATATATCCAACAAGAAATCATCAAACTTTTTCTCGCAAAAGGAGTGCGCATGGCCGAACCCGGAGAATTCACATTGCGTGCTTTTTACAACGGTAAACTCGACTTGTCGCAAGCCGAAGCCGTGGCCGACCTCATTCATTCCACCTCTGAAAGCGAACATCAATTGGCCATTCAGCAAATTCGAGGAGGTTTTTCCAAC
>Ga0114969_10002433_pt1 | contig 15284 bp, 1 predicted proteins | sample M_130807_MF_Meta_FD_87316 | JGI IMG/M metagenome (GOLD analysis project Ga0114969, IMG submission 87316) | Freshwater microbial communities from Lake Montjoie, Canada to study carbon cycling - M_130807_MF_MetaG | ecosystem: Environmental > Aquatic > Freshwater > Lake | place: Lake Montjoie...
AATTTTCTGCAGTAGAAGGCAATTTTACAATTACACCAAATACAAAATGTTTGGAAGATATTCAAATCGGATCTTCCATAATCAGTGTAGATTCTACAATAGGATTTCCAAAATCTGGAACTCTTTTTTCTGGAAATAATGTAATTTCATATACAAGTAAAAGTATTAATCAATTTTTTGGTTGCAGTGGAATTAAATATGCAATTTCATTGAGTGATGATATAAGATCTGATGAGATTTATTATGGTTATGAAGATGGTGATGTCACCAAAAAGGTAGAATTACGGTTAACGGGAGTATTATCCAAATTCAAACAAATTTCAGAATCTTTAACTGTTAGTGAAGGTGATGAAATTTATGTCAAAAATCTTGGCGAAATTATTAAGAATCCATCAGAAAATAAATCATATAAGGAAATTTTCGCAAATTCTTGGATATACAATACAAGTTCTAGATATCAAGTAACTAGCATAAATGGATCTGCATTTGTATTAAGTAGTTCAATTGATAAATCCAGTTTAAAAGTTGGAGATCAAGTAGAAATTGTTGAAAGAGGTACTAATAATATACTTTCAAATCCATTAAATTTACCTTATGTTTCAGTAGTTGTTTCTGATACACAGGTTAATTTAAATAATCTTTCTGGATTTGTTGTAAAGGATAAGGAAGAATATGATTTAAGAAGAAAAATTAATAAAGCAAGCAGTTCAGTAGTTCCTATTGAATTTGGAAATAATGCAATTATTTCTGATATACAAAATGTATATAATGAAAATGATGAGTATATGTATGTTGCATCAAATTCACTACCATCAAATAATAATGGATTAACAATTCCCTATGCATATCAGATAACGAAAAACATTAATACAGTTAATGTTAGTGGATTGGGTGATCAGATTTCTAGTGGAAGATATTCTACATTATTATTCAATAATACTGTACCATTCATAAATGGTGATAGAGTTTATTACTCTTCTCCAGAAAATTCTACTTTGGATCTGGAAACTGGGAGTTATTATGTTCAAGTATTGTCGCCGGGAAATAAGATAAGATTGTATGGATCAAAAGCATTTGTTGGTGGAAATCAAAATGTAACTTTTGCTAATGTTAATACAAATTTCACATCCGAAATACACAAATTCGTATTATATTCACAAAAGTCATCAGAAATATCTGCTCAAAAACTTCTGAAAAAATATCCATTAAATCCAAATATTAAAAATGGTAGTAATGAGGTGACAATTCCTGGGTCGATTGGAATGCTAATTAATGGTGTTGAGATTAAGAATTATAAATCCGATAATAAGATTTACTATGGACCATTAGAATCAGTTAGTGTATTGAATGGTGGAAATAAATATGATGTTATCAATCCCCCATTAGTTACTGTATCTTCTGGAGAGGGAATAACTGCATTAGTTCAACCAGTAATCAGTGGAAGCATTGATAGAGTTTATATTGATAGTCAGGATTTTGACATTGGTAAAATAATTTCAATTGATGTAACTGGTGGAAATGGTGGAGGAACTACTCTAGAACCAATAATTAAAAAGAGAGTACGAGAAGTTTATTTCGATGCCAGAATGACTAAAGGCATTGATATTTCAAATGATACAATTCAATTTTTAACCAATCACAATTTTACAAGTGGTGATCCAATAATTTATAATTCAAATGGAAATTTGCCATTAGGAATAGGAACATATTTGGGATCAAATCAAGATCAAAATAAAACTTTAACAAATAATGCTACTTATTATGCAAAAGTTGATAACAGTACTACGATAAGATTATACTCAACTTTTTCAGATTATTCTTCAGGAATTAATACTGTTGGATTTACAACAACAAATACTTCAGGTATTCATAAGTTTATAACCGCATCAAATAAAAACACTCTCTCAGAAGTTAAAGTAATTAATGGGGGGAGTGGATATACAAATAGAAAATTAATTGTAAATCCAACTGGAATATCTACAATTAATCATACCATTAGTTTTAATAATCATGGATTTAATGATGGGGAATTAGTTGTATATAATTATCAAACATCGACAATATCCGGAATTTCAACTACAAATCAATATTATATTTTAAAATTTGATAATAATTCTTTCAGATTATGTGATGCTGGAATTGGGGGTACAAATAGAACCAATTATATTAGAAAAAATTATATAAAATTTTCTTCTATTGGATCTGGATATCAATATTTCAATTATCCAAAAATTTCAGTTTCTATACAATATTCTCCAGTAGGAATTGCAGATTCGATACAATCTATTACTGCAACTCCTGTAGTTAGAGGAAATATTATTGATGCATATCTATATGAGAGTGGAACAGGATATGGATCGTCAATATTAAATCTTCATAAAAAACCTCTTATAAAAATAAAGACCGGAAAAGAGGCTCAAATAAGTCCAGTTATTATCAATGGATCAATTTCTGCAGTAAATGTAAAATATGGAGGATATGAGTATTATTCAATTCCAGATTTAATTGTAGAAGATTCTGGTGGATCTGGATCTGGAGCAGAACTTAGAGCAATTGTAATTAATAATAAAATTAGATCAGTAAGTATTATAAATCCTGGAATTGGTTACTCTAGTTCATCAACTACTGTTAAAGTTGTACCTGCAGGATTAAACGCAATTTTTGATTCAACAGTTAGATCCCTAAGAGTAAATAATGTTGAAAGATTTGGAGATGAATTATTAATTGAATCTGATAATAAATTGCAATATTCAATTTGTGGATATTACAATACTCTAAGATTGTCCCTGAATGATGATGGTACGCAACATTCCCCGATAATTGGATGGGCATATGATGGAAATCCAATATATGGTGCATATGGGTATACTGATAAAGAAGATCCCAATACGCAACAAAAATTATTAACTTCTGGATATAAACTGAATACTTCCAATGTATTCAATAGACCTATAGGATTTTCTGATGGATTTTTTGTTGAGGATTATGAGTATACGAATTCTGGAGATTTGGATCAAAATAATGGTAGATTTGGAAAAACTCCAGAATTTCCAAATGGTGTTTATGCATACTTTGCACCAATTTCTGAAGGAACTTTTAAATCAATATTTCCTTATTTTATTGGCAATACTTATAGATCAAATATAATTAAAGAAAACTTGAATATTAGTCAAAATTATGACTTTAATAATTCAACCTTATTAAGAAACACTTTCCCATATAAAATTTCTGACCGATATGCAGATTACGATTTCCTAGTAGAATCTAACGAAATTTTAAATCAAAAGACAATTATAGAATCTGTATCCGATGGATATGTAAATTCGATTGATATCCTAAATTCTGGATCAGATTATAAAGTAAATGATGTATTGCAATTTGATGATACTGGAACTGATGGTGGAGGATTAATTGCAAAAGTATCCTCACTAAAAGGAAAAGATATTGTAAAAGTAGATACTACAGTAGAAAGTTATGAAAATGCGATTTTCAATTGGGTCGATAGTAATCAAATAAAAGTTTCAATCTTACCAAATCATAACTTGGTGGATAATGATTATGTCATAATTTCGGGATTTTCAACAGATTTATCAAATTTAAATGGTTCATATAAAATAGGAATTACATCACAGTATTCAAATGTATTAAAGGAAATTCCTGCATCTACTGTAGGATTATCCACTGAAATATATGTGACACAATTACCTTCTGAGTCAGTATCAGTGGGAAGTAGCATCAAAATTGGTTCAGAAACATTGCAAATTTTAGAAGTATTTAAAAATCTGAATATACTGAAAGTGCAGAGAGGATTGACTGGAATATCACATACTGCAACTACACCAATTTATTTTACTCCAGATTCATTTACAATTTCCAAGAATATTGATTATTTTGAATCAAATCTCAATAGCAAAATTTATTTCAATCCAACAAAATCAATTGGGATTGGAACTGAAGTTGGAATTACATCATCAATAACATTCCAATTTGGAGATTCAAATATTACAAGAACTATTCCTACTCAAGGAATTTATATTGAGAATCATGGATTTAAGACAAATCAACAAATTATTTTCAGAAGATCAATATCAGAGTCCATTTCAGTATCAACCTCCCCAACTGGAATTCCAGTAAATATACCTACTAGTGGAAATTCTCAAACTTTTTATGCAATAAATAAAAATAAAAATACTATTGGAATAAAAACTTCTATCAATTCTCCAGAATTATTCTTTATTAGTCTTAATAATGGAAATAATGATGAGAAATATTCATTTGAAAGTACATATTCACAAATAGTTGGAAAAGTTGAAAGAATAAAATCCACAGTTTCAGTTTCAACTTCTCATGAATTATCAAATGGTGATAATATACTTCTTAAAGTACAACCAAGTCTTTCGGTAGGAATTGGTACATCAATATCAGTATATGTTAAAAGAAATTCAACTACTGGAAATATTCTAATTAATCCCATCGGATTTAACTCTACTGGAATTAATACCTTAACGAGCACAATTACAATCAATTCACATAATTTGAATACTGGAGATAAGGTATTTTATTCCTCAGATTTGGTTGCCTCTGGATTATCAACTAATTCATACTATGTCTATAAGATTAATAATAATCAGATTAAACTTTCTGAAACCTACATTGATTCCAAAACTATTCCACCAATTACTGTAAGTATTGGAAGTACTGGAGGAAAAAATCATATAATCTCTCCAATAAATCCACAAATTATATCGATAAAAAATAATAACCTAATATTTAATCTAAGCGATTCGTCTTTGAGTGGATATAAATTTAAGATCTATTATGATCAAGAATTTAATAATGAATTTGTCTCTACCGCAAAAACAACTGGTTTTACTCTTTCCGGTGTAGGAACTGTTGGTGTTTCTTCTACAGCATCACTAAAGATTAATTATGATTCATCATTGCCAACAAAATTATATTATAGTCTAGAAAAAAATGGATACATAATCACTTCCGATACTTCAGTTGATAATTATTCCGAAATATTATTTACAAATAGTGCATATGATTCAGATTTAAATCGCAATATTTTTGGAGTTGGATCAACTACTTTCAGTTTTTCTTTAAACAGAATTCCTGAAAAATTATCATATTCCCAAAATGAATGTGAAACTTTAGAGTATAGTACAAACTCAGTATCAGCAAAAGGTCCTATCAATAAAATTAATATTATTTCTGGTGGAACTGACTATAAAAAATTGCCAGTTTTCAAAGGATCTAATTCGGTTAGTGGTAAAGATGCATATCTCATTCCAAAATCAAATACAATAGGAAATATAAAAGAATTTAGAATTACAAACGAAGGATTTGAATATTCTTCGGATAAAACATTACAACCATTTGCATACATATCACCACTAATTACAATAGAAAACTCGGATACTATTGGAGTTGTTACAGTAACTGATGGTGGAACAAATTATATAAACTCACCAACAATAGTAATTGTAGATACTATAACTGGGAAAAAAATTGATAGCGGCGTATTAGAAGCAAAATTAGCAGACAATACCATTTCTTCAGTAAATATATTACAAAGTCCAAAGGGATTGCCTTCCACATCAGTTAGATTGTCTGCCACAAATAATACTAATGGAGTTAGCATACGAAGTGTAGAATCATCTTCTACTGGAATTTTTACTTGTTATATAACTACACCAATATTGGGATACTCAACTCCACCATTTAGTATTGGTGATAAAGTTTTCATTGAGGGAATAGTAAAATCCGGAACTACTGGTACAGGATTTAATTCAGAAGATTATGGATATGAATTCTTTACAGTATCGAATTACCAACAAACTAATCCAGATAAAGTAACAATCAATATTTCTAAATTAACAACAAATACTGGAGTAGCAAATGTAATTCAAGATTCATTTGCATCAATTATACATTCTAATAATTATCCAAGTTTTGAGATAACTCAAGAACCATCATACTTTTTAGTTGGTGAAAAAATTATTTCAAATAATATTGAAAGAGATTTAATTATTACTCATAGTAGTGAGACATCTATTAAAGTATTTGGTTCTTATGAATTATCTTTAGAAGAAGTTATTAGGGGTAAAGAATCTGGAAATATATCTACCATAAAAAAAATTGAAAATAATTTAGGAATATTTGATGTTGGATATTCCATAAGAAAGGATATTGGTTGGTCAAATGATATTGGAAAATTGGATTATGATAATCAATCAATACCAGATAATGATTACTACCAAAACCTCTCATATACAGTAAAAAGTCCTTTAGAGTATGAAAAGTTAAAAACTAGTACCAATAATTTACTTCATACTAGTGGACTCAAAAATTTTGCAGATACTGGAATTACATCTACTGCAAGTTCCCAAATAACCGGAAATACTGTAGATTCACTTATACTTGATGTTGTCAATCAGACGAGAGTTGATACTGTATATAATTTCGACCTTGTGAAAGATATTGATGTACTAGATGGATATTCCAAAATGATAAAATTAAAAAATATCACATTAACACCTTATATTAAATGTGGTAATAATATAGTTTTATCAATTGATAATATAAATCGTGAATTTTCTAATTTGGAAACTGAACCTAGTGAATTTTTAAATATTTTAAAATTGGAATCGAGCGATTCATACAATAATATATTATTCAGAATTTCAAATATTGATAATACAAAAATTCAATTAACAGAATTGGTAATATTGAATAATACAATTGATACTTTCTTATTGACTAAGAATTCTATATCAAATACTGGAGAACAATTTGGAGAATTTTCAATATTTACTGATGAATTTGGAGACTCTTATTTGAGATTTAATCCAACTAATCCATATGACAATGATTATGATCTAAAGAATATTAAAACTAGATTCAATACAATTTTTTCTGGAATAGGAACACAATCAGTAGGATTTGTTGATCTGATCGGGATTAATGCTGAGGTACAATCTGGAATAACGACATCAATCATATCAGTACAAAAAAATAAATTAGAATCTTTATATGCTGATATACAAGTGATTGATCCCATAACAAATAAGATGAATTTTGTAGAATTGTATCTTGCTCATGATGGAACTAATACTTATATTTCCGAATATTATGTTGATTCAGAATCTCAAACCGGAAATTATTCGGGAAATTTTATAGGATCATTTAGTTCAACAATATCTTCAGGAATACTATCTTTAAATTTTAATAATACTAGTACAAATCAAGTTAAAATTAGATCAAAAATTGTCGGATTTGGATCAACTGCAATTGGCATTGGTACTTATAGGTTTAAACAAAGTGGACAAATCGCAGGAAATGAGAGAACGGCAAAATATGAGTCGAAATATCAATCTAATGTCTCTACAGCATCAACAGATATAATTTCATTGAACAAAAATGATTTTAATGCTGTCAAATCATTAGTAAAAGTAAGTTATGGATCTACAATTTCCCTTCACCATGTTTCATTACTTCATGATACTAGTAATATCTTTATAGAGCAGTCGCCATTTCTTTCTGTAGGAAGCATTACTGGAATAGGAACATTCGGTGGAGAATATTCTGGAAGTAATGTTATATTAAAATTTTACAAATCTCTAGAAGTTACCGATACTGTTAACGTTTCATCATTTAATCAATGCTTGTATACAGTAATTGATGGTGTAAATATTCCACCAAATTTAATCTATGGTACGCTAACTGACTCAGTTCAAGTTAATTCATATAATGCAATTAATGGTGATAGGATTAATAAAACTGCCTTTAGTATGACTTCCAATCAATATCCAATTTTTGCAAAAACTTTTAATCCATCAGATACATCAATATTAAACACATCTACCGGAACATTTACAATAGATAATCATTTCTTTAGTGGTGGTGAAAGATTAATATACACCCCAAAATCAACTTATATTGGAGTTCCTGCAAGTGCCCTTATGGTTGGGGCATCTCCACTTCCATCTGAAGTTTATGTTATTAGAGAGGATTCGAGTAAGTTTAGATTGGCGCTTACAAAAAATGATGCTTTAACTGGAAATGGTGTGGCATTTTCTTCGATTGGTTCTGGAAATGCACATCAACTTGAAATGTATAAGAAAAATGAAAAGGCAATTATTACCTTAGATAATATTGTACAGTATCCAATAATTAGAACTCCAATTGTACATACATTATCCGGAAATGGTGGCACAATTTCAATAGCATCTTCAATATTTGCTTTGAGTGGAATATCTACAATAGTACCAAATGATATTCTCAAAATTGATAATGAATATATGAAAATTGAAAATGTTGGATTGGGAACTACAAATAAAGGTCCAATAACAAATATTGGAACAATTCCTTTGGTAAAAGTTTCTAGAGGATTTGTGGGATCATCAGCAACAACTCATACCGATTCCTCATCTGCAAGAATATATAAGGGTTCATACAATATAGTTGACAACAAGATTCATTTTGTAGAATCTCCAAGAGGAAATCCACAAATAATTACTGATAATAGCAACTTACCATTCCAGACATCAGATTTTAATGGAAGAGTATTTTTAAGAAATAATTACGATACGAATGTAGTTTATGATGACATTTCTAACCAATTTAATGGAATAGGAAGAACATTTACATTAACGATTAACGGAAGTAATACTGTAGGATTGGGAAGTACTGGTGGAAATGGCATTTTATTCATTAATAATGTTTTCCAAACGCCAACAACGGATAATAATCCAAATAATAATTTCAAAATAATTGAGAACTCTATAGCAGGAATTACAAGTGTTGTATTTTCGGGAATTCAAGATCCACAAACCAAAAATATAATAACATCAAAATATGATGTAAATCAAAATCAGACTCCAAGAGGCGGAATAATAATTTCTCTCGGATCATCTGCTGGTCTAGGTTATGAACCTCTAGTTGGAGCATCAGTAACTGCTGTAGTTGGTGCTGGTGGATCAATTGTTTCAATTGGCATTGGAACTATGGGAAATTATGGATCTGGATATAATGGATTAGTTGCTATAGGCATATCGGTCTATGAAAATGGACATACTGGTACAGCAGCAACAATAACCGCATCAGTAGGGGCAGGTGGTACATTATCTTTCCGGGTAGTAGGTGGTGGAACTGGATACATAAATCCTAAAGTATTTGTTTCAGAACCTTCTTACGAAAATCTTGAAATTGTTGGAATATCAAGATATGGAATAGGAGCAACCACATCCACCGGAATAGGACTTTTGATGAATGTTGTAGTTGGAGCAAGTTCTACAACTGGAATTGGATCTACTTATTTTGAAGTAACTGGATTCAATATTTCCAGACAAGGATATTCATTCCGGCGTGGAGATGTATTTACTCCAGTTGGATTGGTTACTGATAGAAGATTGGCATCGCCATTGGTCAAATTTAGTCTGACCGTAATTGATACTTTTACAGATTCTTTTGCAGCTTGGCAATTTGGAGAATTAGATTATATTGATTCAATTAAAAAATATCAAGATGGCGTTCGTCAGAGATTTCCATTATTTTACAATGGAGATTTGCTCAGTTTTGAGAAAAATGAAGAATCCGATCCATTATTGGAATTGGATAAATGTTTATTAATATTCATTAATGGAATTATTCAAGAACCCGGATTTGCATATGAATTTGAAGGTGGTACGTCATTCAAATTCACTACAGCACCAAAAAAGGAAGATAATGTTGCAATATTCTTTTATAGAGGAACAAAAGGAACGGGTGGAGATAGTGATTTGGTTACAAATGTTGACCAATCATTAAAGGAAGGTGATACTGTTCAAGTATTGAAGAATAATAGCATTCCTGGAACAATTACACAGGATCAGAGAACTATAACAAATTTAAGTTTTTCTGATAAGTTTGAAACAGATCTATATTCTGGACAGGGAGTTGACATTAATAATTATAAACCATTAAGTTGGTTAAAACAGAAAGTTGATAAGACTCTGAATGGGCAAATAGTCTACAAATCCAGAGATTCAATTGAATCTCAAGTATACCCAACTGCAAATATTATAAGAACATTTTCATCTACAGATACTGAAATTTTTGTCGATGATGTAAGATTCTTTGATTATGGGGATGCAACTATAGAATCTTTTGATGCTTTAATTGTTAATGGAATTTCCACAACTCCACAATCTTCAGTTGAATTAATTTCTAATATTAATACAATTAATGGATTTTCGGGAATTATTACCGGAATAACAACTACAACAGGAACCTTAGGAAATCCTTTAGCAATTAAGTTTTTCTTAAAATCCAATACTCCACAATTTACTGGATTAGATACCGGATATCCAATTTATATCTTTGATACTTGTGTTGGAAATGGAGTTACTTCTATTAATAATTCAAATTCTTCTATAGTTGGTATCGGATCATCATTCCTAGATAATATATACAGCATACATCAACTGAATTCATCCGGATCTAATGGTAGTATTACTTGCAATATTCACTCATCATCTTCAATAGTTGGAATTGCAACTACTGGAAGTACAACAAATCCTGTAGGAAAATTCTCTTGGGGTAAAATGTCCGGATTTTCCAGATCAAGTTCACCAATTTCTATTGGTGTTTCTGGAAATATTGTTACTTCTGGACTATCCACATTTGCAACAATTCAAAGAAGAGGTACTGGATTGAGACAAACCGGAGCACTAAATAAAGGCAACGTTATCTAATCCCAATAATACAGTATAAATATAGAAAAAACAATTAATATGTCTGCAATTGTAACAGATCAATTTAGAATTTTAAATGCTAATAATTTCGTTGATTCCGTACTGAACACTGCGAATTCATATTATGTATTTGTAGGTCTTCCCAACCCATCATCGGATGGATTTGGTAGATCCGATAATTGGAATCCGGTTAATAGTGGGGATTTGGATATTCCAGATCCTATAGATAATATCCAATATTTAAATCATTATCGAGATACTGCAATATTTGGAAAAAGAGTAACTAGTTCAAATATTAGAAGAATTATAAGAAGAATTGATTGGACTGCAAATGTAAAATATGAAATGTATAGGCACGATTATAGTATTTTAAATCAGTCTCCAATATCAAACTCAAGTAGACTTTATGATACTAGTTATTATGTGATGAATAGTGACTATAAGGTTTATATTTGCATTGATAATGGTTCTTCTGGAGCAAATCTTAAAGGAAATGGTTCTAAAGATGAACCAACATTTACTGATTTAGAACCATCGGCGGCCGGAGTAAGTGGAGATGGATATTTGTGGAAATATTTATTTACTGTTTCGCCAAGTGATATTATAAAATTTGACTCCACTGAATATATTGCTGTTCCGAATGATTGGGGAACTACATCAGATTCTCAAATTGTTTCCGTTAGAGAAAATGGAGATTCTTCGGTAAACTATAATCAAATTAAGAAAGTTTATATTGCAAATGGTGGTAAAGGTTATTCTCCAGGAGAAGTTAATATTTTGGGGGATGGTTCTGGAGGAAAAGTTCTGATAGAAGTTGATAGTACAGGATCAATAATTTCCACAACAGTAACTTCTGGTGGAAGTGGATATACTTATGGGATAGTTGATTTAGGTAGTGTACAACCTGCGGGAAGTCTTCCAAATCCGGCAAAACTTATACCAATCATTCCACCATCAAAAGGTCATGGGTATGATCTCTACTCCGAATTAGGAACTGATAAAGTATTAATATATGCCAGATTTGATGATTCTACAAAAGATTTTCCAACTGATACAAAATTTTCTCAGATTGGTATTTTGAAAAATCCTACATCATATAGTTCTACTTCAGTTTTTACTCAGAATCAATATTCTTCACTGTATTCAATTAAACTTACATCATCATTCAGTGGAAGTCCTGCTATTGGGGAAGAAATTTCCCAAATAGTGACTGGAGGAAAAGCGAGAGGATATGTGACATCTTATGATAGTACAACTAAAGTTTTGAAATACTTTAGAGATAGATCATTATATTTTGGCACAACTGGATATATTGATGAAACCGATTACATATCCTCAGATACTAGAATACCTGAAGTATTGGAATTTCAATCCTCAACAAATACTATTAGTCCATTTTCTGGATCCATTGATACTACATTTAATAGTGATAAGGTTACTGTTGGGACTAAAGTTATTGATTTAGGAGTATCTTTTTTGGGAGGTCTTGCAAATCCAGAGATAAATAAAGAATCGGGAGATGTTATCTATATTGATAATAGACCTTTAGTTTCTAGAAGCTCCAGACAAAAAGAAGACATTAAAATTATCCTGGAATTTTAACAAAAATGGCACAAAAAACAGATTTAAATATCAGTCCATATTATGATGACTTTGATTCTAAGAAAAATTTTTATAAAGTACTGTTTAATCCTGGGCGCCCTATTCAAGCAAGGGAATTAACAACTTTACAATCAATTCTACAAAATCAAATAGAAACTTTTGGTAGTCATATGTTCAAAGAGGGATCGGTGGTGATCCCAGGAAACATTGCATATGATGGACAGTTCTACTCAGTAAAACTTAATCCAACTAATTTTGGCATTGATATTTCTGTCTATATTAATAGTTTTATCGGTAAGAAAATAATTGGACAAACATCAAGAACAACAGCAACTATTCAGTATGTTGCTCTTCCAGATAATATTAATGTAGAAGATTTAACAATATATGTAAAATACTTAGAATCCGATAAGAACTTCGTATTCAATCCATTTGAAGATGGTGAATCATTAATTGCTGAAGAAAATATAACTTATGGAAATACTACCATTAATGCAGGAACACCTTTTGCATCCCTAATTTCATTAGATGCAACCTCAGTAGGATCTGCAGTATCTATTGGTGATGGTGTATATTTTGTCAGAGGGTATTTTGCAAATGTATCTAAACAAACTATATTACTTGATAATTATACAAATACACCATCATATAGAGTTGGACTAAAAATTGATGAATTGATAATTAAACCAAAAGATGATGATTCTCTATATGATAATGCAAAGGGATTTACTAATTATGCAGCTCCTGGAGCAGATAGATTTGAAATTAATTTAACTTTAACTAAAAAATTAATAAGTGATACAAATGATACCGATTTTGTTGAATTGTTGCGAGTTGAAGATGGAAAAATTAAAAAAATTGAATCAAAAACCAATTATAATATAATTAGAGACTATTTGGCGGAAAGGACATATGATGAATCTGGAGATTATTCGGTAACGCCATTCACTACAACCATACACAATTCACTAAATGATAGATTGGGCAGTAATGGATTGTTTTTTGATAATGAAACTACTGATCAAAAAAATTCCCCATCAAAAGATTTGATGTGTGTTAAAATATCTCCGGGTAAGGCATATGTTAGAGGATATGACGTAGATAAAATCTCAACAACAATTATTGATGTTGAAAAACCCAGAGATACTGAAACCATATCTACCTTAAATATTCCATTTGAAATGGGAAATATTTTGAGAGTTAATAAGGTGTCAGGAACACCAACACAAAATTCTATTGTTGATTTATATAATAGATTATTAAATGATAGTGGAGAAATAATTGGTGGAGCAAGAGTTTATAGTCTAAAATTGACTGATTCTGCATACAATAAAGATTCTACCAATTGGGACTTATGTTTATATGATATTCAAACTTATACGAAATTGGAATTAAATAAGTCAATATCATCTAGCGAACTTCCTAAATCATCTTTTGTAAAAGGTAAAAGTAGTGGTGCCAGTGGTTATGCAGTTAATGTTGGTGGAGGATCAGCAAATATAAAATTAAGTCAAACTTCAGGAACATTCTCTAAAGGAGAGCAATTGGTAATTAATGGCATAAATTCCTCAACATCCATTAAAACAATCACATCATATGGAACTCAGAATATAAAATCGGTACAACAATCCACAAATTTTAGTGCAAATGCTTTTCTTGAAAGATTTAACTTTCCAAATAGCATAACTACTGTAAATATTAATGGTAGTACTATAACCTCTGCAGGAAAACAATTTAGTGGTGTACGGGAAAATACAATTATTAGATATCAAAAACCAGGATCTACTGTAGAAACATACAATAGGATATCTTCGGTTTCTGCCGATGGATTGACGCTGACTGTTTCGGCAATTACTGGTTCGGTTTCCGGTGTTTTTGATGGGACACTATCTGGAGCAGGAACTAGTACTACAAATATTCAAATTGGGGCTCCAATTGTACGGAATGAGTCTAAGGGATACTTGTATGCACAATTACCAGATTCAAATGTATCTTCAGTAAATCTTTCAGATTCTTTATTGACAATTTCCACACAAATTGAAGGAAGAACAACAAATAGTACTGGACAATTAGTTCTCAATTCTTCAGATATTATTGGAATTTCGAGTGCATTTTTTACTGCATTTGATGAAGAAAGATATTCTGTTCACTATTCTGGAGGTGGAATTGGTACAATAACTCAAGATTCATTTAGTATAAATCCAAGTTTGAATCAAGTAACAATTAGTGGATTAAATGCCGATGCTACTAGTGTTGTAGTAAATGCAACGGTCGTTAAAAATGGAATTCAAAGTAAGAAAAAGAATTATAATAGAAGTAATATATTAGAAGTAGCATTTTCAAAATATCCGCAGTCTGGAACTGGGATAAGTTCTTCAATAGGTGATGGATTAACATATAACCAATTCTATGGATTGAGAGTTCAGGATCAAGATATAAGTTTGAATTATCCGGATGTCTGTAAAGTTTTAGCAATTTATGAATCCTATGATACATCAAGTCCTTCATTAGATAAGGTACAATTTACATCCAGTGCCAATGTAACTACCAATGCTATTATTGGTGAAAATATAATTGGAAATATTAGTAAAGCAATTGCCAGAGTTGTTTCAAAACCATTAACAAATATTCTGGGGATTGTTTATCTAAATTCAGAAAGATTTTCTGAGGGAGAAACTGTAAAGTTTGAAGAATCCAATATGACTGTAGATATTGAATCGATTACTGTAGGGAGTTATAAAGACCTCACATATACTTATCAATTGGATAAGGGACAGAAAGATCAATATTATGATTATTCTAGAATTGTTAGAAATAAAAATGTTCCAGAACCTTCAAAAAAATTACTAATTGTATTTGATTATTATTCAGTACCATCTAATGATAGTGGTGATGTATTTACAGTTTTAAGTTACGATCAAGAAAGATTTACAAATGATATTCCAA
>Ga0114969_10002434_pt1 | contig 15283 bp, 15 predicted proteins | sample M_130807_MF_Meta_FD_87316 | JGI IMG/M metagenome (GOLD analysis project Ga0114969, IMG submission 87316) | Freshwater microbial communities from Lake Montjoie, Canada to study carbon cycling - M_130807_MF_MetaG | ecosystem: Environmental > Aquatic > Freshwater > Lake | place: Lake Montjoie...
CAAGCGCCGGAGCAAAATCCCATCCGAACTGAAAAGCAGGTTTGCGATTGATAGAATATTCTGCTCCGGGAAGGGTGTATGGAAGTTCGGCTGCCTTTTGTTCTCCAAATTTTTTTGCCGGATAAAAAATAACGAGGAGCTGATTATCTGTTTCTTTTAAAATATTTTTCACATCAACTTCCCAACTTCGAAAAAAATTATCTGCTACAAGTATTTTTTTACCGTTCAGGAAAACTTCAGCATAAGTATCAAAGCCATCAAAGTGTAAAACGATATTTTTCTTTTGTAAAATAGTTTTTTCAACGGAAAATGCAGTTCGATACTTCCAAACTCTCTCTTTCACCCAATCAAGAGAATCTGAATTTGAAGAATTGTAGAAATAGGGAATAATTTTAGTGTGAAACAGACATGCATAAATGTTAAAGGTGTTAGGCACTTTCAACCAAGATGAATCTGTTGCTGATTGCTGATATAGAAATTCCCAGTTTTGATTCCAAGGAGTTAAATATTTAGCAGAATCCTGCGCATCACTCTTCAACAAAAAGTGTGTGACTATAAATAATAGGAGTATGATTTTTTTCATTCAGCAAAAGCTTGTCGTGCAAGTGAAATCATTTTTTGCACTCTTGCAAAATCTGTTACAGTTGTAAATTGTTCAAGTCCGGGAACAGGATAAGCTGTTATACCAACTGAAGCAGAAAAATGAATTTCGTTTATTCCTGTTTTTAAAATTATTTCTCGAATGTTTTCTTCATTAACTCCACCACCCGGCATGATGGAAACCTGACCGGGAAATTCTTTCACCAGCAACGAAATATTTTCAATTCCATCATAAGCAGTTTCCCTTCCGCCAGAAGTAAGTATTCGGTTGCAGCCATAAGATTTTAATTGTTCTAATTCGTCGAATGGATTTTTTAATACATCAAATGCCCGATGAAAAGTGAAATCCATATTTTCTGTTGCGTTGATCAATACCGGCATTCGATCGCTGTCGATTTCACGATGTGGAGTTAATGCGCCACTTACGATTCCTTTTACTCCTGACTGTTTGCACCATTCAATATCGCGTAGCATAACTTTAAATTCTGAATCGGTATAACAAAAATCTCCTCCACGAGGGCGAATTAAAACATAAACCGGAATGCGCAATTGCGCTACTACTTCTTCAATCATTCCAATGGATGGAGTCATGCCGCCTTCCATTAATCCGCTGCACAATTCAATTCTGTCAGCTCCCGCCGCCTGCGCATTCAAAGCAGATTGTAATGAATTACAACAAACTTCTATTATACCTTTTGACATGTGTGAAAAATAAAATAATATAACGGAAAGTGCTAATCGGAAAGAACTAAAAATAAAAAACCCCTCTGATAACTCAGAGGGGTTTTTTTAAGAATAATAAATTCTAAAAATTATTTTGCTTCACCTGCTTCAACAGTGAACATAATTTTTGTTGAATCATTTGAAGTTGATAAAGGTGATAAAGTCATTGTAGCTGCAGTTAGCTCTTCAATATTTAATGTGTCAATTTTACCTTTAGAATCGGTTGTCATTAACATTTTTCCAGCTTCGTCCAATGAGTAGGTTCCTTCATCTTCAGTTCCGCTCATGTTTTGTTTGTATTTACCTTCTTTAGTAAATTCAATCCATCCTTCAGCTTTCATTTTATCCATCATTGATGTCATCATAGTCTTTTGTGATTCCGCTGCTTCTTTTTGACTTTTGAATTCTTTCATTTTGGTAGTGTCTGTGCAATTTTTCATGCTGTCGTCCATAGCCATGCATTTTGCATCAGTTTCAGCCATCATGCGGTCCATTTGTGGACTCTGCATGCCTGAAAACTTCCATTTGTGTACGATTTGATCTTTTGAACCTCCTGAACATGCAGCGAGGAAAGAGATTGCAACTACTAAAGCTGCGAGGAACATTAAGTTCTTTTTCATTTTTGTTGTTTGATTAGTTTTGAATTAGGAGGCGCAAAAATAACCGAATAACCCATTAAAACAAGTCTGTCTGAAATCTGTTTTTAAGGCGGTTTATTCAGGTTTAAAAACAAGATAAGTTGCTGAATCAAAAGCAAGAATCAGGCTGGTTCCGGCTTTAAATTCTTTTATATACATGGTATCAGATTTTGCTTTGTTTTCAGGATGAAAATAGATTGATTTTTTATCTGATGATAATTCCCAGTTTCCAGATTCACTGCCGGTAATGTTTGTTTTATAAAGGCCATTTGGATTTAAATCTATAAAACTTTCGTTCATCAATTTGTTTACATTTTGATTGAAAAGGTTTAATGCAAATTCATTTTGAGTAAGCTGTTCACGCATTCCGGCAAGTTGAGCTGTATCGGTGAGTTTTGCAATACTGTCTTTTAGTGAACTTATTTCACGGTTCATTTGTGCAAACAGTGTGTCCCGCATTGGATTTACAGAAGAAGATAGCTTCCATTTCTTTGCAATTTCAGTTTGCATATTAGTGCAGGAACAGAAAATGAAAATTAAACCTGTTAATATTTTTAATAGGAATTTCATAGTGCGTTATAAATTAAGTCATTGCCTTTTCTACCAGTGAAATAATTTCTGACTCCATTTTAATTGTTTCATTTTTTATTAAGTCGGCTTTTTTCAGAATATCTTCTTTAAAAGCAACATCTTTTAATCCACTGCTGTTGATTTTAACATTCAGGTAAGAGCCAAGCACTGCACTTCGAATGGCAAGTGCTCCAACACCGGCATCTGATATTGAATTCGGGTTTCCACTTTCAACCATTGCTTTAAGAAGCGGGAAAGCTGAGGCAGATAATTGCATTACCCGAAACGGAACTTCCATAGCGGTTTTGGTTGCATTTTGAATCGCTTCGCTTCTGATTTTCTTTTCATCGTCAGAATTTTTTGGCAACGAAAACGCAGTCATAATTTGATTAAATGCTTCAGTATCTTCGTCTACAGCCTTTAACAGTTCATCTTTTATTTGTTGCCCTTTATCAGCCCATTCTGAAAATTCCTTCCATCTGTCGTCCCAGCCTCTTTTATGTGAGGATAAGTTTGCTACCATCGTTCCTAATGAAGCACCAAGTGCTCCCATATATGCAGAAATGGAACCTCCACCTGGGGCGGGAGATTCGGATGCAGTTTCATTTGCGAATCCCCGAAGGTCTAATTGAACAAGTTTTTTACCTGATTCAGATTCAAGTAAGTATTCAATTATTTTTTTCTTTGGTTCGAACGGTGAAAGCTCATCCAACCCCAAACTTTTAACGGCAATCTTAATTAACTCTTCTTCACTTACTCCAATTGATCTTTGCTGCTTATTCAAAAAATATTTTCCAGCATCAATTAAACTTTTTTTAGGAATTACCCCTACCAACTCCGACCCCGTAACTCTGATTCCTCTTTCGTCAGCTCTTTTACATACCTCATCAAATGCAATATGAACCGGAGTAGTATTTATGTTAGTTAGGTTCATTGAGATTTGGGCAATTCCATATTCCTCAATATACCATCCAATGGCTTTCACACTTTTTAATGTGCCGGGAACCGAAACAGAATTTCCATTTTTATCTTTAATAATTTCACCGGTAACCGAATCTCCCTTTCGTTTTACTCTTCCAGCCTCGCGAACATCGAAGGCAATGCTGTTAGCCCTTCTTGTTGAAGTTGTATTTAGATTTATATTATAGGCAACTAAAAAATCTCGGGCACCAATAACCGTTGCACCACTTTTGGCATTGAATTTAGCTTCGCCGAAATCAGGTTTCCATTCTGGTTTTAAAATTTTTTCTGCATAACCTTCATATTCTCCTGCTCTGATTGTTGCAAGGTTTTTTCTATCTTCTGTTGTTGCTGCAGATTCATATAAATAAACCGGGATATTTAATTCTTTAGAAACACGAGCCCCCAGTTTTTTTGCATATTCAACTGTTTGTTCCATTGTTATTCCGGATACAGGAATTAGCGGGCAAACATCAGTAGCTCCCATGCGCGGATGTTCTCCTTTGTGCTTTCGCATATCTATTAACTCACTTGCTTTTTTTATTCCCTGAAAAGCACCTTCGATAACAGCTTCGGGACTTCCAACCAATGTTACAACTGTTCTGTTAGTTGCTTTTCCGGTATCAATATCCAGAATTCGAATTCCTTCAACAGATTCTATTGCCCCTGTAATCTGTTTAATAATCTGAAGATCTCTTCCTTCACTGAAATTCGGAACACATTCAATTAATTGTTTGCTCATATTTTATGGCTGAAAACGCAAAGAAAGCAAACTCACACTGAACAATTTAAAATTTCAATTGCAAATTCTTAACTTCTTTTTCAGCTTTCGATGTCATATGGAAAGAAAGCATCCTGAATGTGGTGAATTTCAGGTTGATTGTTTTTCATAATGATAGAAATTACATCAAACCTGACATCGGTCTCAATATTATGTTGTTCTAAATATTCTTCAGCAGCGGTAGCCATGTTTTTTTGCTTTACGGAATCAACAGCATTTTCTGGAAACCCGAAATATTCTGAACTGCGGGTTTTAACTTCAACAAAAACTGTTGTTTGATTTTGTTTGGCAATAATATCAATTTCTATTCGGGAGAAGCGCCAGTTAATCTCAAGGATTACATAGCCTTTTTCTTGTAAATATTCAAGGGCAAGAATTTCTCCTTTAACCCCCAACTCGTTATGTGTGCTCATTAAAAATGATTCAATTACTTTAGCCGAAAATTAAAACAATAATGGAGAAATTAATAGCTGATTTTTCTCAGCAATTAAAAGCTGCGGTCGAAATAGGTCGCAAAGCAGAATTAACACCTCAACATTACGATATAAGAAATGTGGTGTTTGCGGGTTTAGGAGGCTCGGGTATTGGAGGAACTATTGTGAATGAATTAGTTTTTGGAAAAATAAAAGTTCCTATTACAGTTGTTAAAAATTACCAGTTGCCTGAATTCGTTAATGAGCATACTTTATTAATAATTTGTTCATATAGCGGAAATACAGAAGAAACGGTTCATGCAATGGAAGATGGAATGAACCGAATGGCAAAAATTGTATGCATAACATCAGGTGGTTCAATAGAAAAACTGGCAAAAAAAGCAGCTCTTGATTGTATAATTATTCCTTCAGGCATGCCGCCGCGTGCTTGCTTGGGTTATTCTTTAATGCAGATATTATATGTGTTATTTCATTATCGAATGATTGATTTAGGATTTGAAGAGGGAGTGAAAGCTGCAATTAAATTACTTGATAAAAATGAACTTAAGATACAAAAGGAGGCGAAAAAAATTGCTAAAAAACTTAATAAAAAATTTCCGATTATATATGCTTGTAGCGGATTCGAAGGGGTTGCTATAAGATTCAGGCAACAGCTAAATGAAAACGCTAAGGTTTTGGTTTCGCACAATGTGATTCCTGAAATGAATCACAATGAATTAGTCGGTTGGACAGAAAAAGGAAAATATGCGGTTGTTATTATTCGTAATGAGGTTGATTATGAGCGAAATCAAATGAGAATTGCAATCAACAAGGAAATAATAACCAAGTATTCAAAAACAATAATAGAAATAAAATCAAAAGGTGAAAGCCTCATTGAGAACACATTATATCTTATTCATTTAACTGATTGGGTTTCATTTTACCTGGCAGAAATTAGAAGTGTTGATGCAGTTGAAGTAAAAGTTATTGATTATCTAAAAGGTGAACTGGGGAAATAATTGAATGGTTTAATGGATAATAATTCTGAACAGCTTTTGGTAAGCAATCAAAAATCGGAAACAAAATTTTCGAGAAATGTAATTGTTGAAAATCTAAGTAAGATTGATTATAAATCAGCATGGGATTATCAGGAAAAAATATTTACTTCTCTTGTAAATAATAAAATCAGTAATCGAGAGAAATCAACTGAAGAACAAAATATTCCGGATCATTATTTTTTGTTATGCGAGCATCCTCCCGTTTTTACACTTGGTAAAAGCGGTTCAATGAAAAATTTGTTGGTGAATCAAGACATACTCAACGAAAAACATATTTCATTTTTTAAAATCAACAGGGGAGGAGACATTACTTTTCATGGCCCCGGGCAGATTGTAGGCTATCCGATTCTTGATCTTGATTATTTTTTTACTGATATTGGAAAATATTTAAGATTAATTGAAGAAACAATTATTCTTACCCTGGCTGAATATGGTTTAAAAGCAGGAAGAAGCAAAGGTGAAACCGGAGTTTGGCTTGAACCTGAAAGTCCTTCCCGTGCAAGAAAGATTTGTGCTATTGGTGTTCGTAGCAGCCGATGGGTAACAATGCATGGATTCGCATTTAATATAAATACTGATTTGTCTTATTTCGATTTAATTATTCCGTGTGGTATTCAGGGCAAGCAGGTAACATCATTACAAAAAGAACTGGGAAGAACAATTGATTTGTCTGAAGTTAAAGAAAAGATCATAAAACACTTTTCTGAATTGTTTGAAGCAAAAATTGTAAAGCTTTAATACTTGTATTGATTCTTTAATTACAATTTAACTTCCCATTGTTGAAATTCAATAGCAGTTCCTTTTTAACCATTATATACTTTAGTTGAAATTTTATAAGTATGAAAAAGTTTTTGCTAATCATTATTTCACTTTTAATAATATTATTCATTCTTACATCCTTTACAGGTACAAATTATTTATATAAAGCGCTTTGGTATTTTACAGCTGATATTGATGACTATAAAATTTTTGATAACCGAACGGTCAATATCGGATCCGAACAACCTATTGCGCAATCATCCTTATATAATTCAAAGCAACCGTCAAATGAATTAAATTCATTGTTGGAGAAAACCAGTTCAATTGCACTTCTTGTTTTGAAAAATGATTCTGTATTTTATGAAAAATATTGGAAAGGGTATTCTGATTCATCTTATTCCAATTCATTCAGTGTAGCAAAAACAATTGTTGGTTTGTTAACCGCTTTTGCTGTACAGGATGGATTTTTAAAATCATTTGATCAATCTATCGGAGATTTTCTTCCGGAATTTAAAAAGGAAGATAAATCTAAGATCACAATTAAAAGTTTGCTGATGATGAGCAGTGGAAGTAATTGGGACGAAAGTTATTCATCGCCATTCAGTACTACTACTGAAGCGTATTATGGTTGGGATTTATACAAAGTAGCAACAAGTGTAAAGGCAGTAAAGACACCATTATCTGAATGGAGATATAAAAGTGGTGATACTGAATTACTTGGATTGGTGCTTGAAAAAGCAACTGGAAAAGCCTTAAGTGATTATGCTTCAGAAAAGCTATGGAAACCCTTGGGAGCGCAACATTCTGCAATTTGGAGCCTTGATAAGAAAGATGGTCGCGAAAAAGCTTATTGTTGTTTTAACACTAATGCCAGAGATTTTTCTCGGATTGGCACATTGTTGTTACACAAGGGAAACTGGAAAGGCAAACAACTTTTAGATAGTTCTATTGTTAATCTATTTACTTCTCCTTTAAATTTAATGGACGAAGAAAATAAAAAGGCAGATTATTATGGATATCAGTTATGGAGATTACCTGATCGTGAAGGAATTTTTTATGCAAGAGGAATTTTGGGGCAGTATATAATTATTGTACCTCAAAAGAATGTAGTTATAGTTAGGTTAGGAGAACATAGAGGTGAAATTTTAAGACACTCATTCGAAGAAGTTTATGCATTAGTAGATTGGGCTCTTAAAGATTTATAAATTAATTAAATGAAAAAAGATATTGATTTTGGAAAGGTGGAAGATTTGGCATTAGCAATTGTGCCTGAGAATGATGGGACTCTTGCCGAGGAAGAATGGAGCGTGTATTTGGTTAATCTCAAAGACGAACCCATTGAAGGAGTTATTATTGCTTCAACCGGTTATGGTGATTTAGATGGAAAGAAAGTTAAGACTTCAACCCTGCGTCAGTTTTTTGATAGAGTATCAAGTAATGAATTTGTAAAAGTTGAAATGATTGAAAAACAATTATTCGCACTTAATAATGAATTCTGGATAAGCTTTTGGATAAATGGAAAAATGTTTGATAAACGATATGTTTTTGTAACTGAAAGTATCAACCTCGAAAATTTTACCCAAATTCCATTGATGGGTAAGAGAGGAGTTATGATTAAATAGTTATATTTTTAAATCATTATTCTGAATAATTCGCGAATTATTTTGAACCTGTTAATGAATAAACACAGGTTTCAGGAGTGAAAGAATCGTTACTGTTTATAGTGCATGTAACTGAATTGCCGTTTATGGTTCCACTTCCTGAATAAGAATAAACACTAATTGTAGATGGGATAATTGTGAAAGTACTTCCGTTAACTGTAGCTGTCAAAACCAAAAGACCTCCACCAAGATTCAATGTAATTTTATTTATAGCTGCACTTGAATTAGAAATATTAAATGACATTCCAGTCAGAGTGCTGTTTCCTGAAACCAAGCAAGTTTCTGTTCCGTTTACCACATAGCTTCCAATAAACTTTGATCGGGATTCGGTGCCACAATCTGTTCCTTCATAACCTTCTGAACAATTGCATGTTCCTTCAACACATGTTCCAGTTTTACAATTTACATCTTTGCATTTGTCTTTGCAGGATGAAATAATGAAAGCTGAAATGCAAAAAATTAAAAGGATTTTAATTTTCATGATAAATATTTTCTCTAAAATTAATTTTGAATTAACTATGGAGTTGAAAATCACTTCTTGTAAATTAACAGCAAGATTGAATTCTGTATATAAACCAAATCAACATGTTAAATGAAAATAGATGCAGTAGTCATTTAGAATTCTATTAATACTTATTATGTTTTTGATATTATTGTTTAAATTCGATTAGCTATAAAAAAATGTTTTTCAAAATTGTAAATTGACCGACGATCAAAAGTATTTAATAATAGGGGCTGGCCCAGTAGGATTAGCACATATCAAAGCCTTAAAAATGGCGGAGATTCCATTTGAAGCAGTAGATGCTGAAGATGATTTAGGGGGCAACTGGCATCATGGTGTTTATGAAACTGCTCATATTATTTCCCCAAAAGGATTAATGGAATATTCAGATTATGCAATGCCAAAAAATTACCCCGAATTTCCAAGTGGCAAGCAAGTCTTAGCTTATTATAATGATTATGCAAATCATTTTGGCCTTCGTGAATTTATCACTTTTAATAAAAAGGTTGAATTTGTATATCCGACTGAAGATAATAAATGGCAAGTGAAATTTTCGGATGGAGAAATAAAATTATACAAAGGTGTGCTTGTTTGCAATGGTCATCATTGGGATAAACGATATCCCATTATTGAAGGGGCGAAATCGTTCAAAGGTGAAATTCTTCATTCGAAAGATTACAAAACCCCTGATCAATTAAAAGGGAAAAATGTGGTGGTAGTTGGAGCAGGTAACTCTGCATGCGATGTTGCATCAGAAGCTGCAAGGGTAGGTGCTTCGTCCTATATGAGCATTAGAAGCAGTGCCTGGTTTCTTCCAAAATTAGTTGCTGGCTATCCACTTTCTCATTTCGCCAAAAACTGGTTGCCACCTTTTATTCAAAGAACTATGTTAAAAATCGGGTTGAGATTGACAGTTGGTGATTTAAGTAGATATGGATTGCCCAAGCCCGATCATGATATTTTAACAAAGCATCCAACAATTGGAACAGAGGCTTTGCATTATATTAAACATGGAAAGCTAACTCCAAAGCCTGGTATAAGTCGTATAACGGAAGATGAAGTTGAGTTTATTGATGGAACAAAAGTTAAAGCCGATTTAATTGTTACTGCTACCGGATTTCACCTTTCCTATCCTTTTTTGCCGAAAGAGTTGCACCGAACAAAAGGTGCATTTGCTCAGGTATATGGAAGAAGTATGCTTGCTGATTTTAAGGGAATTTATTTAATCGGCTGGGAACAAGTAAGAGGTGGTGTTGGAGCATGTGTACCAATAGGTGCAGAGGTATTGGTAGCACTTTTTAAAATGCAGGAGCAGCTTAATGTTCCAATAGGAAGCGTGTTAAAAGAGGCAGGCTATGTTATTCCTAAAAGTCACTTGATTGGAATGTTTGATTTATTAAAGCAGCTTAAGAAGTTGAAGAAAAATATCCCGAAGCTTTTAAAACTTGGGAAACAAATGGATAAAAAATATTATGATTTTAAAAATCAGGTAATTCCTTTTCCTAATTTATAAATTATTATTTGTTGTAATAAGCGTATTTCTATAAATAGTAATTAGTAGATAGATAAATTAAAAGATATTAAAGAAAAAAAGAAAGCCCTATTAAGTTGTATGGGGCTTTTTGCTACTGGTTTTTTAAAACTTCGGGCAATAAACTTTCTTCGATTCAGGAAATTCTACAGTTATCGAAAATTGCATTTTCTTTTCTTCTCCGGGAGCTAGTTTCTGTTTCCAAAAAAGTTTTCCTGTTTCAACATTATAAGATGCACCACCAGCATCATCGAGTGTGATTTTTATTTCAGCATTTGCTGAAATTGGAACTTGCTCTATGATATCCAAACTGATTTCAGTTGGCTCGGTGTTCTTTACTTTAATTTCATAAGTAACACTCTGACGATATTTTCCACCAATGAATTTTTCTTTTGTAAAATCTTTTAATTTTTCACGGGTGAGAATCACATTTTTATCACGACCAAGTGATAATTCCATTGTGTCGTTTGTTTGGTTGGCATTGATATAACTCTGTCCGACATAAGCACCCTGAAAAAAGATATTAGCTGATCCGGGTAATAGATTTAATTTCTCCCAATCGGAAATGTGAGCATTCAAAAAAACATCTTTATCAATTCTTGGAATGGAATAATAATCGTACGAAGCATCCAATGCGTAATCACCAATGTTCACCCGATGCACTTCAGAACCTGAAGGAATGGTTGATGATAATTTAATTTCAAATTCAGTTGAAAGTGTTGATTGAGTGACACTGGTATATGAGGAGGTTGTTTCGCTCTCTTTGTATTTTTTATTCGCACCGGTAACTACTACTTCCTGCATTGAAATGGGTGCTGATGGTGCGTATTCATTTTTCATCCCTCTGTTTTTATCATAATCATTTAAATATTCTAAAGAGACATTGTTTCCATAATAATAATCCATAAACCAGGTAGAAAATACCGGACCTGCTGCGCCCGCGGTTGGGTTTCCGGTAGAGAGTTTGAGTTTTATGTCTTTCCAGTCTTCACCAGTTGTTTGCCAGATTGCGGCTTTATAGTTGAGAGTTATAGGCGCATTTACTTTATCTGCACGCACATCGTATTCAGGAGTCCAGCCGGCATTGTTCACTAAGTAAGTGATGTAAAATTTTGAAGTGATTGCTTTATCTGAAGTCACCTGCACCCAAATCTCTCCCGATGGCGCAGATTTTTTTTGTTGGAAATCATAAAGTTGCTGATTCAATCTTGTTTTAATTTCATTCAGTTTTTTTTCTTTATGCTCGGCATCCATCCATTGCAATTTCAATCCCCATTCTGTATCAGTCATGAAATCGTAGTACTGTTTCATCGCTTCGAAATTCAACCCGGTGTTTGCTCCGGTGGTTTTTTTATTGTCGTCGAGCATTGCCTGTTGCATCAGAATTAATTCCTTTTGCTTGCTGATTTTTTCCAAATCCAAATCAACTGACTCCAGCGAATCACTCCACATTTTTGTTTCAACAGAAAGTTCTTTCTGGTCCATGTAATTCAATTTGAATTGTACCGACTGAATAATCAGTTTATCATCTGAAGAAATATTTATGGTTTGTTGATTCAGGTTCGTTGGAAGACCGGTAAATACCACATCTGAATTTCCTGCGGAAAGTGTTACACTCGCTGTCCGGTTCAGTTCAGCACCCGATAAATAAACGGTTGCTGATTTCACATCTGATTTTGCTTCCACCTTTTTTTGTGCTTGCGTTGAAACAGAAATTAAAATCAACGCAACACCAAGAATTATTTTTTGAATCATAAAAAGTTTTTGAGTAGAGAATGAAGAATGCGAATTTCCACAAAATATTTTAAGAATGATTTTATAAAATCAATATTGACCAATAGATAACAATACCAAGGTACAGGCATTCTCCACTTCAATTCCATTTTCAAGAGCTAATTTTTCCAATTCAGGATTCTCTGCTCCGGGATTAAAAATTATCCGCTTCGGTTTCAACTGAATCAAATCATCATAATATCCGGTTTGATTTTTCGCGCCGAGATAAACTGTAACAGTGTCAACTTTTAAATCTTTGGGAATGGAATGAAGAATTGGAGAGCCACTGACATTTCCATTTTTAGTCCCAACCAATGTTATCGTGTGATTGTGATTCACTAATTTATTAGCTGCAAGAAATGAATATCGCTCCGGATTTGTCGAAGCACCAAGAACCAAAGTGTGTTTTGAAGTCATAAAGGCAAATTAAGTAAAGGGGTAGCCATTTTATTCTTGAAATTTAACCATAACTGATGATAACTTACCAAAAACTGAAAGCGTAAAGAACCTCGAACCAAAACCCACTTTTCAATTTGATGGATATTTCTACAAACCCTGAACGCATTGCAAGAGAAATAATTCCAAACCTTCGATGTATCAATTCTGAAGTGTTGGATTGCATTGAAGCTTGCATGCAGAGAAAATTGTCGTTGCAGAGAGCAGCACAGATGTCTCACAATTTTTATACGAAAGCCAAAATTGTTTTTGTCACGGAAGAAGGAATCAAGGAAGTGATAACTACCATTTGGGCAGCAACCGATAACAACATTATTCTGAAAGGCGGAATCAGTATTCCAGTTTGCTGTATTAAGGAAGTGGTTCTGAATTAATCGATTACTGATAGTTCTGTATTTTATACAAGCATTGTCACCGGGTTCTCCAAGAACTTTTTGAGTGATTGCAAAAATTTTGCGCCCTTCGCTCCATCTACAACACGATGGTCGCAACTAAGTGTAACAGTCATTATATTGGTTGGCTTTACATTTCCCTTCTCATCAAACGCAGGAATAGTTTTTATTTTTCCAACTGCGAGTATGCACGCATCCGGCGGATTAATAATCGCAGTGAAATCATCAATATCCATCATTCCCAGATTAGAAATAGTGAAAGTGTTTCCTTCCCAATCAACAGGTTGTAATTTTTTCTCCTTTGCTCTTGCACCAAATGCTTTTGCTTCCGCCGAAATCTGACTGAATGATTTTTGGTCGGCAAATTTTATTACAGGAACAAGCAATCCTTCTTCGACAGCTACAGCCATTCCAATGTGTATGTGATGATTGTATCGGATTTTATCACCGAGGAAAGATGAATTCACATTCGGGTTTTCACGCAAAGCCATTGCAGATGCTTTTATCACGAAATCATTGATGGAAATTTTTTCGCCGAGATAATCATTCATCTGCTTGCGAACATCCATTGATTTATCCATCACAATATCCATCTTCAAATAAAAATGCGGTGCGCTGAATTTGCTTTCAGTTAAACGGCGCGCAATGGTTTTACGCATTTGCGAAAGCGGAACATCTTCAAAACTTTCCTTACCATTCACGAATTGCTGAGCGCCTTTTGATTTTCCGGAAGAGAGATATGCTTCAATGTCTTTCTTAATAATTCTTCCATCATCGCCACTACCTGAAACCTGCGAAATATTTACTCCTGAATCAGCCGCAATTTTTTTTGCTAATGGAGAAGCTTTCACTCTTCCATTTCCTGATGATGCAGGAACTGGAATTTCTTTTGATGAAGTTGCGACTATTGTTGGAGCACCTAAAGTTTCAACTTTCGCAGATTCAACTTTTACTTTTACTTCAGATTTAGAAACTGCTACCGGTTCTGCAGTTGAACCTGCTCCTGCAAGAGCAGCTTTATAATCTTCTCCTTCTTTACCAATTACAGCTATAATTGTATCAACAGGAATAGCAGCCCCTTTTTCAGCACCTATATAGAGCAATACTCCATCCTGAAAACTTTCAAATTCCATTACAGCCTTATCAGTTTCAATTTCAGCCATTAATTCGCCACTCTTTACCTTATCACCAACTTTTTTGTGCCACGCCACAATCACACCTTCAGTCATTGTATCACTCATTCGGGGCATTCTAATTACTTCAGCCATAATTTATTTTGTTGTTCTTGGGTCAAAAATAATTGCAAAAAGGAATTACCAATCAGAAATCAGCTTCGAGTTTTAAATCATCTCTTAATTGCTTAAGTTTTGGATTTTTTTTAGCCATGTGCTCAAATTTTTCTGAAGGAGTATAAGGCCTTTTTTTATTATCGGCCTTTGCTCTTTCGGCATCTACTTTAATTGTTAAATCAATGATCTTTTTCTGTAATTGGTTCTTTAAAAAAGCAACCATATTTTCCAGTTCATCCAACAATAATTGGCGGTGACTTTGAGTTCCCACCACAATTAAAACTGTACGATTATTTTCCAAAACAGGAGGATATATTTTTAATATTTCAGAAACAGAAAAATTTTTTGCTGCTTGTAGATTTTCCAAATACTTGCTGAATGCATATTTTAATTTTTCTTCATCTAGTTCATCACCAATAAGTTTTTCCGTGACTTTAACACTTGTGTTTTCAGGTTTCTCCTTTTCTACTGTTGCTTTTAAATCATTTAGAGTTGGAATTTTAAAACCAGTTCCTGATGTGGTTCCTGCAAATGTTGTTTTAATTGCAGCAGAAAGTTCCTGTGAACCTGAATTGTATTTCTCTTCCTTTTCTGTTAATATAGATTGTGAAGAAATTGCTTTTGAAATTTCTTCCTTCTTTATAATTGTTGGTTCAGTTTTTTTTTTATTCTCCTGAAGTAATTCTCCGGATTGAATAGATTTTACAGTCCTAAACAGGTAACACAATTTCATCATCGACAACTCCACGCACAATCTTTTATTTCGGCTGGTTCGATATTGGATTTCAGATTCGTTTATAATGTTAAGACCATTCAATAAAAATGAAATTGGAGTATATGCCGATTGCTCTGCATAACGATTTCGAAGGTTGATTGAAGTCTCAAGTAACTGTAAAGTTTCCTTATCCTTACTAACCAACAAACTTCGTAGGTGGGAAGCTAAACCGCTCAAAAAATTATCACCTTCAAATCCTTTTGCTAAAATCTCATTGTATGTGAGCAGACAATCTGTAATACTTTCCTGTAAAAAATAATCGGTGAAGCGAAAGAAATAATCGTAATCAAGAATGTTCAGATTTGAGAGAACCGACTGGTATGTAATATTTCCTCCGGTATAAACACTGATTCTGTCGAACATACTAAGCGCATCGCGCAATGCCCCATCAGATTTTTGTGC
>Ga0114969_10002437_pt1 | contig 15278 bp, 11 predicted proteins | sample M_130807_MF_Meta_FD_87316 | JGI IMG/M metagenome (GOLD analysis project Ga0114969, IMG submission 87316) | Freshwater microbial communities from Lake Montjoie, Canada to study carbon cycling - M_130807_MF_MetaG | ecosystem: Environmental > Aquatic > Freshwater > Lake | place: Lake Montjoie...
AACGGCTGGCGTCTTGAGCTTGGACCCACAGCAGCGTGGGTGGTCATTCCGATGAATCCGAAAACTGGACGAACCGACGTCAGCGGCCTTCCTCGAGGCGCGTTCTCGATCAAGGTCAGCTGGCAGCGTCTCTGGGAAGGTGGCAAGCCTTTGGCCAATGGACCCGGTGGTAGCGAGACCGCGTCGATCCGGCCCGGATCACGACTACCACTCGACACGATTGACGGCGCAGCACGCAGAAGCTACATGACCGCGCGGCTCAAGGCATGGAAGCCCAGCGACGGTGTGCCGGCTGAATTTGACAACGACAACCTCGTGAGGGCGCTTCTCGGAGCGATTTCAGATCGCCAGCGTGAACGCCTCAAACTCAAGGCTGAAAACGGCTATGGCGAAGCGCATCCACGAATCGTCGGCCTGGACGCCGACATCGCCGCGATTCGCGTTTCGCTCAACGACCGGATTCAGTCGCTGATCAATAGCGCTCTGGTGACCGAAAGGAACGGCGCGGTTGCAGCGCCAGTGGATGGCTGTGCGAACCTCAGCATGAATTTGGAATTGCAGTCGATCGAAACGGCTGCCACGTCACCCATCTTCGAAATCGACTATTGGCTCGTCCATCGCGACCCCTCCGGCAAAGAGACGACTCAGCATCAAGTCGTCCGAACGCGCGCACCGAATCCAGCTGACTTCTTCTTTGACGACGTAAAGGTCGAAACGGAACGCGGTCCCGTGACTGTCGAAGTGTTTGGGAGCACGGGCAGCCCGTGGGTGAACGGCAATGGGTCCCTGGGAATCAACATCGGGGTCAGTCGCCGGTACGTGACGACATCACCTGGCTTCCCGTGGAAGACCAAAGAAGGCCAGAACAACTTCGGCGGCAGCACATTCAATACCGGGGAAGTTATCTCGTTCACGCTGCCGCCAATGCCCAACGATGACGGCGCACTAGTCGGCCATCGGTTTTCAGTACGCGTGAGGATGCGCGTACTGCCCTAGCTACTTCCTGGGCTTCGTCACGATCTGCCCGGCCCGCGCGGTGGTGTGCGTGCCGTTGCGGACCGTGACGACGCCGTTCACGAGCACGGCGGCGATACCAACCGGATAGGAATGTGGCTTCGCGTAGGTGGCCGTCTCGGCAATCTTGGCGGGATCAAAGATCACCAGGTCTGCGAAGGCCTTCTCGCGGATGACGCCGCGGTCGGGGAAGCCGAAGAACTGCGCGGGCAGGGACGTCATCTTGCGGATGGCTTCCTCGAGCGAGATGACCTTGTCTTCGCGCACGAACTTGCCAAGTACGCGCGCGTTGTCGCCATAGCCGCGCGGATGCGGAACACCCTGCCCCAACACATTGATCCCCGCATCCGAAGCAATCGACACCATCGGATGCCGCATGATCGCCGCCACATCGTCATCACTCATGAAGTGATAGACCATCGACGCGCCGCCAGCCATCTGCATGTCGCGCGCGAGTTCGAGCTGCGCGTCGGACGAGTCGCTGCCCTTCAGCTTCTTTGCGGCGTCCTTCATGGACAGGCCATTGAGCGATGGATCGGCGCGATAGGTGGCAATCGTCGCCCATGACAAATCGCTGAATCCGCGCTCGTCGAGCAGGCCCTGCATCTCCTTCTTGGCTTTGGCCCAGATCACCGGATCGCTGAGCCGCTTCTTCACGGCGTCGGCGGTTCCCTCGAGCGCCCAGGCCGGAAACCGAATCGAGAGAGACGATGACCCGGCGGTGTAGGCGTATTGGTCGGCCTGCACCTTGATCCCCCGCTTGCGGGCGTCGTCGATCATCTGCAGGGCCTTCGCGCTCGCGCCCCATTGGGCAGGGCTATCGACCTTGAGATGCGAGATCTCGAGCGGCGCTTCGATCAACCGCGCGACATTGAGCGATTCCTTGATGGCCGCCTCGAGCGCGGTGCCCTCATTGCGCATGTGCGTGGCGTAGATGCCGCCTTCGTTGCCGGCCACACGCGCCAGCTCGGTGATTTCATTCGTCTTCGCGTAGGTGCCGGGAATGTACTGAAGCCCGGTCGAGAACCCGACCGCGCCATCGATCATGGCCTTGAACACCAGGGACTTCATGTGGCGCAGATCGTCGGCGCGCGGCAGCACGTTCTGCGACCCCATCACTTTGGCGCGCACGGTATTGTGGCCGATCAGCGTGGCGTAGTTGATCGAGATGCCGATCGCGCGAATGCGATCGAAGGCATCGCTGATGTCGATCGCCGAGCTACCGCAGTTGCCGGCCACAATCGTCGTGACGCCCATCTGCAGAAAGTTCTCCGCCAGCGGATGGTCCGCCACGTCGTCGGCGTGCGTGTGCACGTCGATGAATCCTGGCGCGACGACGAGCCCGGTGGCGTTGATGCGCTCTCTGGCCGCTGCATTCTGCAGTTGGCCAATCTGCGCAACGCGTCCATCGCGCACGCCGATGTCGACCTTGCGACCAGGCGTGCCGGTACCGTCGATCACGGTGCCACCAGAGACGATGAGGTCAAAGGTCGCGCGCGACTGAGCCTGAGCCGCCAGTGAGGCCGCGGCCACAGTGGCCGTGGCCAGCGCGATGGCGATGCGTGTGGAGATGGAGAGGGAGCGCAACACGAGTTGTGAAATGCTACACCTCCCAATGGCCCGACGATTGACGCTCGTTGTTTCTGCACTGGCTCTGGCTGGCATCCTCATCAGCGTTTCTGTCTCCGCTCAGCGTGGGGCGGCGCCGAAGGCTGCGACCGCGGCCAACGACATCCTCTGGGACCGCTGGGGCGTGCCGCACATCTTCAGCGCGACGAATGCGGACGCGTTTTATGCCTTCGGGTGGGCGCAGATGGAAAACCACGCCGACCTGATGCTGCAGCTCTACGGGCAGGCACGCGGGCGCGGCGCTGAGTATTTTGGTGAGGCGTACCTCGAGACCGACAAGTACGTCCGGCGAATGGGCATCCCCGAACGGGGCAAGGCCTGGGCCCGCGCGCAAAACCCGGAATTCGCGCCGCTGCTGAACGCCTTTGTGGATGGCGTGAATGCGTACGCGAAAGCCAATCCGACGAAGATCTCACCTCGCATGACAGCGATCCTTCCCATTTCATCAGCGGATGTGCTCTCCCACATTCAGCGAGTCGTGATTTTTGCGTTCGTCGTGAGCCCAGAGGCCATCCAAGGTCAGGCGACTCGGTGGGAGCGCGCGTCCAACACGTGGGCGGTGGCGCCTCAACGCACGACCGCGGGCAATGCGCTGCTGCTGCAGAATCCGCATCTGCCCTGGAGCGACTTCTTCACATGGATGGAAGCCGGCATCACGACACGCGATCTGAATGCGTACGGCGCCGCGCTCGTCGGCATGCCGTGGTTCGGCATCGCGTTCAACGACACGCTCGGCTGGAGCCACACTGTCAACACGATGGATGGTGCAGACCTCTACGAACTCGAGCTCGCCGACGGCGGCTATCACTGGAACGGCGCAGTGACACCATTCGAGTCGGCGGTCGAAACAATCGCCGTGAAACAGGCGAATGGCACGATGCGGCAAGAGACGCTGACCGTGAAGCGCTCGATCCACGGCCCTGTTGTCAGCGAGAAGACCGGCAAGGCGCTCGCGCTGCGCGTTGTCGGCCTGGACGATGCGAACATCGGCGAGCAGTATCTGGCGATGATCCGCGCAACGTCCTTCGATGAATTTCAGAAGGCGGAGCGTACGCTGCAGATGCCGTTCTTCACAACGATGTACGCCGACAGCGCCGGGCACATCATGCATTTGTTTGGTGGCCGCACGCCGGTCCGTCCTGCGGGCAACTACACATGGTCGTCAGTCGTGCCGGGCACAAGTGACGCGACGCTGTGGACCAGGACGCATACGTACGATGAACTGCCCAAAGTCATCGACCCTGCGACCGGCTGGCTGCAGAACGCGAACGATCCGCCGTGGACGACGACGTTTCCACTCGCCATTGATCCGAGCAAGTACCCGGCCTACATGGCGCCGCGTGGAATGTCACTACGGGCGCAACGCTCGGCAGACCTCATTGAGGCTGATGCCAAAGTGACGTTCGATCAGATGGCGACCAAGAAGATGTCGACGCGAATGTTGTTGGCTGATCGTGTGCTCGACGATCTCATCGCGGCATCAAAGGCTGCCGGCGGTCCAGCGGCACAAGCCGCGGCGGTGCTGGAGCAGTGGGACCGCAATGCTGATGCGACCAGCCGTGGTGCCGTGCTGTTCGAAGCGTGGTATCGGCGCGCCGTCCGATCGATGGGCGCCGGTGGCGTGTTTGCGAAACGGTGGAACGAAGCGGAGCCTCGCACAACGCCCAGTGGTATTCGCGATGCCACCGCCGCCGTCACTGCACTCGTCGGCGCCGCCAACGACGTCAAGCAGCTCTGGGGCGCGATCGATGTCCCGTGGGGCGACGTCCATCGTCTGCGCGTCGGCACGTACGACCTTCCGGCCAACGGTGGCCCTGGCGATCTCGGCATCTTCCGTGTCGTGAACTACGAAGACGACACGAAGGCGACCGGACCGGCAAGAAAGCAGATCTCGATTGGGGGGGATTCCTATGTTGCGGTGGTCGAGTTCACGCCCACCGGTGCTCGAGCGATGTCGCTGCTCTCGTACGGCAACGCCACACAGCAGGGCTCCGCGCACGTCGGCGATCAGCTTCAACTCTTTGCAGAGAAGAAGCTGAAGCCTGTGCTTCGCGTGCGAACGGAGATCGAAAAGAACGTGGAAAAGAAGGAGACGCTTAGGAAATAGGTCCAGCCTCGACGCCCTTGCGCGTCGGGTTGCCGCCGGTGAACAGGCTGACCGTCATGCCAACCATGACGCAGACGACCGCACCGATGACGTTGTGCCACAGATACGAGATGCTCTTCGTTTCCGGGTGGAAGGCAAACGTGAACACGGTCGCGAGGCCGGCAAGAAAGCCAACAAAGGCACCGGTGCCGTTCGTGCTCTTCGTCGCCAACGCCAGAATGAAGACGCCGAGCATCGACCCATAGAACAGCGAGCCAAACTGGTTCACGACATCAATGAGTGAGCCCAGATTCGCGGCGTAGTACGCCACCGCGCATGCGAAGAGCCCCCAGAAAAGTGTCGCGACCTTCGAGAACCAGAGATACTTGGCGTCCTCAGCGTCCTTGTTCCAGTGGCGCCGATAGAAATCCATCACGGTGGCTGTAGCAAGCGCGTTCAGTTCGCCGGAACTCGCCGACATCGCCGCCGACAGAATTGCGGCGATCATCAGCCCCATCAACCCCATCGGCATGTAGGTGAGGATGAACGTCGGAAAGACGTAGTTCACATCCTTGTAGAGCGAATCGTGTGTGACGTCCTTCACGAGCGTTGCGGCGCGTGTTCGCACGGCACCGACGTCGCCGTTCGCTTTCTTGAAGGCGTCACGCGCGGCCACTGCCGCCGGTGCCGACGCGTCGAGCTTGCCTGCCTCGGCCAGTGCCTGCGCAGCCACCTGGCGCTCAGCGAACTTCAGGTCGTATTCCTTCTCGAGGCCCTGATACTCGGCGGCTCGGGTGCTCGCGAGCACTTCCTTCTCGTGCACCGGGTTGAACAACATCGGGTTCTTGTTGAACAGGAAGAACGAGAACGTCAGCACGCCGGTGATCAGGATCATCGCCTGCAGCGGGATCTTGACGAACGCACTCATGAGCAGCGAGTGCCGGCTCGAGTTCACGGAACTCGCCGTGAGGTAGCGCTGCACCTGGCTCTGATCCGTGCCGAAGTACGACAGTGACAAGAACAGCCCGCCGAACAGGCCCGACCAGAACGTGTAGTCCTGATGCAGGTCCCACTTGAAGTCAATCGCCTGAAGCCGTCCGACGGAGCCTGCGATATGGAGAGCGTCGCCGGCGCTCACGCCGTGCGGCAGGCCCATGATGAGCACGGTCACGGCCGAGCCCATGGCAAAGACGATGACGACCATCTGCTTGACGTCGGTCCACGTCACGGCCTGCACGCCGCCAACCATCGTGTAGGCAATCGTCGGCAGACCAATCGCGAGAATCGTAAAGATGATGTTCCAGCCGAGCACGATCGACAGAATGATCGACGGCGCCGCAATGACGACACCGCACGACAGACCACGCTGCGCGAGAAACACGATGGACGCGAGCGAGCGTGTCTTCACATCGAAGCGCCGCTCGAGATATTCGTACGCAGTGAACACACCGGACTTGTAGAAGAACGGCACCAGGGTCCGCGACAAAATAATCATGGCGATCGGCAGGCCGAGATAGATCTGCACGAAGCGCATGCCGTCCGCATACGCCTTGCCCGTCGTACCGACGAGGGTGATCGCGCTCAGCTGCGTCGCCATCACCGACAAGCCAACGGCCCACCACGGCAAGCTGCGGTTGGCGCGGAAGTAGCCATCGAGTTCGTTGGTGCGTCGCCCCGCTCTCAGGCCGCTCCAGATAATCCAGGTGAGATAGACACCAACAACGGTCCAGTCCAGCCAGCGCATTGACGGTTACCCGAAATACACGCCGAGCAGTACCAGCGCGGCAACGGTGAGGATTTCAACAACCACGACGAGCGCATACGTGCGCGTCAGGTCCTGGTCTTTCTCCGGGAGTGCGGCGGGTGCCTGTGCCATGGCACGCAGTATAGAATCATCGCGCCCTGAAAATGCGCGCGTCTTCTGTGTTTTCCCGGGATCACAAGGTCGTGGGGCTGCAGTACGGCATCACCAGCCTGCTGTTCCTGCTCATCGGGTTCGCGCTCGTTCTGCTGATTCGCTGGCAACTGGCCCACGTCGGCGTCGCCGCTCCCTGGCTGATGCATCTCGTTGGTCAAACGAACGCGCCCGGCGGCATCATGGCGCCGGAGTTCTACAACCAGCTCGGCGCGATGCACGGCACGATCATGGTGTTTCTCGCCGTCGTGCCTCTCGCGGTCGGCGCCTTTGGCAACTACCTGATCCCACTCATGCTCGGCGCACCCGACATGGCGTTTCCACGGCTCAATATGCTGAGCTATTGGATCTACCTGGTCGCCGGCCTCGTGATGCTCACGAGTTTTGTGCTGCCGGGCGGCGCCGCCAACTCGGGCTGGACCTCCTATCCGCCGCTCTCCATCATCGCGACCACCGGCCAAACCTGGTGGCTCTGCGGCATGTTCCTGTTGATCGTGTCGTCGCTCTTCAGCTCGATCAACATCATCACGACCATCCTGCAACTGCGCGCTCCGGGCATGCGCATGATGGATCTGCCCTTCTTCGTCTGGGCGCAGCTGGTCACATCGTTCTTGCTCCTCCTCGCCTTCCCGCCCCTGCAGGGCGCGGCGATCCTTCAACTGATGGATCGTCTCGCGCACACCAGCTTCTTTCTGCCGACCGGTCTGATGGTCTCCGACAAGATGCTCAACATCAGCGGCGGCGGCAGCCCGATTCTCTGGCAGCACCTCTTCTGGTTTCTCGGCCACCCCGAGGTCTACGTCCTCATCCTCCCCGCCTTCGGCATCGTCGCGCACGTGATCAGCAACGAAACGCGCAAACCCCTCTGGGGTCAGCGCCTGATGGTGTACGCCACGCTGTTCATGGGCTTCATGTCGTTCCTCGTCTGGGCGCACCACATGTTCCTCACCGGCATGGGCCCCACGATGAGCGGGTTCTTTCAGGTGACGACGATGATCATTTCGATCCCGTCGGTGATCATCGTCACGGGATTGTTGCTGTCGTTGTATGGCGGGTCGATTCGATTCACCGTGCCGATGATGTTCGCGCTCGCGTTCTTGCCGATGTTCGGCCTCGGCGGGCTCACGGGCCTGCCGCTCGGTCTTGCGGCAACTGATATTCCACTGCACGACACGTATTACGTTGTCGGCCACTTTCACTACGTGGTCGCGCCAGGCACATTGTTCGCGCTCTTCGCGGGCATCTACTACTGGTTTCCGCGAATCACCGGCAAGAAGCTCAACGACACGCTCGGCGTCGTGCACTTCTGGGGGTCGCTGATTGGCATGAACGGCATCTTCCTGCCGATGCTGATTCAAGGGCTCGCCGGTGTGAATCGCCGGCTGTACGACGGAGGGCTGTCGTATCAGCACGCCGCCAGCCTCGCGCATCTCAACCGCGGCCAGTTCTACTCGGCGATTTTTCTTGGCGTCGTGCAGCTCGTGTTCATCGGCAACTTCATTCGCACGCTCATGAAGCGACGTGATGCCGATGACAATCCGTGGAGCGCAACGACACTCGAATGGTCGGTGCCGCGGCCGGCCAACCATCACGCGCCGATACCGTTCACGACCAGCGCGCGGCATGACACTGGTGTGAGCAACGTCACGCTGGGCTTCTGGCTGTTTCTCGCCTCTGAAGTGATGCTCTTTGGCGCGATGTTCTCGGCCTACGCGCTGCTGCGTGTATCAGCCGACAGCTGGCCGCATGGACGCTTCGTGCTGAATGGCTCGATGGCGCTGGCGAACACCCTGCTTCTGCTGGTGGCAGCGGTGACGGCGTGGTTGGCTCGCCAGCTGGGACCCAAAGTCGAGCGGTCCGGCTATCTCTGGGTCAGCATTGTCGCATCGCTGGGATTCATCGCCGTGAAGGTGTTCGAGTTCCGCGCTGAAGTTGTGGCCGGCATGCTGCCGCGGACCAGCACGTTCTTCGCTACGTACTTCACGCTGACCGGGCTGCACGCGGTGCACGTGATTGGCGCGATCGCGGCCGCCGTATGGATTCTCGCCACCACAAAGCGTGTCACCGAGGCCATCACAGTGGGACGTCTGAAGTGCCTCGTGCTCTACTGGGGGCTCGTCGAGATCGTGTGGCTCGCGATCCTCGGCGCGGTGTACCTCACATGATCGCGTGCGCGGTGTGCATGCAGGCGCAGTCGGGTGCAGCGGTCAACGGTCTGCATGCCGCAGTGCTGACGCTCGTTGTCGTAACTGTCGTTGTGCTCGCGGGGTTTGGACGCTTTGTGATTCGGGTGGCCAGGCGGCAATGAGTCGTTGGCTGCCCATCGCCGCGTCCGCACATGCGGGCGGTATCGATCGCGAGCTGGCGATCGTGCACGTCGCGATGCTCGCGCTCTTTGTGGGGTGGTGCGGCTACCTCGGCTGGGTGCTGTTCCGATTTCGCCGCGGCCGGCAGCCGTTTCCACAGGCGTCTGGCGCGAGCGGCCGCATCGCGATGTACGTGACCGGCGGCGTCGTGTTGTTCGAGGCGGTGATGCTCGTCGGCTTGTCGCTGCCGATGTGGTTCGCGCGGCAGGGGCCCGCACCTCAGGTGTCCAACGCCATCGCCGTGCGCGTCGTCGCCCAGCAGTTCGCGTGGAACATGCACTATCCGGGCGCTGACGGCCAGTTCGGCGACACGCGACCGGATCTGGTGAGCTCGGAGAATCCAGTCGGACTCGATCGCCGGTCACCGCATGGCGCGGATGACATCGTCACCGGTCTCCTGCACGTGCCCATTGGACGACAGGTCGTCGTGCAGCTCACGAGCAAAGATGTCATCCACAGCTTCGGCCTGCCGAACTTCCGCGTGAAGCAGGATGTGATCCCCGGCATGATCGCGACCGTGTGGTTCACGCCCACGCTGACCGGGCAATTCGACATCGCATGCTCGCAGCTGTGCGGACTGGCGCACTATCGGATGCGGAGCGTGGTCGTCGTGGAATCGGCGGACGACTTCGCAAAGTTTCTCGCCGAGGAAGCCGCGTTTCTCAAATGATCGAGGCCCGCGTCGCCCGCGGGGCCGCCTCATCGTTGGTCCTCAATCGATCGGCCGACGTCATCGCGGCCCACCTTGAAGATGCCGCGCACTTCCCCGGCGGTCGCGCTGACGCGTTTGCGCGCCCAGGCACTGAAGCTGACGTCGCCGCGGTGTTGACGACAGCGACGGCCATCTTGCCGATCGGTGCGCAGTCGTCGCTCTCCGGTGGCGCAACACCACACGGCGGCGTGATCCTCTCAACGGATCGCTTCGCGGCCATCGAGCCCGTTGATGCAGAACATGTCCGCGTTGGCGCGGGTGTGCCGTTGCTGGTGCTGCAGGAATCACTGACACGTGCACACCGCTGGTATCCGCCGGTGCCCACGTTCACGGGTGCGTGCGTTGGCGGCGTCATCGCGACGAATGAGCCGCCGGCGTTCGCCATGGCGCTGATCACGACGACGTCTGAAGCAGCCGCGCTGGCGCTCACAGCGGACCTGCGCGACGCATCGCAGATGACGTGGCACACCGGCGACGCGCATGGCATCGACGTCTCAGCGATCGAGCACATGGATGGGCGCTGCATCGGCATCGTGCACGAGGACGGCGCCGATTTGCGCAACGACATCACGTTGGCGCCTGACTCGCAGGTGGTGTTGTTCGTGCACATCGAGCTGCCGCGCGGGTCGTCTGCCACAACACTCTTCGATGAGGTTGAGCACGCGCTCGATCCGGGCGCGGCCGACACGCCGATGACGCGGCTCTGCCGACTACTCGGGCGGCTCGGCGTGCTCGATCGCACGGAACTCGCCATGCCCGGCGACACACCAAGGCTCAGTCAGTTCCTTGCGCTGCGGGAAGCGGCGCCGACCGGCGTCAACCGGCGTGTTGGTGAGGCCAAGCGAGACATTGATCCACGCATCGAGAAGACCGCTGCCGACATGATCGTGCCGTTCGGTCGGCTCGCCGAGATGATGCGCATCTATCGGGATGGCTATCAGCGTCGCGGCCTCGACTTCGCCATCTGGGGGCACATCTCTGACGGCAACCTTCATCCCAACGTGTTGCCACGAAGCTATAACGACGTCGCCGCGGGCAAGGAAGCGATACTCGAGTTCGGTCGTGAGGCCGCACGGATGGGCGGATGCCCGCTGGCCGAGCACGGCGTGGGCCGCAACCCGGTGAAGCAGCAATTGCTCCTCAACATGTATGGCGCGACCGGGATTGCCGAGATGCGCGCCATCAAGCGCGCACTCGATCCCGACGGACGCCTGGCGCCGGGCGTCCTCTTTCCCTGAAGCCCGTTCTTGGGCACAATCACTCCGTGGCACCCACTCCCCGGCTCCTGATCGGCGCGCTGCTCGTCGCGGCGGGGCTTGTGACGCCCCTCACGGCTGACCGGGTGCAGAACGCCTCAGCCGCGACGGGCGTCGATGCCATCGTTGCAAAAGCCGCCGGATACGTGCGCGACTATCGCGAGCAGCTGACTTACGTCATGGCGACGGAGCGGTACACGCAAAAGCTCACAGGCGGCATCTCGCAGTACGACATGGAAGAGACGCTGGCCAGCGACGTCTATTTTGTCTATGTGCCAGCCGACAAAGTGTGGATGGCGATCCGCGATGTCGAGATCGTTGACGGCACAGTGCTGAAGGAGCGCGACAACGTGCGCGCCATTCTCAACAGCGGCCAGGTGGGCGCAGCACGCGCGCTGAAAGACAAAAACGCGCGCTACAACCTCGGCACGATCCTCAGAAACTTCAACGAGCCCACACTGAGCCTGCTGATTCTCGACGACGACCATCGCCCACGATCGACGTTCGTGCAGCAGAAGGTCAGCGGCGGCCGAGTGGTGGTGTCGTTTGTCGAGCACACCGCACCGACTCTGATCATGAACGTGGACGGCAAGCCGGCGTATTCCAAAGGTGAATTTACGATCGACCCAGCGAACGGACGCATCGAGCGCGCGGAATTGCGCGTTCGGCTGGGCACGGTTGATGCGACATTGACGACGACCTATCGAGCGGATGCGAAGTTGAAGATGTGGGTGCCGGTGCGCTTCGACGAGCTGTATCTGGAGCCCATGCGGCGGCCGCAGAAGATTACGGGCCGGGCCGACTACAGCGACTACACGCGCTTCGACGTTGAAGTGCGGATCAAGTGACCCTGAGGCTGGGCATTGGCGCGATGATGGTCGCGCTGGTTGTGGCGGCACCGCGCGCGCAGACCCCACGCAAGATCGACACGTCACCAACAGCCGTCATCGCCTCGGCCGGCGCATACGTCGTCACCTATCAGAAGGACATGGCGTTCGTGCTGGCGGACGAAGTTGCTGCGCAGCATGTGACCCAACCGGTGCTCGATCGCACCGAAGACCGTCGCACGCGCGCGGAGTTCTTTCTCACCTACCTGCCAAACGACGGCGTGTGGATTTCCGTCCGCGACGTGCGCGAGGTCGATGGCGTGGCGGTGAAAGAGGCCGACGACATCCGCAGCCTGATTCAGCGCGCGCCGCTGTCGAGGCTCGGGTCAGTGATCGCCGAGAAGAACTCGCGGTTCAACATCGGAAACGTGCGGCGCACGTTCAACGAGCCCACGTTTGGCCTGCTCGTCGTGAACCAGTTCCACCAGCGCCGGTTCAAGTTCGATCGCGTCTCGGTCACTGGCGGTCCGGCGCCGATCGTCACGCTGAAGTTCACGGAGAAAGATCGACCGACGCTGATCGTCGGCACTCGTGGTGAGCCGGTCTTCACGCACGGTGAGCTTGACGTCGATGCGGTCACCGGCCGTGTGCAGCGCACACGGATCGAGATGACGATGGGCACCGTAAAGGCCTCCATCGCGACCGCGTACGCACCTGATGCGAAGCTCGACCTCTGGGTGCCGGCCGTGATGAGCGAGCACTACGAGCAGACGGCCGGTGAGCGACGCGAGACGATCAGCGTCGACTCCGAATACTCGAACTACCGCCGGTTCGACACCAGCGTGATCATCAAATAGCGCTTACTTCGCCTTCGTTCCGAGCCAGGCGTCGCGAAACGCCTTCTGCGCTTCCGTGAGGCTGCCACCTGCTGCGGCCACATCGACAACGGTCAGTGCTGGGTCGGCTTCAAGGACGAGCGTGCCGGTGGCGGCAAGACCGCCTCGGCGGGTGATGCCGAGTTTCACGGACGTGCCGGCCGGTTTGGTTGACAGTGCAGCCCAGCTATCCATCGTCGCGGGCTGTCCATCGATCGACGCGATGATGTCGCCGAAATCGACGCCCGCTTTGTAGATCGGCGAATTGAACGCGGTCGGCGTCTTGGTGACCGGGCCACCACCGCGACCACCGCTCATGCCGACGAGCAGCCCGCCGCCAACGGTCTGCACCGCGACGCTGCCGGCCCATCCACCTTTGTTCGAGCCGCGCAGTTCGTACCCGGCCAGCTTGAACAAGCGCGCGTAGTCGACGACGTCGCGGCCTTCGACGTATTTGTCGAAGAAGTCGTCCGCAAATTTCTTGTTGCCGGTGAGCGTGGTCAATTCAGCGCGCAGATCGCGCAGCGTGTACGGACGCGCCACAAGGCCGGGCGCAGAACCACCAGGTTTGCCGAAGTCCTTCCACATCAACTTCATGAAGTCGTCGAGCGTGATCTTGCCGTTCGACAACTCGCGCAGCGACAGGTCGAGGCCAAGCGCGATGGCCGCGCCGTAGGTGTAGTACGAGATGAACGTGCGCGCGCGATCGTTCGCATCAATCGACACGCCGGCGTCCGCGAACGGCGCGTGCTCGCTCATCTGTACGGCCGAGCGCACCTGACGGCCCGCTCCGTTGATTACGCCGACCGCGTAGTTCACCGGCACGCGCGGCGACAGACCGGCCCGGCGCAGGAGCAGGTCGCCGTAATACTGCGTGAAGCCTTCCGCGAGCCAGGGACAGCACGTCGTGTTCTCGCGCGTGAAGTCGAAGGGCTCGAGACCGGCGGGCCGAATGCGCTCGACGTTCCAGTTGTGGAAGTACTCGTGCGAGATCGTGCCGAGCGCCTGCGACCGGCCCTGCGGCGTCTTCAGAGAGAGGCCCGGGCTCGACACTGCTGTGCTGTTCCGGTGCTCCATGCCGTCGCCGTCACCCCACTGCACGTAGTCGAGAATGAACGTGTAGTTGCCGGATTCGTACTTCGGAAACTCGCCAAACACCGCCATGTGCTCGCGCACCATCGGCTGCACGAGCTTCGCGAGTTCATCGACGTCGGCCTGCGCGCCATCGGAATGCGCGGCAAGCCGGATCTTCACGGGCGTGCCGTCCGTGTTCTGCACCGTGAACTCGCTGATCACCAGATCGGCCAGCTCCGTGAAGCTGTCCATGAAGTACTGCAGGTTCGGCGCCGTGAACGTCCAGGGCTCGCTCGTGGTGAAGAGCTGCGTCGCGATCTTCCAGTTCAGGCCCTGCGGCGGCGCGAACGAGATCTTGATCGGACGCGCCTCTATCCCCTGGGCCCACATGAACGCCGCCGGCATGTTCATGCGCGCGTGCGAGGTATCGACACCCATGTACGTGCCGTCCGGCGTGTCGCCGAAGATCTTGTAGACGATGCGCACGGTGCCGTCGTGGTTGGCCACCTGCCACGAGTCGATGTCGGGTCGGGTGCTGGCGAGCTTCGTGCCTTTGCCGTTGAACGCCTCGACCGAAAACACGTTTTTGGAGAATTCGTGAACGGCGTATCGACCTGGCGACGAGCGGCTCATCCGCGCCTTGAACGGCGTCGCGCCGAGGCCAGCGACCGTCATCTCCACCTGCATCCAGTGATGTTCGGGCTCGGGAAATGTCACGCGGTACGTGATGGGCGTCACGGCCACGGGTGCCGGCTGCGAGGCGAACATGGGAGCCACAGCGGACATGGCAAGGACTGCGAACGTGGCGAACACGAGTCGACGCATCGGGTGATTTTATCCTGCGAGCTGTTTGCGAACCATGAGCCACGCGAGCCTTGCCGCTGTCTTCGGCGATGCGGCCAGCACGCGCCGACGCGCCTTGCCGTACGAGATTCGGCCCGCGGCATAGTCGACGATCAGCTCGCGAAGCCACGGTAACGCGCGCCCGGCCCGGACCACGCGGTTGATGCGGGTGTGGTCGGCAAAGAGGAAGCGCTGAATGAGCACGGCGTCGCGCAGCTCCGCGCCGATTTCGGCGCGCCACAGGCGGCGGTACGCGCGGCCAGCCGCTGGCGGCTGCTGTGTTGCGATCGCGGCACGCGCAGCGAGTTCGCCACTGATCATCGCGTAGTAGATGCCCTCGGCGGTGAACGCGTTGACGAAGCCGCCGGCGTCACCAGCAAAGAGCACACGACCCGACGCATCGTGCGCGCGCGGTAGCGGGCCACCGACGGGAATCAGAAACGGCGTGAAGTGGCGGCGATCCGATGCGCCGTGCAGTGCGCCGTCAGCGACGAGGTCGCCGACACACTGCGACTGCATCGCGTACGGATGCCCATCAACCGCGCGCTCGTAGTGCGACAGCAGGCAGCCGATGCCAACGTTGACGTGATGCGCTTTGGGAAAGATGTAGGCGTAGCCGTCGAGCCCTCGGTAGCCGTACGACACCCACAACACGTCCGGTCGCGCAGGGCGCAATGTCTC
>Ga0114969_10002441_pt1 | contig 15269 bp, 13 predicted proteins | sample M_130807_MF_Meta_FD_87316 | JGI IMG/M metagenome (GOLD analysis project Ga0114969, IMG submission 87316) | Freshwater microbial communities from Lake Montjoie, Canada to study carbon cycling - M_130807_MF_MetaG | ecosystem: Environmental > Aquatic > Freshwater > Lake | place: Lake Montjoie...
CAACGAGTTACATGGTTCAATGCGATGGTATTTACAGAAGGTGTTTGGTCTGAGAATCAGGTGATTTTACCGTCATTTCCATGTATAGTCTAAAAATGATGTTGTTTCTGTCCCAGTGTTCGGTGTAGATGAGAGAACGAAAAAAGTGATAACGTCAGTTCACTTTTTCTGTTCTCACGTTTCGCCAGAATTACAACCATTATTTGTTTTATTCTTTATTGTTTGATTAAGGATTTATTCTTTTGGAAACTTCGTCAAAACTTTCGTCATAATCATCGTGTGAGCGGGTTTTACGGGTTTCTGTGAAATTGACTGACCGCTGTAAGTGTTGATTTGACAAGAGGTTGTGGGGTTCGATTAGACGTGTAACATTTATGGGAATTTGTTATTCTTTCATATGCGCGAAAATACTAGAATCCCATCCATGCCCACCACCCCCGACATTCCCGGTCTGTTCGTTGTGCAGCATCCGTTGGTGCAACATAAGCTCGCGCTGCTACGCGACCGCAACACGCCAACCAAGATCTTCAAAGAGTTGGTTGATGAGATCGCGATGCTCATGGCGTACGAAGCAACCGCCAATCTCACCCTCGAGCCGTACCCCATCGAGACGCCCCTGGAGACGACGATCGGCCAGCGCGTCGCGGGCAAGAAGCTCGTGCTAGTTCCAATTCTTCGCGCCGGCCTGGGTATGGTCGAAGGCATTCTTCGACTGATCCCTTCGGCGCGCGTGGGACACGTCGGGTTGTACCGCGACCACGACACCCTGCAGCCCGTGGACTACTACTTCAAGGTTCCGGCCGACGCGGCTGAGCGAGAGTTTTTTGTCCTGGATCCAATGCTGGCAACCGGCGGCAGTGCCATCGCCGCGATCGCGAAACTCAAGAAGGCCGGCGCGACGCGCATTCGGTTCCTCTGTCTTGTTGCGGCGCCCAAGGGCGTGCTGCGTGTGCGCGAAGCGCACCCGGACGTGCCCATCCTCGCTGCCGCACTCGACCGCGAGCTGAATGATGTCGGCTACATCCTGCCCGGACTTGGCGATGCGGGAGACCGGTTATTCGGCACGCGGTGATTTGCGCGCAGCACAGCACGCACAGGAAATGTTCATCACAGGGCTTCGGTCACACACACGTGCTCTTGTTTGCAATCACGTGCGCCTCTACATTTTCGCGCGACTAGTGTGCTCGCCGTGAAACGAGTGTTCGTTCCGGTTGGCCGCCCCCTCAACTCCGCGACGCACCCTCCTCAATGCTCATCAACCTGCTGCCCGACTTTCTTGCGGTGCTGCAGAGCTCAGAGCCGGAGGTGGCATACCATAGCTATCTCGCATCGCACCGCGACCTCCTCGAGGCGTACTGGCACAACTATGTAATCGAGCCGGTTGGCCCGCAGTTCGAAGAGGTTGTTCGCGAAACCGTTCGCGCAGACCGTGGTGACCTGCGCGCCATGCTTGAACGCGTCGACGTCGTCGCCCTGGCGCAAGCCACCGAACAGCGGTGCGCTGAGTTGTTCGACATCGATTCTGACATCGACGTGGTCATCATGGTCGGCGTCGGTGCCGCGAACGCCGGGGAACTGGTCGTCAAGGGACGCGGCGTGGCGTTTGTTTGCCTCGAACATTTTACCAGTGTCGCGAATCCGACGAGTCGCGGCCTGGGCTTGGACCCGGAGTTGCTTCCCATGTGGCTTGCACATGAAATCGCGCATTGCGTGCGATACACGTCGCCGCGAAGCCGCAGCAACCTGCGCGAACTCGTGGCAGAAGCGGGTGGCTACTACTCGTACTGGGAAACGGGACGTCGGGCGAATTTGCGCGAACACCTCGTCAACGAAGGTCTCGCCGTGCAGGCCGCTCGCACGTTCAGCCCCGGTCACGCGCCATGGGAATACTTCGGCTACGCACGTCGCCAATATTCGCGCATCCGGGAACTCGAGAGCGTGCTCGCCCGCGCCGTGTCCGACGACCTTGACCGGGCAGGGCTTGGGCTGCGGTTGCGCTATCTCTCGGGTGGCATGAGCGACGAAGCGCGCACCGTACAGCAGTATGTCATGCCCGAACGCGCCGGATACTTCCTCGGCGCGCGAATGGTCGAGGCCGCGGTCGTGGAGCTCGGACTCTCGCGAGCTGTTCGCGCCTCAGCCGCCGAGCTCTGCGCCGCCGGCGACGCGGCCAGAACCGCGTAACGCTATTTCCCGACGCAGAACGTCGCGAACACGCGGCTGAACACTTCGTCCACATCGATCACGCCGATCAGCTCGTCGAGAGCGCCGATGGCAGCACGCAGGTGCGTCGCGGCGACCGGGGCAGGAAGGGTGCCCTCGCTCCACGCGGTGCGAAACAAACCCAGCTCGCGCTCGGCGAATTCCAGCGCGCTCCGCTGGCGGGCACTGACCACGAGCGGAGGAAGGTCCGCCGGCTGGCCGGCGCGCGCGGCCACAATCTCCGCGATGTGCAACTGCAGGCCGGTCAGCCCGTCACCAGAAACGGCGCTGACATGGTGTGCCGCGAGGTCCTGACCCCTCGCGCCCGGATGCAGGTCAGACTTCGTGAGCACCCGCACAATGGGTGCGGTGGAGAGTTCCCCGATGCGCCGTTCGATTTCCAGTAGCGCCTCCTCGGTTTCGGCACACGCCACGATCGCATCGGCGGCCTTGAGATAGCGCTCGCTCACTTCGATGCCAAGACGTTCGACGGATCCCGTCGACGTTCGCAGTCCCGCCGTATCCACCAATCGAACGGGCCATGGGTCGAGATCGAGCAACACCTCGACAGCGTCGCGCGTGGTACCCGGTTCATCACTCACGATCATTCGCGCTTCGCCAACTAACGCGTTGAGCAATGACGACTTGCCGGCGTTCGGTGGCCCGGCCAGCACGACCACGGCGCCGTCACGCGCGAGAATTGCCGCAGGCTGCGTGGCCACCAACGAGTGAATTTGCTCCGCCAGCGCCATCGCCAATTCACCGACACGCTCCCGGGCGATCGGTCCGTGGTCTTCGTCGGGAAAATCGATGTCGTACGCGATGAGGGCTTCTATTCCGATGGCGTCACTTCGCAACGTGAGGTACCGCTGCGTCAACAACCCTGACAACGCGTGCATGGCGGCGCGGTGTGACGCGCGCGTGCGGGCGTCAATCACTGCGCCGATGGCTTCCGCGCGGACGAGGTCGAGTTTTCCGTTCAGTGTTGCGCGCTCGGTGAACTCGCCCGGCAGTGCCGGCCGCGCACCGGCGGCAACGAGGGCCGCTTCGATCGCCACGGGAACGTACCTCCCGCCATGTCCGTGGATCTCGATCACCGTCTCACCGGTGTACGATCTCGGACCAGCGAAAACCGCTACCAGGGCATCGTCGATCGCGTGCTCCGGATGATCAGGAGCGTGTACGCGACAACGCGTCAGCTCCCGGTCACGCGCAGGCCAGGGGGTCACGCACCGTTGAGAAATGCGAATCGCGTCGGCGCCACTGAGTCGAACAACCGACACGGCCGACCGACCAATCGCCGTCGCAAGGGCGACGATCGTATCGCCCCGTTCTCGTCCGGTTTGGCGTGGCGCCGGCGCGGCGCTACGGCTTGATCTGTGCCTTTTTTCGTTCATTGGCGATCATCCACTGCTGCGGAATCGCCGCGATCTGCTGCACGAGGTAGTAGATGCTGAGGCCGGACGCCGTGCTCAGCAGGAACGTCGTGAACATTCCAGGCATCAGGTACAGCATCATCGTTGCCTGCGGATTCTTCGGCATGTTGCGCATGCCGATCCACGAGAGCAGAAACATCGAGCCGCCGGTGACGATTGGCAGGATGTACAGGGGATCCTTGAGGGAGATATCCGCCATCCAGAGGAACGGAACGCCGCGGAATTCAATCGTGTTCTGAAACACAAAGAAGAGCGCAAAAAATACCGGCATTGGTATCAGCGCAGGCAGACATCCCGAGAGCGCTGAAAACGGGCTCATGTTATGTGCCGCGTACACCTTCATGATTTCTTCCTGCTGCTTTACGCGGTCATTCTTGTACTTCTCCTGCACGGCCACCAATTCGGGCTGAACCCGCTGCAAGCGAATGCTCGACCGCATGGCGCTCTGGTTGAGCGGCCAAAGGATGACGCGAATCGCAAGCCCGAAAATCACCAAGAGCCAACCATAGTCGAGACTGAGCGCACGCTTCATCCACAGCATGACGCGCATCACGATCGTGGCGAACGGCTGCACCAGCGGCTGCATGAACCCGCCGTAGGGATTTGCCGTCTCAAAGTCCCGGCCAAGTGCCCGCATCCGTTCCCACGACTGAGGCCCCGTGTAGAGATCGAATCCGGCTCTGCCATTGACCAGCGGTACGATTACCGTGGCCGACGCACGCGTCGCCAGTTTGCTGTCGCGAACACCACCCACGACGTGCAGTTCTGAAAACGGAATCGAATCGCTTGGCGAGAGGACGCCAACAATAAAGTACTTGCTCTTGGCGACCGCCCATGAAAGCGGACCGACAATCAGTTTTTGCTCCCCTGGGTCAACGGACGTAAACGCCACGCCGCTGGCGCCTTTTGTGACGGGCTTCGCGGCGTACGACAGATGCCGGATGTCGTCCAGTGTGTCGGCTTCATGCGAAGTGAATCCGCGGGGAAGGCCGAGCATGAGATACGCACGGCCGGTGACCCGCGGTGCGTCGACCTGGACATTTGTGAGTTGGCCGCCGGACTGCAGCCGGTATGTGATCGTCGCCGGATTCGCCGAATCCGTGCTCGCGAAAGTCAGCGTCGTGTTCCCCGCCGACTCCTCCCGCGTATACCGAAAAACCGTTCGGTCGAGATGGATCGTGTCGGTTCCCGCCAGCAACGCATACTGCAACAACGGGTCTGTGCCGCCCCGCAGCTCAACCGTGCCGGGCGTGGAGCCCAGTGACTTGTACGCGGGGAGTTCGGCCGCCTTTGGCGCCGCACCCAGTGTGCTGAAGGTGAACACCGCGCCCGCGCCCGAGGCGTGAATCGTGTCCACCACATCCGCGGTGGGAATGGCGCGAACCGACGACGCTGTGCTGCCGCGCGACAGCGGAGCGGGCGTCGGCGTGGCTGTCGGTGGAACGGCTCCCGGCACCGTGTTCGCACCCCCAGACAACGCGGCGATCGGGCTCGTCACGACGGGCGCGACGGGCGCGACGGGTCGCGGCGGCGGAGCAAACAGTAAGGGCGTCACAACCAGCACGACGCCGGTCAGGAGGAGCGCGAGGAAAAACCTCTTATCCATGGCTTCGGACCTGTATGATCACGGGACCGGGTCGAATCCGCCCGGTCTGAAGGGATGACAGCGTGCAATGCGACGCGCAGTGAGCCACGATCCGCGAACGGCGCCATGTTTTTCGAGCGCTTCGATGGCGTATGCGGAGCACGTCGGAAAGTAGCGGCACGACGGAGGAAGCAGCGGACTGATGGCCACCTGGTATCCGCGAACCAGGAGGATGAAGAACTGCTTCACGCGCCCTGCTTATGCCCCGGCCTTTCGAAAGAGCTTCATGAGCTCGTCGCGAAGCCGGTCGAATGACGCGTTGTATGCTGCGGGGAGCGCAAAAACCACCAGCTCGCCGCTTGTTGCGCGAGCGAGCTGTTCGGTCCGGACAATTTCGCGAAGACGACGCTTCACCAGATTCCGGTCCACCGCGGAGTGCGAGTGCCGTGGAACGATGATGCCTATGCGATGCGGAGTCGTCGCGATGGCCGTCGAGCGAACCTCGAGCAGTGCACCGCGAGTTCGCTTGCCCTTCGCTCGTACCGCCGCGAGACCCGCCCCGCTCGTCAGTCGTTCGGCGCGCGGAAAGCGAAGCCGGCTACGCTCCGGCGTACTTCGACGGCAGCTTCACTGTCAGGAGCTTACGCCCCTTCTTGCGGCGCCGGCTCAATACCTGCCGCCCCCACTTCGTGGACATGCGAAGACGGAACCCGTGCTTCCGGATTCTTTTCTTGTTTCGTGGGTTGTACGTCGGCTTTCCCATCACTACTCCTGGCGGTCCAGAAATCAGTTCTCTCGAAGCAGCTAAACCTATTCACATCAGCGACATAGTTCAAGTCTCGACCTATTTGCTTGCCGTCACGAGTGTTGACTTATCCACATCTGTTCCCGTACGTTCGCTCCCCAAATTTTTCTCGGCACAAAAGTCGGAGCACGTGACGCTTTCAGCAGCAGAAGCATGGACGACCTTACTCGATCGCGCTCGGCTCGAGCTACCAGAACACGCGGTGAGCACCTGGCTCACCCCACTGGTCGCGCAAGAGTTTGACGGTCGCATCCTGGTGGTCACGGCGCCAGACCAATGGTCTGTCGAGTGGAACGAGTCTAAGCACACCCTGCTTCTCGAGGGCCTTGGTCCGGTTTGCTTTGGACACCCGGTCTCGGTTGTTTTCCGCGTTGAACAGGAGCGCCTCAAGCGATCTCAGATGGATCTGTTTGCACCTGCAAACAGCGCCATTATAGCGCCACCAGAGCGCCCTCAAGGCGTCAGTGTCGGCATTCTTAGTCAAAGATATACGTTTGGTGAATTTGTTGTTGGCCGCTCCAACGAACTTGCCATGGCCGCGGCAAGCGCGGTCGCTCAGGCGCCAGGAAAGACTTACAACCCGCTTTTCCTCTACGGCGCAACGGGCCTCGGTAAGACGCACCTCATGCAAGCAATTGCACATGAGATTCTCGCAAAAAATCCTGCCTGCCGGGTCACATTCATTACCACTGAGCAGTTCACCAACGATGTAATCACTTCAATTGCGAAGCGGGCAATGCCCGATTTTCGGCGGCGCTATCGTGAAACAGACCTCCTGCTCGTTGACGATGTGCATTTCCTCGGCGGGAAGGAGGCCACGCAGGAAGAATTCTTTCACACCTTCAACGCGATCTATGAAGCTGGTCGACAGGTTGTTCTGACCAGCGACCGGCCTCCCTCTGAAATTCCGCGGTTGGAGTCCCGCCTGGTCAGTCGCTTCGAATGGGGAATGGTTGCCGACATTGCGCAGCCGGACCTCGAACATCGGATCGCGATTCTGCGACAAAAGTCTCGCGCCGACCGTCTTGAGCAAGCCTTTCCCGACGAGGTCCTTGAGTTCATCGCGAACCACGTTCAGGCGAACGTTCGCGAGCTCGAAGGATCTATCATCAAACTCTTGGCGTATTCGTCGCTGCGAAATCGCCCGGTCTCACTCGAGCTCGCCCGCGATGCGCTACGCGACAAGGTTCGGTCAAACGAGGCAAAACCAAGCCGTTCGTCACGACAGGATCGCCTTCGCACGATTCAGTTGCGCGTTGCCTCCGAGTGGGGGGTTTCCATTGAAGCGCTGCAGGCAAAATCGAGAACCCGTGCCGTCACGGTTCCGCGGCAGGTGGCCATGTACCTCTCGCGCGAGCTCCTGGGCTTACAACTTGTCGAGATTGGCCTCGCCTTCGGCGGCCGAGATCACTCAACCGTTATCCATAGCCTCGACAAAGTGACCACGACGGTCGGCGAAAACAGTGAGTTCCGGGGCCGTGTGGAAAAACTTCGGGATAGTCTGAGGAATGAGGCGTGAGGCTGTGGGCTCGGTGGTCAAAACAAACGTTCTTCAGATCAGATCCACAAACGGACATCTTTTCAACGCATTTCTAACATTAAGGCAACGAAGGAACTTGTTTAGCTGGGCCAACTTGTGTTGCTTTTGAACTTTCCACGTCTTACTACTTCTACTGTGTTATTGGATCTCTAATTCAGAGACGTCGGTTGTTAGTCCGAGTTTGCGCGATTTCTCTCGCTCCCTTAGGTCCCTAATGCGCTTCACAATCTCGCGGGAGAAGCTCCAGGAAGGCCTCGCCGCCGTTGCGCCGGCAGTCCCCTCAAAGACGACACTTCCTGTCCTGGCGAACCTCCTGGTGCAAACCAGCGACAGGGGAATTCGGTTGTCGGGCACCGATCTCGACATTGCCGTCAGCACCGAGGTCACGGCCGACGTCGAAAGTGTCGGCGGAATCACGATTCCTGCTCGAAAACTGTCCGAAATAGCGCGCGAGCTGCCGCCAGCGCCGGTGAAAATTTCCTCCTCTGGCGATCAGCGAATCACGCTCGAGTGCGGTCGGTCAAAGTTCAAGCTGCTCGGTCTCCCGAAGAGCGAGTTTCCGACCTTTCCGGCGGTGCCGTTCGAAAAAGCCAGTCGAATTCCATCGGGCGATCTGCAAAAACTGATCAGCCACACCGCGTTTGCGGCTTCCACGGAAGAAAGCCGGCCAATTCTGAACGGTGTGCTCTGGGAACTTCAGGGCTCACAAATGCGAATGGTGGCCACCAACGGGCATCGTCTCGCCAAGATGGAAATCGCCGCGAAGACCGGCGCTTCAACGGGTGCCTCTCACGAATTCATAATTCCACCCAAGGCGCTTGAACACATTCGTCGACTGTTTCCCGCCGAAGAAGAGCTTGAGGTGGCACGGGGTGAAAACCACGTCGGCTTTCGCTCGCCGTTCACCTCGGTCTTCACGCGCCTAATCGAAGGGCCGTATCCCAGTTATGAGCAGGTGATTCCGAAGGACAATGACAAGTTTGCGATTGTCGATCGCCAGGCGCTCATCGGAGCGTTGAAGCGCATGTCTGTCGTTGCTTCCGACCAGACCCACCGGATTCGGCTGTCATTCAACAGTGCCATGTTGAAGTTCAGCGTCAGCACGCCGGATCTTGGCGAAGCTCAGGATGAGCTGCCCGTTCGATACACCGGAGATCCGCTCGACATTGGTTTCAATGCCGCGTATTTGCTCGAAATTCTTCGCGCCCTGCCGACAGACGAGGTGAAGATGACGTTCAAGGCACCAGAGCGAGCCGCGACAGTCGAGCCTGAAGGCTGGTCCGATCCCGCCAAGTATCTCTGCCTGTTGATGCCCCTTCGGCTCGTCGACTAAGGAACGCGAACGCTGACGCGGATCGCGCTTGTTTGTCGAGCGCGCTGAGTCTTAGTTCCGCCGCGGACCGTGATGTCGAGCGAGCCCGTTCCGGAAACCGTGAGCACGTCACCGGTCGTAGCGTCAAGCTCGTAGCGCATGGAATTGTCGCCGAGCCCTTCGACGCGAGTGCTGTCAGTTCCACGAACTGAGGTGCCACGCACTCGAAGCGTCCCGGTTCTGGAGACAAGCAAGACACCGAGCGCATCGCGCCGCTCGAAGCCCAGTAGCTTAAACTGACGGCGGCTCAGGACCTCAAGAAGAACTCCATCTCGGCACACAACGAACGTTCCGGAGTCGGCCCACTCGCGTCCGACGACCAGGGATTGGGGTGGCCGAATTAACACATCCCGAAGGACGCCGAACGGAACCTGCGCTGGCGTTGTGCACAGATCCGTTGCCGGTGGCTTACCGACTGGAGCGATCTGCATCCCCGTTGGCGGTTCGGCTGCGCTGAAGGCATACGGAAGGGCAAGTCCTGGCAGCACAACCGCACTGGTGCCCGGAGCGCTCAGCACCACGGTTCGGACCAGCCCAGCGACTCCACCCGATGCCACGTTTCGTACAGAGGCTTCCACCGCAACCGCCGTGGAGTCCGAGGCGGACTCGGTACCGTCACCATTCGAGACAACGCGGGCTCGTTGTTCGAGGCGGTACTCACGCGCGAGGGCGCTCGGGCGCAGCGCCCAGGCGCGCGGCGTCTCCTCTGCCGGCGCCACGACAGGTCGAGGTGCGGAGATGACCTGTTCCGGGATACGGCCACGACAGGCCGCTGCGGCGGCGAGCACGACCAGCCACCGCAGTCGGAGGAGCGAGTTTCCCGGCCTGTAAGCCGGGTTCTGTCGAAGCGAAAAGCTTCGGATGATCATTTCTCTCGGAGCGTAGTCGCCCACGCCCTCTAGCAGCCTACCCGCGGCGTCTTGTTCGAAGAGGACTGCTTCTCGCCGCTTATTCGGCCTTGCTCCGACTGGGGTTTGCCGTGCCATCCGTGTTACCACGGACGCGGTGGGCTCTTACCCCACCTTTTCACCCTTACCCACGCTTTCGCGGGGCGGTCTGTTCTCTGTGGCACTTTCCGTCACCGAGGTGCCCAGGCGTTACCTGGCAGTCTGTCCATGGAGCCCGGACTTTCCTCGTCACCAACCTTACGGTGTGGTGCCGCGATCATCCGGCCGGGAAACTCGCTTCCGAAATCTACGCTCGTCCATCCGGTGACGGGTGATTCTGCGCAAGAAAGCCCGAGAGTGACGAAACAATGACCGGAAGAGCCAACGATCTCCGCGACACCCAAGCCACGGAGCCCGAGCGTGAAGGAAAACGAGGGAACGCCGCAGATCGCGCCAATTGTCACGGTACTTGAACCCGCGGATCGCGGCGCGGTCGATCGCGCCGGCATCGGCCTGTACCGCACGGTGCATCGCGATTCCATTGCGGAGGTGCTCAAGGATCTTCGGGTGCGCCGGCTCAGCGCAATCCTCCTCTCTGCTACACGGTGCAAGGCCGCGGACATTCCGAGAACCATGCGAGTGGTGCGCGAGTTCCCCCGCGTGCCGGCGATGGTGCTGCTTAGTCGCAACGGCGATCCGTCGGCAGCGGACATGCTTGCGCTCGGGAATTGTGGAGTCCGGCGAATCGTCGACGTGCGTAACCCCGGCGGCTGGACACAGTTGCGCGAGGCGTTACTCAAGAGCGCTTCGCACGAACGCGACACCAAGGCCGCGGAAGCGCTCGCAGCAGACTTGAGCGGTACGACGCCTGACTTCGTTCGATTCGTTGAGGCGCTGTTTGCGAACTACACGGGCCTGCGAACCGTCGGGGCATTGGCGACCTCACTCGGCGTGCTACCGAGCACGATGATGAGCCGGTTCTATCGGGCGCGCCTGCCACCGCCAAAGCGCTACTTGGCGTTCGCGGGGCTGGTTCGCGCCGCACGACTCTTTGAGAACACAGGACTCTCCGTCGCCGACGTCGCCAACCATCTCGACCACTCGTCACCGCAGAGCTTCGGTCGACACATCCTCTCCTATCTCGGCGTTTCCGCGGGAGAGTTCAGGAAGGTGTACGACGGGGCGCGGATGATGGCGAAATTTCGTGATGACCTGATCACGCCGTATCGTGATCGCCTGGCGACGATGTCACCGCTCGTGATGCAGACGCGTGGGGCAAAGGCCAAACGACAACTGCACTAGGGGACGCGGGCGAGGATTTCCGAGGCCGTGGCCAGCGCGAGCACAGGTACGCCGGTTGCGGAAAGCGCCTCACGGCCTCCCTCCTCGCGATCAACGACTGCGAGAATGCCAATCACGGTACCACCGGCTTCGCGCACGGCAGCCACGGCGCGCAGCGCCGAGCCGCCTGTCGTGATCACGTCCTCGATGATGACAACCCGGTCGCCGGAGACAAACGGCCCTTCAATTAGTTTTCCGGTGCCGTGCGCCTTTGCTTCTTTGCGAACGGTAAAGGCACGAATGGGCGCGCCGGTCTGTGCGCTCGCATACGCGATCGCATAGGAAACCGGATCAGCGCCAAGCGTCAGGCCGCCAACCGAATCCGGACTGAGTCCGGCGGTGCGAATCCGCTCGAGCGCAAGCGGTCCAACCGTTGCGAGCCCATCCGGGCTCATCGTGGTAAGCCGCGCATCGATGTAGACCGAAGACTGGCGACCCGAAGCCAGTGTGAAATTTCCACGACGTGTTGAGCGCGTGGCTAACAATGAGATCAAGCGATCATGAGGGGTCACGACACGGAGGTTACCGGGTGGTAGTTTTGGCGTCAATGCGAATCGCGGCACGTGTGATGCGGAAACCATGACCTGGCGTCGCCGATTACGGCCGTCGACGACTGCGCTGGGCACAGCCTTCATCGGAATGTTCGTCGCGCTAGCGATTGGAGATTCCTATGTGCGGGTCGCCGGGTCGTGGCCGATCCGAGTGGCCCTCTGGAGCACCGTGCTCGTCGCGGTGGTCGCGCTCGCGCTGGTCCTGGCGTACGAACGGCAGCAGGCGCGCAGTATTGAAGAGCGCTCATTCGAGCTCGAACAATTGTCGTCGGAACTCTACCGGGCCAACCGCGCCAAGGCGGAATTTCTCGCGAGCGTGTCACACGAACTGCGCACACCGCTGTCCGCGATCGTCGGGTTTGTCGACCTTTTGCGAGACGGATCCTACGGCGAGCTGAACCCGCGCCAGCGAGGTCCAGTCGAACGAATTGAATCGTCGGCCAACCATCTTCGCGATCTCGTCGAGCAGGTGCTCGACCTGGCCAAGATGTCCGCTGGCCGAATCGAGGTGCACACGGAGTCCGTGCGGCTGCGGCCTTTTGTCATTGATATTGTCTCCGAAATGGAGCCGCTCGCGACGGAGAAACGGTTGGCGTTTTCTATCAGCGTCCCGACGACACTGCCGCGAATAGTGACCGACCTGTCGCATTTGCGCCGCATCCTGGTGAACCTCATCGGGAATGCGATCAAGTTCACGCCGTCGGGGAGTATTGCGATCCGGGCAATTCAGGTGGGTGAGAATGAACCGGGAAGCGCGCTGGCATCAGCGGGACGCCGACCGCTCCTGGTGGCGCACGGGTCGTGGATTGCGCTGCAAGTCGCGGACACGGGGATTGGCATCGCTCCCGCAGACCAGGAGAGAATTTTCGAAGAGTTCGAACAGGTGAACCCCGGCCCTCGTGCCGATTCGGCTCGGCGTGGAACGGGCCTGGGGCTCTCAATCTCACGGCGCCTGGCACGGCTCGTGGACGGTGACATTTCGGTGGAGAGCTCGCCGGACGTGGGTTCGGTCTTTACCGTTTGGTTGCCGGCAGACGGAACCCAGCCGTCCTAGTTCTTTCCCTTGAAGAGGCCCTTCATGCGGGTCAAGAGGCCGGGGTTCTCACGTGACGGCTTGTCGTCGGCGGCGAGGACGGCGGCGAGTTCCTTTGCGAACTCAAGGACACTGGAGTAGCGCGCCTTGGGGTCCTTGGAGAGACCTCGCATAACCACAGCTTCCACTGATTTGCCAAAGACCAGCCCCGGCCTGGCCTTGTTCAGCGCGATGGGCGGTTGTGACAACAGTTGAGTAAACATTTCTCGCGGTGACTTGGCCGCGTACGGCAACGTTCCGGCGAGCAGTAAATAGGCGATGCACGCCAGGCTGTACTGGTCGGCCGCGGGCGTCACGATTTCTCCGCTCAGGGATTCGGGGGCGACGTACATCAGCGTTCCGACAAAAAAACCGGCACGCGTCAGCCGTTCGTCCGGCGCGACGTCCGTCGCCGTGGCGATGCCGAAATCCAGGAGTTTGATGTTTCTGGCCACCGGATCGTACATCAGGTTTTCCGGCTTGAGATCACGGTGCACGATCCCGTTGGCATGAGCGGCGTGCACGGCGTCTGCGATCTGGATTACGATCGTGGAGACCTCTTCGCGCGGTAACGGCGCACTTTTTTTTGCGTATCCTTCCAGCAGTTCGCCTGCGGCCCACTCAATCGCGAGGTAGTGGACACCCTCGGGCGACTGGCCGAGCTCTATGGTTCGAACAACGTTCGGGTGCTGAACCCTGGTGCCGAAGGAGGCCTCGCGAAGAAACCGCGCGACCGCGGTTCGATCCTGTCGTAACTTGTCACGTAATACCTTGAGTGCAACGATCCCATGCGTCTCGTGGGTCGCCTTATAAACCGTTGCTGTACCGCCTTCGCCGACACGCTTTTCAAGCGAGTAGCCGGCGATGATGGTTCCCGTGAGCGGATCTTGTGTCACGGGCCGAACCTAAGTCGCGGAACACGCCGGAGCAAGCGAACGGATCAATCGAAAGAGGGTACGCAAGACAATGGCCATCGAAACCGTGCAGTTCGAAAGACCCCGAGAGCCGAAATGGAACCGGCCCAGCGCGCTCCTCGTCTCCGGAGCCCTCGCGCTTGCCACGCTTGCCGCGCTCGCGTGTGGCGGCGGTACACGCACCGGGCAACCAGCCGGCCAGACTCCCGCGCCGGATCCCGGTCCGCGGAACGTGGCGGGTCCGCAATACGACGCCGTTGGCCTGTTTAGACGAATGGGGCTCCTCGCACGAGGCGCACCGATGCCCTTTGTCGGAAGTGTCTCATTTTTTGCCGCAGGGCTCCCTGATTCAACGCACGTATTGGTCGCGGTTTCAATCGCAAATAGCTCGCTCACCTTTGCCCGAGAAAACGATCGTTTCAAGGCCGGGTATTCGGTCACGATTACACTCAGAAACGGGCCGCTCGTCATCAGAAACATCGAAGCCCACGAATCCGTGGTAGTCACGAGCTATAAGGAAACAACGCGTAGCGACGAAAGCCTTCTTTTCGAAGAAATCATTACCGTTCCCCCTGGTCGCTATGACTTCACCGTTGGCGTTCGCGACGATGGAAGCGCACGGACTACTGAAGACGCCGTGGCACTACAAGTTCCAGCCGTGACCGTAACAGGGTTGTCTACGCCGGTGTCCTTTGCCCGGGCCGGCGTGCGGTCGTCGCTGGCGGTGCTCCCGCAGATGATCGTCAATCCAACGGCCAGTGCCACATTTGGCCTGGATTCAGTCATTCCTTTTTTCATCGAGTCGTACGGACCGGCCGGCGCAGAGCGGACAGTGAGGTTCGACATTCGGGCGGAAAATGGCCGCACGATGTACCGCGACAGCGCATCATTATCGCGGCGCGGCGCGCTCTATGCGGGGACGGTGAACGTACCGATCAACCGGGTCGGAATCGGGGGAATGAATTTTGTCGCCTGGCTCAACTCTGGGACCGACACCGTCAGAACGTCGTTTTTCGTCGGGTTTGGCGGAGACCTACCGCTGGCCTCGTTCGACGAGATGCTGAATTACCTGAAATGGTTTGCCCCACCATTCCGCCTCCAGACGCTTCGGGATACGGCGCCGGAGTTTCGTCCCGCCGCATGGACGGCCTTTGTTCGCGACTACGCCAACACCGACGGTACCGGCGACGCGTTGCGCGAATATTTCAGCCGGATGTTCGATGCCAACACACGGTTCCGTGAAGAAACGCTTCCCGGCTGGATGACGGATCGTGGACGCGTATTGCTCGGACTCGGCCGCCCAGACCAGATCTACGAACAGATCGGGCGTAGTATGTCGCAGCAGGGGCGCACACAGATCTGGGAGTATCGAGGCCAGGGGATTTCCCTCACGTTCTATGACCAAAACGGCTTCGGTCGTTGGCGCCTGACGAACACGGGCGAAAACGAATTCCTGACCGCTTGGCGTCGACGCGTGCGATAATTCGCCCGGCATGGACAACCAGAAACCCCGCAGGCTCTTTCTCGTCGATGGCTACGCGCTGATCTATCGAGCGTTCTTTGC
>Ga0114969_10002444_pt1 | contig 15261 bp, 12 predicted proteins | sample M_130807_MF_Meta_FD_87316 | JGI IMG/M metagenome (GOLD analysis project Ga0114969, IMG submission 87316) | Freshwater microbial communities from Lake Montjoie, Canada to study carbon cycling - M_130807_MF_MetaG | ecosystem: Environmental > Aquatic > Freshwater > Lake | place: Lake Montjoie...
CAAAAACGCCGTAACTCTCCGTGGCAGACTGAGCCGGAATACATCAATTCCGGCTCAGAGGCCGCCTTCTGGTTGCAGAAGAGTCCGCAAACCGGCCACTTTATTTTCGATTTCCTGCCACTCTTCTGCCGGATCCGAACCGGCAACAATACCCGCACCGGCATAAAGTTGCACCTGAGCACCATCGATCTGGGTGGAACGCAACGCCACGCAAAATTCGGATTGCTCAATAGACAAATAACCGGCCGACCCGGCATACCAATGACGAGAGAAAGGTTCATGCAGGCGGATAAAGTCACGCGCTGCCTGGCGTGGCAACCCGGCCACCGCAGCGGTAGGCTGAAGCCGTTGCAGGCAGTCGGCATCGTCACCACGGTTCAGTTGCCCTTCAATCCGCCGCCGCAGGTGCTGTACCTTACGCAAGCGCACCACTTCGGGAGGCAAAACGTCTACAGCACTGGCGCCCCCTTGCAGGCGCTGGCAGATATCATCAACCACCAGCAGGTTTTCCTGTTGGTTCTTGGCATCCTGCAGCAGCCACTGGGCCAACGCGCGTGCCTGTTGCTCATCCGTATGGCTGGCAACGGTGCCCGCCAGCGCTTCGGTCAGTAAATGCTGCCCTTCACGCAGATACAATCTTTCTGGGCTTGAACCAAGAAAGGCCGAGTGCGCATCAAAACGCATCATAAAATGGTAGCAACGGTGGTTAACCTTGCGGCTGGCGGCCATCAACGCGGGTGCAAACAGCGGGCTTGCCAGCGTCAGCAACGTGCTGCGTGCCAACACCACCTTATCGAGCTGCTGATGTTCGATCGCCGTCAGCGCCTCACGCAGCATAACGTCCCAAGCTGAACGCTCTGGCTGATGCTGCACCGATTGCACCGTTACCTGCAAATCCGTGATCGGTCTTGCCGCCGCCAGTTCATCAAGCCAGCGGCCAGCGGCAAGGGCATCTTCATGCAATGAAGATTCAGAAAACAGATTCAGCGTCAGCTCACCCTTGCCGCTGCGGCTCTGGATCTCCACACGCGGCAACAGCAGCAACGCGCTGTCGTCAAAAGCGTTCAGCCCCCACAGGCGAGCACCGGGATGAGCATGCAGAAACGCCTGCGCTGGCAAGGGATGCGAGAATTGCCTGACTGCGCCGCATACCGCAGCTTCTCGCTGCGCTTCACGATGGCGCCAATAAAACTGCGGGAATAGCGTTTGTGCCGCCAACCACTCAAGTAACGTGGCGGCCAGGCGATCGGGAACCGGTAATGTTATCTGCCGAAATCCGGCTTCAGAGGGGAAACCCTGCGCAAGCTGCTGGCGTAACTGCCGCAACAATCCCGAAAGTTGTTCCACTGCAACCTCATTAACCAAACTTAATGTGGGGAATTATACGGTAAATCAAAACCGGCGGGCGGAAAAATACCGTCAGCGTCTTGGCATATCAGCTAGTTGCTTATGGATTAACCGTGAAGAGTAATTTCAAGCTACAGGTAAGAGGCAATCAAAGATAAAGCTTTATTAATGAAGGGAATTTCTTAAATAAAACAGCGTGCAAGCACGCTGAAAATAGTACACAACACCAGGGAAATCGGCAGTAATGCGGGTTATCCTTATTGGTTTTAGCGCGGGAATCTCGCTCGCATTACCAGTAGACCCAAGGCCAGGCAAACCACTGCACTGACCATAAATAACAGATTGACCGCCAGATGCAGGCTGGCATGGTCGATCACTACACCCAACAGAATAGGTACCCAGTTGGCAATATAAGCGATCACATAAAACAGCGAAATCAAACGCGCATGGCTGGCCTTGGGTGAAATCAGGTTCACCAGCGTCGCACTGCCAACAAAAATTGCTCCGTAGGCATAACCCGCAATCACCATGCCCGCCGCAGCCAGGCCCAATGAATGGATCAGGATCGCCTCGGCAAACACCACTACGGCCAACGCCTGCGCTAGGCAACCAAACATCAACGAATAGCGCGCATTAAAGCGACGGCTTAAAATCTGACTGATACCGGCAATCACCAGATATACCGCAATCACATAGCCATAAACACCACGGCTTTGTATGCCCAACAGCTTTTCCGCCACGCTGGGGCCAATCGCCAGAATACTCGCCGCCACCGCCCAGCAGGTGAATAGCGCCCCAGCACACAGGAAGAATTGACTGCCGGTGGCCCGCAAGCCATCCGCCAAACTGTTTTTTTCTACTACAACTTCCGCAACCTGCCCGCTGCTTGGTGCAATCACCACATCCTGTGGCCACTTTAGCATCACGCCCAGCGCCGCCGTGGCCGCAACGGCCATAATGATGACAAACGGCAGCGACGTGGTATAGAACCCGGTCTGCAATGCGACACCGCTGAAGATCGGCCCCAGCGCCAGCCCGGTGGTAAACGACAGCGTGGCGATCAGCGCGGCGTTTTTGCCCCCGTCCTTCGGGCCAAAACGCACCAGTGCAATATTGGCCGCACCGGTCAATGCCCCAGTGCCAATCCCAGCCAGCAGGCGTGCGATAAACAGCATGAGAAATGAATCCGCCAGCGCAAACAGCAGTGCTCCAACCAGCACCACCAGTAACGCCGGGACAATCATGCTGCGCAGATCTTTCACTTTTCCGGCCAGGTTACCCACGCCGAACAGAGAAATCAGCACACCCGCGGCATAAGCACCGTAAATAACCGTCAGGCTTACCGAAGTTAAAGCCAGTTCATGCTGATAAAGGGGATAAAGCGGCGTTGGTGCACTGCTGTTCAGCAGCGCAGACATCAATGCCAGCGCTAGAAACAGCAGAATAGCAAAACGCGAAGAACTCGAGTCCGTTCTAGTTGATCCATCAACAGCCACACCGTCTGACATTATCCTCTCCCGAAACGATCAAGCCTACGCCTGCGATAAACCGCGCTTTCCGAAAGTAGCCCCTATCAGAAAACGCGCTCATCATACCGTTCGGATCTAACCGCCAAAATAGCCAATAACGCATCACAGTGATTCATTAATGCATGCATTTGGATGCAAAATTACACCGATGCGGTTTTGGCGGCGGCTTTTGCTGGCGCACGCCGCAGCATGGCCAGCGCCCCAGAGAGAATGATCAATGCCATGCCAACAGCGGCAATCGGAGAGAGTGCTGCTGCAAACATCAGGTAGCCGAGCAGCGTGGAGAAAATAATGGTGCTGTAAGAAAGTATGCTGACAATCACCGCGTTACCGCTGCCATAGGCGCGGGTCATGGTGATTTGCCCCAGGCTGCCGAAGATACCGATGGCACAGACGCACAGCAACGTGGCGGCATCCAGTGCCGAGAACCCGACGATCAATGCCATCACTACGCCCACCAGCGTTCCCACCAGTGAGAAATAGAACACCACGCGCAGCTCCGGTTCACCGGTGCGTACCAGTTTACCGACGTTGAAATAGGCCAGCGCGGTTAATAGTCCAGAAAACAAACCGATTAACGTCGCCGCAAACTCACCGTGCGGCACATCCGGGCGCAACAGAATCAGGATGCCGGCAAAACCCAGCAATACGGAGAACAGCAGTTTACCGGTCAGTTGACCTTTAGTGGTCACAAAAGCGATCACTGACTGGAAGATAGGATTGGTGTAACCGAGGGTGGCCGCCGTGGCGATAGGCAAATGAATCAGCGAGTAGAAACCACAGTACATGGCGGCATTGCCGATGGCGGCGCGTTTCATGTGTAGCCCAAGATGCTGGGTACGGAAACCGATATTCTTGATTTGAATCAGCGCTGCCACTATCGCCACGTTGATAAATGAACGATAGAAAATGATGTCAAAAAAACCGACCTTCGCTGAAGCCAGTTTGATACAGGCCCCCATCAATGCGAAAAACGCACTGGCAACGACCATCCATAACGCAACCATGATTTCCCCGGAATGCGGCCCAATCGGGCCGCGAAATAATTTATACCCTAAATAATTCGAGTTGCAGGAAGGCGACAAGCTCGTGAATCCCCAGGAGCATAGGCCACTATGTGACTGGGGAGAACGAGCGTAGTCAACACACCTGCAGCTTGAAGTATGAGGGGTATATTACTCGGCGGCTTTCACCGTCAATGGCTTATTATCTGCACAAGCAAAGAATACCAGCATCTCGGCGCCTTTATCACCAGAAACACCCTGATGAACAATATCTACCGTATCGGTAAATGAGTCACCCTGTTTGAACGTTTTTTTCACTCCGGTGGCTTTCACCGTCAGAGAAACACTGCCGCCGGTCATATACACCGCACTGATGCAGGGATGAGTATGCCAGGCCAGCACTTTGTTCGGCTCTACCGTAACTTTGAGCATGGTGATTTGCGGTGCCCCAGCCGGGTAGTGCCGGTAGGCGGTGCCTTCCCATGAGTTTTCAGTCTTCAGCAGGGTTTCTTTGGTGATCCCTTCGCCGTGTTCATCAGCCGCCAGCACGTTACCTTGAAATGCTGCCATTAATGCCAGAAGTACCCATTTATACATGGTTATTGCTCCATCGTTGTTGTGATTAAAAAATAGAATGGGGTGAAATACAGAAGTGACATTGATATACCCAAAATAATTCGAGTTGCTTGTAGGCGGCCACTGAGAGAAGCCCTAGGAACATAGGCCGCTATATGACTTAGGGTGAATGACAAATCTGCGCATGCAGATTTGAACACCGCTTGCGGTGGCCTCTAAGGGGCGAGGCCCTGCATGGGCAGAGTCACGCAGCCAAACCCCCAAGCAACTTGAAGTATGAAGGGTATAGCGATGCTGAGGCCGCCATACACACAGGCATGGCGGCCGCGTTTTATATCCCTTTGATACGCTGTTCGTATTCTTTAATGCTCTCGGAATAATAACGGTTAGGAACCACGTGGTTGCCGACCATCACCTCAATCAGGAATGGGCCTTCATGCTCAGCCGCCATGGTGAGCGCATGGTCCAGTTCCTCGAGCGTCGAGGCTTTGGCCGAAGCCACGCCCAAACTGTTGGCAAAGGACTTCCAGTCATGATTCGGCAATGCGGTATAAGCAGCGGAAACCCCCCGGTTTTGCAGCGTATCGATATGCACGGCACCGTGTGCGCTGTTATTCATCACCACAAAGGTCATTTTTACCTGATAACGTGCTGCGGTCTGGATCTCCATACCATGCATCAGCATGCAGCCGTCACCGGTGACTACCAGGCAATCGCGCTGTGGGGCAGCCAGCTTAATGCCGATACCGGCACAAATCGCCCACCCCATGGGGGCCAGCGAGCTGGAAGTATGATAATCACCACGGCCACGCGTCTGCCAATGGTGTGCCATAAAGATGCGATGCGCACCTGAGTCCACCACCACATTGGTGTCATCGGCCGTGCGGCGGCGCAGATGCTTGATCACATCCCCAGGGTACATATTGGCCTCACCCAGGGCGATACGCGCCACCAGATCCGGCTGTTCCTGTTCCAGCGGCAAGGTACGCACCTGCTTCATCCACTGATCGCGCAAGCGGTTTACGCAAATCAGGCGGACATCGTCATCATCAATAATTTCCAGCAGGCTCTGCAACGAGCCGTTCAGGTTGGAGAAAATCTGTAGATCGGGCTGATAGTGAGAGCTGACCTTATCAAAATCCTCATCAATCACCACCAGCGTTTTGGTGCCATGCAGTTTGGGATCCCAGTTCAGGCTATCGCGCTGGCTGAGATCGCAGCCCAACACCAGCAAGACATCCACGCTGTCACCATTGATGGTTTCCACCGCGCGGGTATGGCCGGCAAAACCATACAGGCCCAGCGCCAGTTCATGATCCTCAGGGAAAGCGCCTTTGCCCGACAGCGTAGTGGCAACCGGTAGGCGATACTTTTCGGCCACACGTAACAGCAGTTCGGCATCCAACGGATTATTGATGCGGCTCCCCACCAGACAAGCCACATTCAACCCGCGTAGCAAATAGTCGTCTAGCAGCATCTCCAGCGCTGGCTGATCTACCGCGACTTCACGGCACACCGGCATCCGAATTGGCTCTGGCTGGTTTGTTCTGGCTGCTACCGTCTTCTGCATATCAACCGGTACGCTGAGATAGGCACGCCCTTTGCGCTGAGTATTTAAGCAGGACAAACTGCGGCGCAGTTCATGCTGTAGCGTGAAGTTGCTTTTGACTTCAATGGCCGTAGATAGCAGCGGCTTAACGATGGTCAGCTCATCAATGCCGCTGTTGCTGCCATCCTGAAATGCGCCCTGCGCTTCATGATAGGTGGCAATCCCCCCCGCCAGATAGAGTACCGGGATCTTATCGGCCTGTGCGGCCGCCATCGCCGGCAAAAAGTTCATGGTTCCAGGGCCGGAAATGCCTAAGCAAACACCGAACCTGCGGCTGGCACGAGCATAGCCATCAGCCATAAAACCACAGGCGGTTTCATGGGCCCCAACGATACCGGTAATCGTCGAATGATCAATGGATTTAATCAGCGGGTAAACAAGCTTGCCCGGCACCAGAAAAATATGCTGAATTCCGCGGGATGCCAATCCTTCGATAATCACATCTGCATTGTTTTTCTCTGCCGCTTTAGCACCTGGTGATGCGATCACCCTGACACCATCCGCAGTTGCCAATGCTACGGGGGCGTACATGCTCTCTACTTGAGACTCCATTTTTTATATCCAGTCTTGGTAAGACAATCTGATTCAGCGCGGATCCCATCAAGCAATTACGCCCACCAAGACCGGCTCTCATACGCATTCGCTAATGCCGAAAAGGCCACTCCAAAACACAACCTGCGCCATATCGCAACATGAGCGCCGATCAGCATAAAGATTGTTTGATAAAAATAAAGATGCAAACCTGCTTCACAAGGATGCATTTATTCATATTCTGAAACAGAATAGATAATGATGATACAGCAGCCTCATTTTTTGCAAATGCCTTTTCCAACAAGGCATTCATAGTAAAAACAGGCTGAAAACCCATAAGATTCCAAGAAGGAAACGGCACAATGAATTGGGATGATGCGCGCTTCTTCCTGGCTGTAGCACGCTGCGGCACTTTACGAAAAGCGGCCAATGAACTACGCGTCGATCAGGCTACCGTTGGGCGGCGGGTCAGCGCGTTTGAAGAGACCTTAGGTTCAAAACTGTTTATCCGTACGCCAAAGTCGTTCTCTCTCAGTCCGCTGGGGGAAGAAATGCTGTCAGATGTGATGAACATGGAAAACGCAGTGCAGGCTATCGGCCGCAAAGCCACCAGCGGCGATGAAAGCCTTTGCGGTAGTGTCCGCATCGCCACCACCGATACCATGGCGGAAGCCTTTGTCATACCGGCATTGAAAAACCTGCGCGAGAAATACCCGCGCATCACCGTAACCTTACTGACCGCGGTCAACATTTCTGACATTTCTTATCGCGGGGCCGATCTGGCGATCCGCGGTGCCCGCCCGGAGTCAGATGAGCTTGTCATCAAACGCCTGGCCACCATTGAAATGGGCCTTTACGCCACGCAGGATTATCTCGACAGGCAGGGAGTGCCGACCAAAGGCGGCCATCTGCGTGGCCACGATCTGCTGATGTTCCCGCGCGAATTGGTACCACGCCACTGGAGTAATTTCTGTGGTGAAACATTGGTCGATCCTAATGTGGTATTGCAATGTAATTCCCAATTGCTGCTGCGCTCCGCAACGCGTAACGGCTTGGGTATTGGCCTGCTCTCTTGCTTCCTGGCCGATAACGATCCCGATCTGGTACGCATTTTCCCCGAGAATAAAGATTGGGTGGATATCTGGCTGGTACTTCACCCCGATTTGCAGCGCGCAGCACGCGTTCGTGCGGTAGTACAGGCATTGGAAGCCTCGTTCCAGACTTACCCTGAATAGCCGCCATTAAAAAAGGTCGCCGAAGCGACCTTTTTTAATGCCTGAGTTCTGATCAGAACATCGGCTGTGCCATCTGCACCAGCGTAATCAGTGGCTGCGGATAAATACCCAGCAACAGCACCAGTACGGCAGAGATCAGCACCACTACACCACCTGCAGTCAACGCCCAGTTGTCTGGCGTATCACGAACCAGCTTTTCCGGCGCGCTGAGGAACAGGCTGACGGTCACACGCAGGTAGTAGTACAAACCAATTGCACTCCCCACCACCACGGCACCGGTCAACCACCACAGATGCGCACTCACACCCATCGCAATCACGAAGAACTTACCGATAAAGCCCAACGTCATCGGGATCCCGGCAAGCGACAGCATCATCACCGTCATCACCGCCGACAGGATCGGCTTGTGCCAGAACAGGCCACGGTAGGAGAACAGTGAATCAACATCCGGGCCACGGTACGGGCTGGACATCAGGCTGATCACACCGAAAGCCCCCAAACTGCTGAACAGGTAACCAGCCAGATAAACACCGGCGGTTTCCAGCGACAGTTGGTGAGTTTGCACCGCAATCAGCGCCACCAGCAGATAACCCAGGTGAGCGATCGAGGAGTAACCCAGCAAGCGTTTGATGTTGGTCTGGCTGATCGCCATCAGGTTGCCGAACAGGATCGAGCAGAAGGCAATAATCGACAGCACCATACGCAGCGCTTCACTGTCGGCAGCCGGTGCGTAAAGGAACAGACGCATCACTACCGCGAAGATCGCAATCTTGCTGGCGGTGGCCAAGAAGGTTGAAACCGGCGCAGGCGCCCCCTGATACACATCGGGAGTCCACAGTTGGAACGGCACCAAAGAGAGTTTGAAACCCAAGCCCACGATCATCATGCCCATACCGGCCAGAATCAGTGGGCGGTGCACCATGTGCTCCTGCAGACTCTTACCCAGCCCCGCCAGTGACAGATCGCCAGATTCTGCGTACAGCAGCGCCATGCCAAACAGCAGGAAGCTGGATGCCGCCGCAGACAGCAGCATATATTTGATCGCCGCTTCCAGAGAGCGTTTCTGACGATAGGCGTAGCCCACCAGCCCAAACAGCGGCAGCGAGATCAGTTCAATACCGAGGAACAGCGAAGCCAGGTGATTGGCACTCGCCAGCAGAATCCCACCCATGGCAGCAATCAGCACCAGCAGATAGAACTCTTCACGGTTGTCCGGGTAACCCACCAGCCATGGATAGGCAAAGGTACAGGTCGCCAGGCTCGCCAGCAGCACCAGCCCGGTATAGAACATCGAATAACCGTCAACCCGCATCAGCGGAGTGACGTCCATTGGGCCAACCTGGCCGACAAAATAAAGTGAAAGCAGCGCCAGGTTAAGACCGACTACTGTCAAGGTGGCGTTGATAAAATGGTCGCGTCGCCACGCAATGCACAGCATCACAACCACCACCGTCAATCCGACGATCAACAGCGGTAACAGTGCGATCAGTTGTTGAGGAGTTATTGTCATGGCGAATTACGGCCTTGTTGTTGAAATTGCTGAAACTGACTGACCAAACCAGTGTTGCACGTTGCTCATCGCCGCACTTGAGGTATCGAGGATCGGCTGAGGATAAACCCCCAACAGGACCAACAGAACCACCAGCAGCAGAATGATGAACAATTCACGCGCGGTCATGCCCGGTAAGGGTTGATCGGACTTTGGCGCACCGAAGTAGGCACGCTGCATCATGATCAAAGCATAAACCGAAGCAAACACTAGACCGAAGGTAGAAATCACGGTGATCACCGGTGCCACTTGGAAGCTGCCTATCAGGATCATGAATTCACCGATGAAGTTACCGGTACCCGGCATCCCCAAAGTCGCCACAGCGAAAAACAGCGACAGTGCAGGAATGTACTTGATTCGCCCCCACAGGCCGCCCATCTGGCGCAAGTCACGGGTATGCAGACGCTCATACAGCTGACCGCAGATGATGAACATACCGGCCGCAGACAGACCGTGCGCAATCATCTGGATAACCGCCCCCTGATAAGCCAACTGGCTGCCGGTGTAGATGGCAATCAGCACAAAGCCCATGTGCGAAACGGAAGTGTAGGCAATCAAACGTTTGATATCGGTCTGCGCAAACGCCATCCAGGCACCGTAGAAGATACCGATCACACCCAGCCACATGGCGATTGGGGCAAACTCGGCGGAAGCATTCGGGAACAGCGGCAGGCTGAAGCGCAGCAGGCCGTAAGCGGCGGTTTTCAGCAAGATCCCCGCCAGGTCAACAGAACCTGCCGTTGGAGCCTGGCTGTGTGCGTCCGGCAACCAGCCGTGCAATGGCACCACCGGCATTTTCACCGCAAATGCGATAAAGAAGCCCAACATCAGCAGATATTCGACATTATGCGACATCGGGGTATTCAGCAGATCCTGATAGCCGAAGGTCCATACGCCCGTTGCGTTATAGTGCACAAACACCAGGCCCAGAATCGCAATCAACATCACCAGACCGCTGGACTGGGTGTAGATGAAGAACTTGGTTGCCGCAGTAATACGGGTTTTACCGTCCGACGCCTTGTGCCCCCACAGGGCGATCAGGAAGTACATCGGCACCAACATCATTTCCCAGAAGAAGAAGAACAGGAACATGTCGATGGCAAGGAACACGCCGATCACGCCGCCCAGGATCCACAGCAGGTTCAGGTGGAAGAAGCCCTGATATTTCTGAATTTCACGCCAGGAACAGAGGATCGCCAACACGCCCAGCAGGCCGGTCAACACCACCATCAGCAGTGACAAACCGTCCAGCGCCAGGTGAATATTGATACCAAAACGTGGGATCCACGGCAGCAGGAATTCAGACTGCCACTGCGGAATACCTAACGGTTTGATCAACGAGTAGCCACCCTGCAACCACAGTTGCAGAGACAGCAATAATGTCAGCCCCATTGCAATCAACGCGATCCAGCGCGGCGCCTTAGTACCGAAACGCTCACACTGCCAACACAGCAGACCGCCGATAAAGGGGAGAAGAATTAGCCAAGGTAATAGCATGGCGTTTTGTGTCCCTTATTCTACCCGTATCTTTCAAACCGTGGCATTGGTGGCTACGCGTAGTCATCCCAGTCGCTTACTAAAGTAAGCTCCTGGGAATTCATACGCTTGCCGCCTAGCCGCTGTTTGAAATCCACAGGGTATAAAACATTGTACATAGCACAGAGCACTATGCCCGATAAATGCTTTAAATTATTGGTTAAACCAAAATCAACAGCGCCAATACGACCACTGCACCCACACCCATCGACGCAATATACCAGCGTATCTGACCATTCTCGCTCACCGTCAGGCCACGGTTCCCCCAGCGGGAGAAGATTGCTGGCAGATTCATCAGCGAGTTCAGCGGATCGCTTTGCAACAGCCGGGCAACGCCCAGATACGGTTTGACGAACACTTTGTCATACAGCCAGTCAAAGCCCCAAGCATGGAACCACCAGGTCGAGAAGAAACGGCCCGGAGCGCTTTTCGCGATACTGCTCACTAGGCTGCGTTTACCCAACCACAGCGCAGCAGCCAGCAGGATACCGACGATAGCCACCACGCCAGAAGCGATTTCCAGTTGCAATATGCTGCCATGCGCCATTTCGGTGGTTTCTGGCAGCACGCCCTGCAACGGTGGCACGATCATCGCACCAACGAAAGTGGACAGTACCATCAGAACCAACAGCGGCAGGTGGTGCGTGATGCCTTTGCCTGCATGGGCTTTGATTTTCTCTTCGCCGTGGAACACGATGAATATCATACGGAAGGTGTATAGCGAGGTCATGAACGCCCCGATCAGACCGGCAATCATCAGGTTGATGTGGCCGTTCGCCATTGCGCCCGCCAAGATCTCATCCTTACTGAAGAAGCCCGCGGTAACGATCGGCAGTGCCGACAGCGCCGCGCCGCCCACCAGGAAGCACAGGTACACCAGCGGAATGCTCTTGCGCAGGCCGCCCATTTTGAAAATATTCTGCTCGTGGTGGCAGGCCAGGATCACCGAACCAGACGCAAGGAACAGCAACGCTTTAAAGAACGCGTGAGTCATCAGGTGGAAGATCGCCGCATCCCACGCCTGCACGCCCAACGCCAGGAACATATAGCCAATCTGGCTCATGGTGGAGTAAGCGAGTACGCGTTTGATATCGGTCTGTACCAGCGCGGCAAAACCCGCCAGCAGCAGGGTTACCGCCCCGACAATGCCCACCAGGTGCAATACTTCCGGTGCCATCAGGAACAGGCCATGCGTGCGGGCGATCAGGTAGACACCGGCGGTAACCATGGTTGCCGCGTGGATCAGTGCAGATACCGGAGTTGGACCGGCCATCGCATCTGCCAGCCAGGTTTGCAATGGCAGCTGCGCCGATTTACCCACTGCACCACCCAGTAACATCAAGGTTGCCCAAGTGATAGCGGTATCGCCAATCGCCAGTTTCTCCGGTGCCAACACCATCAGTTCACGGATATTCAGCGTACCCAACTCGCGGTACAGAATGAACAGCGCAAAGGCCAGGAATACGTCACCGACGCGGGTCACGATGAAGGCTTTCATTGCCGCCGCACCGTTGGCCGGATCTTTATAGTAGAAACCGATCAACAGATAGCTGCACAGGCCCACCCCTTCCCAACCCAAGTACAGCAGCAAGAGGTTGTCTGCCAACACCAATATCACCATGCTGGCGATAAACAGGTTGGTATAGGCGAAGAAGCGTGAGTAACCTTCTTCACCGCGCATGTACCAGGAAGCGAACATGTGGATCAGGAAGCCGACGCCGGTAACCACTGACAGCATAGTTAGCGATAAACCGTCCAGAACCAGAGTCACACCGATGTTAAAATCACCGACGGCCATCCAGTTCCACAGGTTTTGCTCGTACAGCTGCACGCCGGTGGCTTTCTGGCCGAGAAAATCGATCGCCGCGTACGCCGTGACCAGCGCCGCTAGACCAATAGAACCCACGCCGACGGTAGCCGCCGTGTTTTCAGACCAACGGCCACGGGAAAATGCCAACAGCAGGAACCCGATCAGCGGTAGCAGAATAGTTAAATATAATAGGTTCATCCGCGCATCTCACTGACAGTATCAATATTCAGGGTATGACGACGACGGTAGAGCTGTAACAGCAACGCCAGGCCGATACTGGCCTCCGCCGCCGCCAGGCTGATCGCCAGGATATACATTATCTGCCCGTCCGGTTGGGCCCAGTAGCTGCCTGCCACGATAAATGCCAACGCTGCGGCGTTGATCATCACTTCCAGGCTGATCAGCATAAACAGCAGGTTACGACGGATCAGCAACCCGGTCAGCCCCAGGACGAACAGAATCGCCGCCAGAATCAAACCATGTTGGAGAGGGATCATGCTTGCTCCTCCGATTTTCTTTTCGCCATTTCACTTGCCGGGGCATTGCTCAGCACTTCACCCGGTTTGTGCTCACGGCCAACGTGGAAGGCAACAACCAAACCTGCCAACAGCAGCATTGAAGCCAACTCAACCGCCAGAACGTAAGGACCAAACAGACTGATCCCAACCGCTTTAGCATCGACCATCTCACCGCTGATGCCCTGATCGTCCAAGCTGCGGATCGCAATAATCAGCACCACCAGCAACGCCAGCGACAACAGGCCAGGGCCGATCCACACCGACGGCTTCAGCCAATCACGCTCCTGTTGCTGCACCGCGCTGCCGAGGTTCAGCATCATCACCACGAATACGAACAGCACCATGATGGCCCCGGCGTAGACGATGATTTCCAGCGCACCAGCAAAGTAAGCACCTAGTGAGAAAAAGACTGCCGAGATCGCCAATAACGAAACGATCAGATACAGCAGCGCATGTACAGGATTGGTATGCGAAATCACGCGAATTGTCGCGACAATCGCAATCAAACCTGCCAGATAAAAGGCAATTTCCATGCTTGCTCCTACGGCAACAGACCTTTGACGTCGATCGGTTTGGCTTCATTTTCGGCTTCGCCTTTGGCTTTGCCGTCAATTGCCATACCGGCCATCCGGTAGAAGTTATATTCCGGATATTTACCCGGCCCCGAGATCAACAGATCCTCTTTTTCGTACACTAAATCCTGACGCTTGAATTCACCCATTTCGAAATCCGGCGTGAGCTGGATCGCCGTGGTTGGGCAAGCCTCTTCACACAGACCACAAAAGATGCAGCGTGAGAAGTTGATGCGGAAAAACTCTGGATACCAGCGACCATCTTCCCGCTCTGCTTTTTGCAGCGAAATACAGCCGACCGGGCAAGCAACCGCACACAGGTTACAGGCCACGCAACGCTCTTCACCGTCAGGATCGCGCGTCAGCACGATGCGGCCACGATAGCGCGGCGGCAGGTATACCGGCTCTTCTGGATACATTTGGGTTTCGCGCTTGGCGAAGGCATGCAGGCCAATCATCCAAAGGCTGCGCACCTGGGTGCCGAAACCAACCAATAACTCTTTCAATGTCATGGTTTATTCACCCCTTATTGAGCGTTGTACAAAATGACCGCGGCAGTTGCCAGCAGGTTCAGCAGCGTCAACGGCAGGCAAACTTTCCAGCCAAATGACATCATCTGGTCATAACGCGGACGCGGCAACGACGCACGGATCAGAATGAACATCACCATGAAGAAGGCCGTTTTCAGAGCGAACCAGATGAATGGCGGCAGGAACGGGCCCTGCCAACCGCCGAAGAACAACGTCACAATCAGGGCAGACACGGTAACGATCCCGATGTATTCCCCCACAAAGAACAGCCCGAACTTCATACCGGAATATTCAATGTGATAACCGTCAGCCAGTTCCTGCTCGGCTTCCGGCTGGTCAAACGGATGGCGGTGACATACCGCAACCCCGGCAATGGCAAACGTCAGGAAACCAAAGAATTGCGGGATGATGTTCCAAACATGCGCCTGTGATTCGACGATCGCCTGCATATTGAACGAGTCAGCTTGCGCCACTACCCCCAACACCGACAAACCGAGGAACACTTCATAGCTCAGGGTCTGCGCAGAAGCACGCATCGCGCCCAACAGCGAGTATTTGTTGTTGCTCGACCAGCCAGCGAAGAGCACGGCGTACACCGCCAGACCCGCCATCATCAGGAAGAACAGGATACCGATATTGAGATCGGACACCGCCCAGCTAGGGCTGACCGGGACGATAGCAAAGGCCAGCAACAGAGAAGTAAAGGCGATCATCGGTGCCAGGGTAAAGATCATCCTGTCAGAGAAGGTCGGGACCCAGTCTTCTTTGAAGAACATTTTGATCATATCGGCGACCAACTGTAGCGAGCCGCCCCAGCCGACACGGTTTGGCCCGTAACGGTTCTGGAACAGCCCCAGCAGACGGCGTTCGCCGAAGCTCATGAAGGCCCCGCAGCTGACAACCACCAGCAGGATC
>Ga0114969_10002445_pt1 | contig 15259 bp, 12 predicted proteins | sample M_130807_MF_Meta_FD_87316 | JGI IMG/M metagenome (GOLD analysis project Ga0114969, IMG submission 87316) | Freshwater microbial communities from Lake Montjoie, Canada to study carbon cycling - M_130807_MF_MetaG | ecosystem: Environmental > Aquatic > Freshwater > Lake | place: Lake Montjoie...
CTCTCGCCGCTTTGGCTACTATGAGCTTCATCTACGATCACTGCAAAGGTATTACCAGATAGTTCGCTCATGTCTTCAACAATCACTGGGAACTTCTGAAGAGTAGTGACGATAATTTTAGTTTTATCTTGTAGTGCGGTGCGTAGCTCACTAGACGTCTTGACGCCCTTTACGACATCCCGCTGCTGTTCGAACTGGCTAACGGTATCGCGCAGCTGCTTATCGAGTACTCGACGGTCCGTAATGATAATTATTTTATCGAATACCTTGCGGTCGTCGTCATTATGTAGGTCACTAAGGTTATGAGCAGTCCATGCAATTGAATTTGATTTACCGGACCCTGCACTATGTTGAATAAGATAGTTACTACCGGCACCATTTTCGCGTGCATCTGTTATGAGTTTAAGAACTACATCACGCTGATGGTAACGTGGGAATAGAAGGGTCTCTTTCTTGGTGATACGTCCGGTCTTTGGGTCCTTCATTTTTTCTGTTGCAATATGCATAAATCGAGCAATCAGCTCAGCTAGGCTATCCTTCGTAAACACATCTTCCCATAAATAATACGTCGAAAATTTGCCTTCAACAGGCGAGTTACCGGCACCATTGTTGTCACCACGGTTAAATGGCAAGAAGTACGTTTTCATGCCATCGATTTTGGTTGTCATGTATGCGAGGTTATTATCGACTGCAAAGTGTACAAGTGTACGTTTAAAGCCGAAGAGCTTATCATTCGCCTGACGGTCAGTTTTATATTGGTGCATTGCGTGCTGGACCGTTTGGCCAGTTAGCTGATTCTTTAACTCTAGCGTGACTACCGGAATACCATTTAGTAGCAATACCATATCAACCGAACGCTCATCACGAGGGCAGAAGTACACCTGGCGCATAACACTGAAGGTATTTGCTTCGTATAATTTTTCTGCTTCAGTATTGTATGAGCTGTTTGGCCTGCGGTACATAAGGTCAATATGAACGCCCCGGTCCGTCACGCCGTTTCTTAGAACTTCTAATGCTCCTATTTGTGACAGCTCTTGGTCTAGTCGTTTTGCAAAGCTATCGAGTGCCTGATCGCCGTAAATTTCATGTAACCTCGCCCATTCATTAGGCTGCGTTGCTTGTATGAAGCTCGTAAGCATATCAATGTCTAGCGCCATATTTCTGTCATAGTCTTTGTCTTTTACTGGGTGTAGTGATTCATCTGCACCCCGCAAAACAAAGCCATTCGTATTGACGAGATAATTTGTTATGTATTGTTCGAAGTTGGTTTCTTTTAGATTTATCATTTTTTCCTCCATCTGTAATAGAATTTATGGCTTATTTTCAAAAATAGTCGCTTACTCAGTGCGTTAATCCTGAATGATAGTGGCGGGTGAACTCGTGGCCCTGCATTTAATGGGTAATAAACGAATTTCTTATATGCGATTGAGTATTTATCTTTTTGGAACAAATAAGGTTTTACAAATAATATGGGCTTATTGGTGCTACCATCACCTGTTTGCCTAATCTTTAGTATGCGTTCGTATGGTATTACACCAACTCTATAGAATTTAGTTTCATGCCACTTTACCAATTCCACCATAAACTCTACACCTTCAAAGTCATAACCTCGTAGCCCCGCACCATGACAAGAATAGCCCCATAATCTGGACCTTGTATTCTTAGCAAAATTTGTGCTGGTATAGAGCTTCGAATTATAAAGTTCTATATCCCTACCCTTAGCACCACTAAGCATATTTTCTATTTCATTCTGCAATGAGTTTATGTGGCCAATTCTTTGTGTATCGTTAATTTTTCTACCAAGTATGTAAAGCAAAATAGCGATAATAGCCGACATACCAATTCCAATCATTGAAACCAACTCAGAAAGTTCAAGTGGCGCAGAAAAATCTGAAGCCCACGTCATACTTTTACCTTTCCGGTGACAACATTAGAGATCAGGCTAATGCGCCGTTCTTTTAGTAGCTCAATTTGCTTCACAGCCTTTTGTTTGAGTAATTCAAACTTCTTCAGGCCTTCAACTAATCTTGAAACAATCCGCTTCTGCGTTTCTGGCGTAGGTATATTAAACTTATAATTCTTTAATTCTTCTGGTACAACACGTTTTAAGCCGCCTGTGCCACGCATGCCACCAGCCAGATAATTATTAAGGTCTTGTGCTTGTGTAAGCCAGTATAAATATTCGGGTGTAACTTTTTCGCTTGCCCTCAACACAAATAGTTCAGTCGTACCGAATCCTACACCACTTGCCATTCCTACCATATGAGCACCTTTGTAATTCTCAAAACAAGGTGTAACTTTAGCAACCGTAACGTCACCATTCTGAAATATCGTATAACCAGTCTTTACGGCTGAGTATGATCGTGTTTGGGTATGATCAATTGTGCCGTCATCTCCAATTGACTCCATGGGATAGAAGCTCACCACGTCATCGTCTTTGAAATTTAATTCAGTGGAGGGATTTATCATACAAATATCCCTGAACCTCTGTTCGGTTGTACCACTTGTTGGGTGTATGGCGCAAGTTATGGTTGCGCGGCGTTTTTCTTCAAGTAGCCCGAGCAAGCGCTCTTGTTTGGCTATTAAGTGATCAATTTTTGTAGTTTCTATGTCAAGATAATCTGAGATTTTTTTCTGTATCTGTAGAGTCGGCTTAGGGATCACTTGAACTTTCATATTACCCCAGGGTATCCTCATGCGATGATCCAGTATACCGTAACCTATGCGCCTCAACTGGGATTGGAATAGCTTAGTTTTGAAGATGTAGTCAAAATATCGCGTGTCGGTATCAGTTGTAGGCTGCATAACTATATACACTGGGCTCAAAACTCCATCTTCTGGAGCAATGCCAACGGAACCTATGATTACATTCATACTGTTAGCTACAATGTCCCCCTTATAAACTTTTTTGTAGCGTTCAATATCATCTGAAGCTTTATTACCAATATTACCCTTATCTGCATACCTGATGACCCCACGGTCATTTGTTACAGAAAGGATGTTGGTTTCCTCTCTTAACTTATTCAGCTCTTTCCGTTCGGAGAGTACCCATCGTAGTGCCGTTTGCTCCCAGCCATGTGGCAATGTACCTATCCATGATTGATCAGAAACATTCATCTACTCAGTTACCTCGTTAAGCAGATCAAGTATCTCTCTAGTAACTTTTTGAAGATCCGCATCTATTTCGACTAAATCACGTTGCGGTTTGTACTCATAGAAGTAGCGGTTGAACGGTATCTCGTAGCCTATTTTGTCCTTTTTGCGGTCAAGCTTTGCGTCGGGATAGTGAGGAAGAACCTCGCGTTTAATGTATTCATCAATATCCTCGCTAAGCGGTATGTTTTCAGTGTCTTTTTCTTTGCCCCAAGTCACTGTAACTTGAGTGTAGCCAAAGTCTTCGTTTTTAAAAATTTTACTGCGCTTTGTCTGGTGAAAATTTTCGTACAGGGAGTATATTTCATCAATATCATCAGTAGTAAGCTCTTTATTTTTGTCGCCTAGGTTTTTTCTTAGTTTATGAAAAATTTCGCTACCGTCTATCAGCTGTACCTTGTCTTTACGTTCATCATTTTTCCGGTTAGTAATAACCCATACGTATGTAGCGATACCCGTGTTGTAGAACATATTCGTTGGCAATGCAATAATGGCTTCAAGATAATCATTTTCAAGCAACCATTTACGGATATTGCTCGGACCGCTGCCCGCTGCACCTGTAAATAAAGGTGAGCCGTTATGTACTACAGCCACACGACCGCCGCCTTCATGTTTTGGCCGCATCTTACTTATCATGTGCTGCAAGAACAGCATCTGGCCGTCACTCACTGCCGGAGTACCTGCCGGGAAGCGACTGGCATCTCCACGAGCGACCTCTGCCTCAACGGCATCGCGGTCTTTCTTCCAGTCAGTGCCGTATGGCGGATTGGCTATGACGTAGTCGAACGTTTTATCGTAGAATTGATCAGTGCTAAGCGTGCTCGATTCGGAGTCGCCAGTACCACCTTTGACGCGGTTAGCGTCCTCTCCTTTTATGAGCATGTCACCCTTAGCAATTGCGTATGTCTGTGGGTTAAGCTCTTGCCCGTAGAGAAAAACTTCGGCCTGTGGGTTTATTTTGTCATGGATATAGTCTTTACCGATAGTAAGCATACCGCCGGTACCCATAGCGGGGTCATACATTTCTATAATTTTGCTTTCACCTTTGATACGATCACCATCTGGCTCAAGCAGCAAGCGGACCATTAAGCGAATTACTTCGCGCGGAGTGTAGTGTTCACCGGCAGTTTCATTCGATTGCTCATTGAACTTACGGATCAGTTCTTCGAAAATGTAACCCATATCATGGTTATTTACTACGTCAGGACGGAGGTCTACTTTGTCTAGCTCCTTTAGGATAAGGTGAAGAATTTTTCCACTTTTTAGCTTGTTTAGCTGTTTGGAGAATTCAAACTTTTCAACGATGTCGCGAACATTTGGACTGAAGCCATCAAGGTAGTTGATAAAGTTGGGATAAATACCCTCTGAATCGTCCAGCAGCTTTTTGAAATCATACGGACTCGTATTGTAAAATTTGTAGCCGGCTTCTTTTTCCAAAAAAAGCGACAAGGAATCGTCGCTCATGGTGCCGTGCATTTGATTATAGGTTCGAAGTACGTCTTGTTTTGTTTTTGACAATACGTTGTCGAGTCGTTTCAGCACCACTAGCGGGAGTATTACATCTTGGTATTGTTGTTGCTTCCAGCCACCACGTAGGATGTCCGCTACGTTCCAGATTAGACTAGCTTGATTTTTTGGATTTTCATTCTTTTCCATATCTTTAACCCTTTTCCAGCATTAAGCTAATTTTATGAGTACCAGCAAACACATTCCCCGCCCCAAACATAATTCGGTAGTAATTATTCATCGCTTTATTATACCCTGCCCCACCTTCACGCGCCAGTTGCATGGTTTTTGTGCGCGATGGGGCTGTTATTTGCTAGAATTACTGCTTTAGTCTTGAAAAATATTAAATAATATGACATAATATAGCAATAGTGAAACTCACTAGTACCTACACCTTGGGAGAAATATGAAAGCAAAATTGAGCTTGCTCATACCGTTATTGACTATTGTTGGGCTTGTGGCCTGTACGGCTGCAATACCAGTGACATCAACATCTACCACGGTCGCGACGACTAGTACGACTACTACTAGCACTCTTTCGCCTATGCCGATACTGGTTGACGCTAATGGTGTTGAGATTGGCTACCGTGCAGGAATAGACGAAATATATGTACCCAGCATAAAGCGAATTATTGTTTATCCCCTATATACCTCATACTTTCCAACAATACCTATAGAGGGCTATGCAGTCTACTATGCAACTACAGATTGCAGTGGCATAGGCTACACGGCAGTTGGTATTGGCGGTCGTGCCGGGCCCAAACTATATGCCTACAACAGCTACAATGGCCCCTTTACAGTAGCTGATGATACTGCCCCTACACTAATAAAGCCCCTTTCTTCACGGAGGCTAGATGGTGCGTGCTACCAGAGCGATGGCTACAGTAATACTTACTACCTAGAAGTGGAGTATGTCATACTTCCATTTAATATTCCGCTCGCATTCCCTTTTAAGTTCAAGCAGTAGCCAAAGAAATGTTACCGCTAGTACTCTCACCCCGCCGACCGGCGGGGTTTTTATTTTAAATTCTTATCTATGAGCTACAATCTAATTATTTTTGCTCGCTACCGCCCCATTCAATTACGCTAAAGCCTTTGCGCTCAAATGTTTGCAGGCTTTGCTCTTTAACTTGCTTGGGCTGGTCTAGCGGTCTAAATACCATAAATACTCTAAGCACAGAATCTGGCTTGGGCTCTACTTCTAGTCGTGCCGTATCTGTGTAGCTGGTGGTGGCAAAGTAGACATGGTTGTAGGCATTGTGTTGCATCTTGGGTAGCCAATACACGATCATTTCGTTGTATTCTTTTGGAGTTAAGCCAAGATAGGCGAGTTTTTGTTGCAAGAATTCTGCTGTATCGCTCCCCTTGACCACAAAACCTTCATCGGGCAAAGCGATCGGCTTGCTCGACTTACCTTCCCAGAAAAGATAAGAGTATGGCTTGAGGGTGGAGAGGTCTGTAAGCTCACCGCTGGGCTGGGCTAGTACTTTCCAGCCATCTGGCTGGTTAAAGCCAGGATATATATCTGTTAATTGGCCGTCGTATTTGAGTTTCACAGAAACTTCTTGAGGGCTGGTTGGGTAAAGGTAGATGACTGGTTTTGCTGCTTGCCCTCTATCAGTCGCGGACTTTCTTTCATCTATGCCGCTTTTATCTAAACAGATATTGTCTGATTTTCGATTACCGCTTGGGGCACCACCACTCCATGCTTCATAATACCCTTCTTTACAAAAACCGCGATCGTAGCCTTTGTACTGGTCGGTCTTGTTGTCAGCTAAAAAAGTATCTGTAAATATAAACAGGAACGCAAATACCAGTGTAGCTGAAAGTAATAATAATACAGTAGATACTACTACGCCGGCTATCGCCAAGCCCTTGCCTTTTTGATTTGTCTTTTTGATCTGAAATAGAGCCACAATAGAGAGTACTAGCCCTACTATTGGAACAATAAGTGACATCACAAGGCCAACTATCGAGAGGGTGTTAGTTTTTTGAGCTGTTTTTTCTGCTGGTTGTAGTTGTGGTCGTGACACTTGCTCTGGTTTGGTGGGCTTGCTTGGCTCTGGCATAATTTGTTCCTTTGTTTAGGTATTTTACTTGTATACCTTGTAGTATACCTCATGAGCACTGGCTTACAATAGCCATAAGAAATATAGTGCAGAGTAGTCACAGTGGGTACGCCATGCTTGGGCCAAAACTATAGTAGACCTTTTTTAGTATTCATGGCATGAATTTAGGCTTTTTTGGCACCGATAGGTAACGTTGCGAGCTTGAATACTACCACCTTAGGTGGTATAACAAATGTATCGCGCCAGCCGGTGTGATTACCAGTACCTTCAAACAGATTGGCCCAAAAAATGGCAAAAGACGCCGAGCTTGACCGCCTAAAAGCGGCGCAAGACAGCATGTTCACCCGCAAGCAAGATGCTTATAATGCCCAAGACAAAGCCTGGCAAGCCAGGTCACGGGCCCGCGATATACTCAATAACGCCCACGAGCAAAAGCAAAGGGCTTATGCAGTTCAAGACGCCTCTTGGCGAGCTTTTGAGAGTGTGCGGTCTAGCCTAGGCCCACAGATAGACCAGCTCAACAGCCAGCAAGAGCGAGCTTTTGAAAACATGAAGCAGGCTTTTGAAAGTGCTTCTAGTGCTCACTCAAGCCGCGATGGGGCTGGAGCCAGAAGATATGCAGACCAAGGCCAAGGCTATAAAGCCGAAGCCCAAAGCTGTGTTGCACGGCGGCGCCAGCTGGTAGACCAAATTCGATCTGCCAGGGCCAGTCACGAAAGTGCCAAGCCGGGCTTTGCAAGAGCAAAAGAAATCTTCAATCATGCCAAAGCTGAATTCGAAAGAGCTAAGGCAACTCACGAAGCGGCTCAAGCTCATTTTAAAAGAGCCAAAGCAGATTTTGACAAAGCCTCAGAGGCTTTTAAATATCGGCTAGAGACTGTTAAGGCCGCCAACAAAAAGCGCAAAGATGAAAAGCGTAGTATTGCCCAAAGAGCTGGGGTGCCAAGCAGATACCTAGACGACGTCTATGTATCAACAGACTCAAGTGGCAAAAGCAATATTTACTTTGGTGGTGTTGGTGCGCCAGACGGCCCGGGCCATGCTCACTATTGCATAGACTCTAGCGGCAAGGTTACCTACAGGCGAGATCCTTTTGACCCGCACGGTAGTCATAACTATGTAAGGGACACCGCACTTGAGGCGCGACTTACAAATACCGCTATTGCTGCAGCACTTAGAGCACAGGATTTGTCGGGCCCTAGAGCTGTTCAATACCATGATGGCACTGTCACCGTGAATATTAAGTCTGGCTACAGTATTAGGCTAGATCAGCCAGTTACGGATGCGATCGTGGTTGACCGCGAGCACCCGAATGAGCATCTTCATGTCATACTTAGTTCAGTAGACGGCAGTGTGGTATTTAGTGAGTGGCGTAAAAACCACTAGGCTATCTATTATTGTGACTTCCGAAGGAGTATATTAGTATCATGAAATATAACAATATAAATCAGATTGTAAGTGAACTCGACGTCATTGTTGAGCAAGCAGATGACTCTGCCCTTGATGTTGTAGGTAGCAAAATTGTTGGCTGCACCATAGCAGTAGAAGGAATAGAGGTTTTTTATTCAAAATACACTATTCTTGAAGAAATAGCAGAGCTTGGTGCAGATCTTGAGGCTGAAAAGGATCATAAGCATCAGAAAGCTATCTTTGCAATAATTAAGCAAAAGCTTAGGCAGCTAAAAGAACTGGGCAATGCCTAAAAGTGACTTATTTATGAAATTAAAATTCAGGCCCGCCAAAACTGGCGGGCTTTTTATTACTTGCCCTTAGCCTTGTTGATAATATCGATTTCTTCTTGTATCCACAGGCTTAGCCGCTTATAGCGCTCTGCCGGGTCACCACTTATGTGGCCATTTGGTAATTCTAGCTCACCGGCATCACCGGCTATGGCATCTAGGCCAGGGTTTTTATCTACGGCCGGATACCACATAGTATCTGCTATTAGATAGGCAGCATCTTTACTAGTGATTGGGCCATCTTGAGCCAGAGCAATGAGATCTTGGTAGTAGTGAAGTATTTTTAGGGCATCATTTGGTAGCTCAGATCTACCATACTTGTCTCTGAGGGCTTGAGTTTTTTCATTGGCAGAATCAAAGTCGTTATCTTCTTTCATATGATCATTATACCCCGCCCCACCTTCACGCGCTAGCGTGTGGGCTCATGGTGGGAAAGTCGTAAATAAATTGCTGTAAGACATTTGGGTTTTTGAGCAAATCTACATCTATAAGATTATCTAGTGCGTTATTTTCTCTAAGAATATCTCTGTCAAAGTCAAAAACATTGTCGTCAAACCATAAAAAGGGCTTACTAAAATCTATGCCCGTGGTCTTGGCGTGATCAAAGCTAGTTGGCTTGATTGCTAGCATTAGCTCAGCTATGCGGGGCTCAAACATGTGGCCCAGCCGGCGCATTGGCACGCTGGCATCACCCTGACAGTGAGTGGTAAGCCAGTAGGTGCTATCTGGGTATTTGGTGAGTACATACTCCATAAATTCTGGGGCAAAATTGGCTAGCTTAGAATCATCTTCAAGCAGCACGCCGTCTATATCTAGGTATATATTCATAAGCCTCACTATACTATGTCGCGGCTTGCAGCGCTATGATTTTGGAGCTGCTTGGCAAGGTCTGGTAAGATAGAAAAATTTGTGCTCTATCAATTTCTTATGCGAGCCTTTTGTATTCTCGCTCGTTCACCGCTTGCATTCTTTCACCGTTACTAGCATCACTGGTTCTTTCTGCATGATTTCTTATGGTGTTTGTTATTTTTCCTTCTGGAATAATTTCTGAAATTTCATTAAATGCTTCTTGTATATAGTTGTAGTTGGATATATGTGCTAGCGAACCATTGATAGTAATATATTCCACTCCTGCTTTCGATGCTTGATCCTTTAGGCTTTCAACTATAGTGGCTGCAGCGGTTTTCCAGTTTAAATATTGTGGAATTTGTATGGCATCCAAGTGCCAAATTATAGGTTTGTCACTTTTCTTGCCATTTATTTGCAATAAGTAAATATTTCCAACATGCCCACCATCTATGTAGACCTTTACATTATAAAGTCCGTTTTTCGGATTCAGAAATGGCAGTGGAAAGCCTTCGGTACAGTCCCCGCTGACCTTGCCTGGGTCGGCATCTAGTACTTGATCAATATCAGATATAAAAGTCATTTCAACTACGCCATTATTACCGCCCATTAGTAGTTCTGAAAGAGCATCATATGCCTGATTTGCCTTATGTGCTACGTAGCGAGGCCTTTCAAAAGCCTCTCTTAGAGGAAGAAGTTTCGAGTTGACTTCTCTAAGTGCTTCTTTAGCCTGGCTAAGTTCATTTTCGGCTTCGGTTCTGCCCTCTTGGCCAAAAGGAATGCTTTTTAATACAGCCTTGGCCTCTTTAAGCCTAGGTTTGGAAGCTTCAATTTGTTTTTGCTCTACACCATATAAGTACTTGGCCATTTCCACCGCCCCAGCTATCTTGATAGTTTCATCAGAATAAGATTCTTCTTGGGTTTTAGGAAATAGCTCATCCAGGTGCTTTCCGACAGTGTACATCATGTACTGACCTCTAGTTTCAATCCCCTGACCTTTCAGTTCGGCCAACAATTTGTTCATTTCCTGATCATAATCTTCTTCCGAGTGTGCGGTCCACCATTCATTTCGGATTAATATACCACCGTCACTGCTTTGTTCATCAAATACTGCTTCGGCTTCATTAGCATCAAAAAGTTCCAAGGGCGTATTTAGCTGAAGGACTTCATCGTAGTTTTTATAAATTTCATCAATATCAGTAACAATACCGCGCTCATGTTCTGCCAGTTCTGACAGCCTTTCTACTGCGTCACTCGACATGAAGTCGTCAACATCATCTCCGTAGGGTTCAACTATATCTAGCAACCTAACACCCTTCAATGGATAAGCATTGCCTACTAATTTTATTTGATTCGAATTCTCTGGGTACTGGCCAGTTAGAGAATAAATTACCGAACCGCGTAGAGCTTTTTCGAAATCTGATGTTGACCCGGCATTGATTAAGTCTTTTTTGAGTTGATTGCTTCGTTCCAGTATTTCTGGGCTGGCTATAATTTCAAGGCTAATATCTGAGTAGATTCCATTGAACGTATCTATCCTGTCTTGGAGCTGTTTTATTCTATCCCGCTCAGCTCGATCTATAGGTCTTGCAGTTTTCTCTGCTGTCAAGGTTATGGTAAATGGTTCAAAGGGCTTTTCGGAATTCTTTTGCTCTAGAGTTCTAATTTTTTTAACTTCTAGACTAATTGGCGCTAGCGTCCCATCTTCTCGTCTACTGTAGCCATTTTTAGTTAGTAGATCATCTGGTACTTTATCGGCGCCACCATAAAGCTTAGATAGTTCGGCTACCGTTTCAAATGGTGTCTTAGGTGGACTATCGTCTTGTTTTGGTGTTGGGGCAAATCCGCTTGGTGTCATAATTAAATATTAGCATAATAAGATTAGCATAACAATTTAACGTGCCTATTGAGTAGTGTCGATTTTAATGTCATTTATGAGCCTTTAGTAGACATAAACTACATCAACAATTGTAATGACTGAGACTTATGGTTCTTCATGGGTTGTTTCTGTAGCACTATTATATTAGAGGCTTTAATTATTACTTTTTACTGTTTCGACAATTTCTGGGGCAAAATTGGCCAGCTTAGAATCGTCTTCAAGCAGTACACCGTCTATGTCTAGGTATATATTCATAAGCCTCACTATACTATGCTGCGGCTTGCAGCGCTATGATTTTAGAAACTGCTTGGCTAGTATTTAGGCTAGGCCCAAAAAGCGTAAAGTGTGGCGCTCATGGCCATCAAGATAAACACTTGGCCAGTAAGATCTATGAGCATTAGCTTAGTACTTACTTTTTCAAATAGCCCACCCGCGATTACATATGTCACAATAAAACCAAGCCATATCCAGACAGCAATACTAGCGGCCTCAAACATGTTTTGTGGATCAACTACGATTATAGCTTGCTGTAGTATGACTGCTGTAAGGAGTATCATTACTAGAGCGACAATATACTTTACTGGTGAACCACCTCTTAGCTCTTTGTCTTTAATTTTGGCCTCTTTTTGCCATATTTTGCCGAATGCAATTGGTGAGTACCAAGCCCCAGCTACAACTATAGCCGCAAGGCTAGCTAGCAATATACCTACTAAGTTATCAAATATTAAATCTAGCATGAGTACTCCTCTTATATAATTGTTATGCTTTTATTATAGACCCGTGCATGCCAAAAATCAAAACCCCCGCTAATTTTAGTGGGGGTTTTGTGCTATCTAATTTTATCTGCTAAATCAGGTCGTTGCTCGCGTAGTCTTTGCTTGTCCTCAACGGTAAGGCCGCTTAAAAGGAGTCTAACGCCCACGCCCTGGGGTAGGGTTAGGCCTTCGACGCTAGTGAGGCTGCCGAGGTTGAGAGTATTGCCCACGCCCTGGGGTAGGGTTAGGCCTTCGGCACTGGTGAGGTCTCTTAGGTCGAGACTCCCGCCCACGCTCCGGGGCAGGGTTAGGCCTTCGGTGCTAGTCAGGCGGTTGAGGTCGAGACTACCACCCATGAGAGTAGGTAGGATTAGGCCTTTGGCACTGGTGAGGCTGCCGAGGCTGAGATCACCACTTATAATATGAGACAGATTTAGGCCTTCGGGGCTGGTGAGGTCTCTTAGGTCGAGATTACCACCTACGCTTTGGGGCATAGTGAGGCCTTCGGCACTGGTGAGGCTGCTGAGGCTGAGATTAAGACCTACGCTTTGGGGCATGGTGAGACCTTCGGCGCTAGTGAGTCTGCTGAGATTTAGATCACGACTCACGCTTTCAGGTAGGGTTAAGCCTTCGGCGCTGGTGAGTCTGCTGAGGTCGAGACCGCCACCCACGCTCTGGGGCAGGGTAAGGCCTTCGGCGCTGGTGAGGCCGTTGAGGTTGAGATCACCCCTCACGCTTTCAGGAAGCTTTAGGTCTTCGGCGCTAGTGAGGCTAGAAAGACTAAGACCGCCCAAGCTCTTAGGTAGGGTTAAGCCTTCGGCGCTGGTGAGGCTGCCGAGGTCGAGAAAACCACTCACGCTTTGGGGCAGGGTTAGGCCTTTGGCGCTGGTCAGGCTGCTGAGATTTAGATCACCCCTCACGCTTTCAGGAAGCTTTAGGCCTTCGGCGCTAGTGAGGCTAGAAAGACTAAGACCGCCCAAGCTCTGAGGTAGGTTTAGGCCTTCGGCGCTGGTGAGGCTGCCGAGGTCGAGAAAACCACTCACGCTTTGGGGCAGGGTTAGGCCTTTGGCGCTGGTGAGGAAGGAGAGGTCGAGATTGCCGTCATGTTGCTCTAAGCCTTCGAATATATAATTTAAATCATTAATCATATCCCGGCCACGCTTAATTTGTTCAATTCTTGGGTCTTCGCCATAGCCCAAGCTAACTATTTTATTATCTAGTTGGAGTATGAATCTTAGCTCTTCAGTTGTAAGCTCAACATTAGGCGTGTCATAACCCAAAAACTTGGCCTCTAGATCGTTATAACGAGCGCCCATTTTGGCCTCAATGGCCGTGACTTGCTTCATGTCTACGGTGCCCTGCATATATTCTCTGGAATTAGGAAAAGCGCTTTCGTCTTGGATTTTGCTCTCTAGTACTTCGCCAATATATGGGTCAAGATGCTGGTCACGTTCTATACCGCGAATTTCGGCTATCTCATCGTCTTCCATTCTTATAGCAATTCTGGGGATAATTGGCTGATCACTGGCATCAAAAGAATAATAGACATAGAAGTCTCCACCGTATACTTGATCCTGCGCGGTACCAAGGTCCCCTGCAGTACACCATTCTAGGGTGTGGCCCTGCAAGCTTTGATAGAGGTCTGTGGCATCGCTACCTTGTTGGTATTTGACCCATTCACCGCGGGTTTCTTGAAGTCGTTCGATGGATATAGAGGGGTTTTCGGCCAAGAACTGCCCATAAAGCTGAGCGAAATTACCATTATTTATAAACTGCTTAAACTTCTCATCGCTTAACACACTAGAGGTGTTATCTAATTTGCGCTCGGCCTTTGGTAGACCTTGTTGTTCTAAATGCTTTTGCATGGCATCAATGGTTTGAGCTAGGGCTTTGGAATTAAGCTCTGGAAATGGGGCGGCAGTGTGCTCGTCTCGCTCTCTAAATTTGACCTCAATAGTACCATCTTCTTTGGGGTGTTTTTGCATATGGCCCATTTTAGTAACTGCCATAAAGGCCCAATACTTGGCCCACATGGGGTAGCCAGCTGCATCGGCGTCTTCACTAGTGAGATAATCTACCCAACGATCTAGACTGGCTTGCTGGGCAGATACAATATCTTGAGCCTTACGGTCTTTAAATTCTTGATATGGCGGGATGTTACTATCGCCTCGCTCTCTGGCAATCTTGACTTCTAAACCAAACACGCCCTCTGGGATGTTTTCTTTTTTTATTACGTAGTGCTTATGGTAGCCTTCTTTTATTCGCTCTAATACCCTTGGGTCGTCACGGTGGCCATGAGTACGTTCTAGTACGCTCATCCAGCTATCTATTTTAATTGCTGGTGTTTGTGAAGTAGGGTCTTCTTTAAGAAGCTCTTTTTTAGATAAAACTTTTAGTCTAGCTTGTTCATGCTCAACTGGGCCAGGCACTTCTCTTGGCTGGCTATCAGGAATATCTCCTAGCTCTAGTCGTGGCTTGTGGTGCAGTTCGCCGTCTTTTTTGTGTAAGAATTGTGCCCCGGCTATGTCTGGTGATGGTCTATTTTCCATAAGTATTTTTATTATATTACAACTTAAGCGTTATATATAGGCCTTATGGCAGAAGCGATTTCATTTGCTTGGCGATAAGGCCAGTGGCGTAGCCCGGGCTGAGGCGGTACAGACGATTCATAAACTTAGAGTCTTTGCCTGCAAAAACTCGTGGCTGATTGATCTCAATAGCTTTGATAACAAGCCCAGCGACTTCTTTTGGTGACTGTGTGGGTATATTTGCAGCCTTAGCATCTTGCTCGCTAATAGGCGATTTAACCCCAGAGTTCATGGTGATGTTGGTACTTGTAGCACCAGGAAACACTACTGTCACGCCCACGCCAGTATCTAGTAGCTCAACCTGTAGAGCCTCGGTAAGTAGTTTTACGGCGGCTTTTGATGCGCCATAGACACCTTGCCCCGGTACTGGCAAGAACCCACCCATACTAGAGATATCTACAATGTGGGCTGCTGGCCGCTTGAGTAGATCTGGTAAAAAAGCTTTGAGCATATATAGCGTGCCGTAGAAGTTGACGCCCATAACTCTATCTATTGCTTCATAATCTAGATCGTTGATTTTCTCAAAAGGCTGAATAATACCGGCGTTATTGATAACCCCGTCTACTTGCCCAAGTTTCGTGATAACTTCGCTTGGTAAGGCCTCAACGGCTTTTTTGTCAGCCACACTTAGAGCGTGGGTACTAATGTTTTTGCTATTCTCGCCCAGTTCTTTGCTGAGCTCTGCAAGAGATTCTTTTTTGAGATCTACAGCTGCAACTTTGGC
>Ga0114969_10002446_pt1 | contig 15247 bp, 17 predicted proteins | sample M_130807_MF_Meta_FD_87316 | JGI IMG/M metagenome (GOLD analysis project Ga0114969, IMG submission 87316) | Freshwater microbial communities from Lake Montjoie, Canada to study carbon cycling - M_130807_MF_MetaG | ecosystem: Environmental > Aquatic > Freshwater > Lake | place: Lake Montjoie...
ACCCGAGCTTTCCTCGCAACCTGACGCCAATCACGTACCTCGAGTTCATCGGGTCGTTGATGGGGATTCCGACCGACCGTACGAAGATTCGCCTCGCGACGCTGTTGCAGGCGGTCGACCTCATGGGAACGGCCTCGCAGCGCATCGATGGGCTGTCGACCGGTATGGTCACGCGCCTCGGGATCGCGGCGGCGCTGATGGGCGACCCAGAGCTGCTGATTCTCGATGAGCCGACGTCGGGCCTCGACCCGTCGGGGCGTAAGCAGACGATCGAGCTGATCCGCGAGCTGTCGGGTCGTGACCGCACGATTATTATCGCGACGCACATCCTCGGCGACGTCGAGCGCGTGTGCACCGACGTCGGAATCATCTCGGGCGGCCGGCTGATCTATACGGGGCCGATGTCGGAGATGCGCCGCCTGGCGCGGCACGGCACGGTGACCGTGGAGATCGCGGGCAACACCAACGCATTTGAGCAGCAGGTGCCGCTGCTGGATGAGCTCGGCTCGGTGACGTACGAGCGGACGGGTGCGGAGTTCCACATCTCGTTCCTTGGTGCGGAGCCGCTGCCGGTGTACATCCACCGCGTGCTGGACCTGATCGACCGCACCGGGGTCGACCTGCTGCACTTCAACACGGGCGAAGACGAAATCGAAGAGGCGTTCCTGCGTCGCCTGGAGGAGGACCGCACGCGCGGCTTCCTGCGGGCCTCGGCGTGGGCGGCGGCGCAGCGGCTGGGCGGTGGCCCGGAGACGCTGGCGCTGCCGGAAGCGGCGCCCGAGGAGACAGTGGATGCAGGCGTTTCTGGTACTCCTTCGGTATGACCTCGACCAGATGGCGCGGTCATGGATCGTGCGTGCCTGGGTGGCGCTGCTGATCATCCCCGCGGGGTTCCTGGTCGGTGTGGCGGCAACGAACTCCGAGCTGGCATCGGAGACGATGGCGCTCTACCAGTACGCGGTGTTCGCGCCGCTGTCGTGGCTGGCCGTCTCGATCTTTGCGGCCTCGGCGGTCAGTGGCGAGGCTGGGGTGATGGCCGACGCGATCCTATCGAAGTCGGTGAACCGCACGCAGTACCTGAGCGCCAAGGTGGTGTCGCGCATCGGCGCGACGCTGTTCGTGTACATCCTGGTGACCATTCCGCTGGCGTACCTGCTCGGTCGCTACGCGGTGGCGGACACGACGCTGGGCGGGCTGCTGGTCGGGCTGCTGATGGTGGCGATGATGGTGTCGTTCCTCGCGGCGCTCGGGATTCTGTTCTCGACGGTATTCCGCAACGTGCAGCTCGCGATCCTCGCGGTGATGGTGTCGGTGCTGTTCTCGGGCGCGGTGCTGCAGTTCCTCGGGCTCACATGGATGAGCACCACGGCAATTCTGAACGAGCTGCCCTCGACGTTTCGAGGCGAGACTTCGACGTGGACGGTGCTGCGCGTGATCATCGTGTTCGGGGCGCTGACGGTGGCCTCGATCGCGTCGTCGCTGTACCTGTTCCGCATGAAGGACCTCTAGGGCCTTCGGCCCTTCTCGCCCAGCTTCGTGTGTCCTGTGCTCGGTGATGACTGACTCAAGGCTTCGTGGGTGCCCGAGTCAGCGTTCCCTCGCTGGCTGGGCTCGTGCGCTAGCATCGAGCCATGCACATTGGTTCGCTGCTCACCTCTGACAACGAGACGGTTGAACTCGGGACAGACGGCGGTCGCGTCGTGCGTGGTGTGGTGCGTCGCCGCACGCTGCGCGTGGGGCTGGGCGAGCGGCTGCGACTCGATCTGCAACAGCTCTCGCCGATAGCCGTCGAGGTGGACGGCGAGAGCACTCGCATCGACTCGACGGATCCGCGCGCGCGACTGTTGCTGCAGCGGGCATTGCTTGCGCTCGTAGTGTCGATGGTGGTGCCGCGCATCCTCGCTCGGCTGTATCGAGGCGCGCCGGCGGCGCGACGACGGAGGCCTGCATGAACTCGACGGATGGCATGAGCGCGATGCATGCGCTGGCTTCGCTGCCCGAGCGCGCCTCGGCGGCGTCGGCGTTTGGTGAGGCCTCGACGGTCGGTGACCGGCTGGTGATCCCGGTGGCCGAGGTGATGATCGGGATCGGCGCTGGCTGGGGCGGTGGCAATACGAACGAGTCGGCGGCGAGCGTGCCTGTGGCGCCGGCCGCGGGCTCGGGCGGCGGCGTCGGTGGTTGGGGACGTGCTCGTGGCATCGCGGTGATCGAGCTGGGGCCGGACGGGGTGCGGGTGCATCCGATTGTGGATCAGACGGCGATCTCGCTCGCGGGGATTGCGTTTGCAGGGGCGGTGCTGGGGGTGCTGGCACAGGTGTCGAAGCGGGTGCTCCGCTAGCGGCGTGTCGCCGCTGTCGGACGGCTCGGCTGCGCCGAGGCCGGGCGCGGTGGGCCGCTTTGCGGCTCCGCGCCGGACAGGGTTTCGCCCACCCTCCCGCCCTTGATGGGGACTTCGTCCCCAGACCCCTACGAGGGCTTCGCCCCTCGACCCCAGCAGGGCAGTGCCCTGCACCCCTTCGCAGTTGGACTCGACGCTTCGTTGTAGGCGCGCAGCGTGGTGTCTCGATGCTTCGAGGTGTGCTCGGACGCTACGGGGTGGGGGCGTGCTCGGTGGGGGGCTCGAAGGTGGTGCCGTGTTGGCGGATGTGTTCTTCGCGGAGGTAGCGGAGGCGCTCGGCGAAGTCGGGGGCGACGAGGTCGGGGGTGAGCATGACGAGGGCATCCTCGCCGTTGTCGGAGTAGTAGGCGCGCAGTCTGCCGGTGTCTTCGAAGCCGAACCATTCATAGAGACGGTGGGCTCGGGCGTTGGAGGGACGGACCTCCAGTGCGATGTTCTTGAGCTCGGCGTCGGTGGCGAGGGCGTGGGCTTCGAGCAGCAGGCGTTGCGCGATGCCTCGATGCTGCTGCGCGGGGTCGACGGCGATGGTGACGACGTGCATCTGGTCGATGGTGTACCAGAGGCCGAGGAAGCCGAGGATGGTCTCGTCGGGTTCGTTGAGGCCGAGTACGCGCCGGATGACGCCGATGACGGCGCCATCGTGGCGTGGCTGCTGGTGCGCGCTGCGCTCGACGGCGACGACGTACTGGGCGAGGCCATTGTGCAGCTCGCGCTCGAATGGGGTGGCGGGGACGTTGGTCCCGTAGGCGACGCGCTCGATGCGGCGGACCTGGCGCAGGTCGCCAGCTTCCATCGGTCGAATCGCGATACGTCGTCCAGTCGCCGTCGCCATAACGAGCACTATATCCAAATCTCTTCACCTCGCGGCTCATCGCGCCGGGGCGCTTTTCCGCCTCGTGCTGCCACATGGGGTCGGTGCTTTCGCGGTGTGGGGCGAGCCTTGGTGTGCGCCTCGAAGTTGGCCAGGAGGAGGCGGCGATGACCGGAGAGCGAGTGAGCACCTGTTATTTCGCTCTTAATGGCGAGCTCAGCAAATCGGGAAGAGCGAACAGACGTTCCATCTAAGAGGAGCTGCGCGTGACTAGACGTACCTCGAAGGTAGCTTCCGGTAGGCAATACGAACGTGCGTTCGGTATACTCGGCGCATGGTGGATGACGAGACCCGAGGCCTGCTGGCACGAACAGAGTCGGCCGACGACACGAACATCGAGCCGACGCTGCGGCCGCGCCGGCTAGACCAGTACGCGGGCCAGGAGGCGGTGAAGGAGAGCCTGCGCATCTCGATGACCGCGGCGCAGGCGCGACAGGAACCGCTCGACCATGTCCTGATCTACGGGCCTCCGGGTCTGGGCAAGACCACGCTGGCGATGATCATGGCCGCCGAGATGGGCGTCTCGATCCGCGTGACGGCGGGACCGGCGATCGAGCGCACGGGCGACCTCGCCTCGATGCTCACGACGCTGCAGACCGGCGACATCCTGTTCGTCGACGAGATCCATCGTCTGCCTCGTGTGGTTGAGGAGATGCTCTACCCGGCGATGGAGGACTTCGCGCTCGACATCATCCTGGGGAGCGGGCCGCAGGCGCGCGACGTGCGACTGAAGCTCAACCACTTCACGCTGATCGGTGCGACGACGAGGTATGCGTCGATCTCGCAGCCGCTGCGCGATCGCTTCGGCAGCACTTATCGCCTCGAGTTCTACGACGAGGAGGCGTTGTCGCGCATCGTGCGACGCTCTTCGGACGTGCTGCATGTGCCGGTCGACGAGGACGGTGTGCTCGAGATCGCGCGGCGATCTCGAGGTACCGCGCGCGTGGCCAACCGGCTGCTGCGCCGGCTGCGCGACTACGCGCAGGTCGAGGGCAACGGCACCGTCACTGGCCCGCTCGCAGAGGCGGCACTCGAACAGCTGCAGATCGACTCGCTCGGCCTCGACTCGATGGACCGTGAGCTGCTGCGCGTGCTGATCGAGCGCTTCAACGGCGGCCCGGCCGGCCTCGAGACGCTCGCAGCTGCAGTGTCCGAGGAGTCGGACACGATCATGGACGTCTACGAGCCGCATCTGCTGAAGATCGGCTTCTTGCAGCGCACGCCGCGCGGCCGCGTGGCGACGCGACTTGCATATGACCACCTGGGGCTGGAGGCTCCACATGCGGCGTTTCCAGGGACCCTTCCGGGTGGGGCATCGCCGCAAGCACCATTGTTTGGAGTGGGGGACTGATGAGCGGACGAACGCGGATCTCCTCGGGATCGCCATGGGAGAGCCGGATCGGGTATTCGCGAGCAGTGCGCGTGGGCGACCGCGTGTGGGTCTCCGGCACGACCGGCACGCATCCGGACGGCAGCGTGCCCGAGGGCGCGATCAATCAGACGCGCGTCGCGCTGGGCGTAATGCAGAAGGCGCTGCAAGAAGCGGGCGCCTCGATGGCCGATGTCGTGGCGGTGCGCGCCTACCTGGTCGACATCAGCGAGTGGGAAGCGGTCGGCAGCGCGCTGGGCGAGAAGTTCGGTGACGTGCGTCCCGCGCTGTTGCTCGTGCAGGTCGCTGCGCTGATCTCGCCGGAGCATCGCGTGGAGATCGAGGCCGAGGCGGTGATTGGCTCGGCGTAACGCGCACGCCTCGGATGTTCGAATACGACGGAGGCCGCATCACTGATGCGGCCTCCGTGTTGTGCATGCGTTGCGCGCCTACTCGGGCTTCACGTCCTCGTGCGGGAGCGGCGAGGTTTGTGAGGGCGGCGGTGGCGTCATCGGTGGTGGCGGCGGCGGCGGCGCGTCACTACTCGATGCCGTGTTCGCGGACGGCGAAGTCGACTCGGACGATTCGGTGCGCGCAGCCGCGGCGCGCTGCTGCTGTTGCTGGTCCCAGGCCACGCGACCGGCGGCTGCTGCTGCCTTCGCGACTTCGGCGAACTGTTCGGCGGCAACGCGCGCGGTTTCGGCCGCACTGCGCGCGGCGACAGCGAACTCCTCGGCGGCTCGCTTCGCGCGGTCGGCGAGGTCCTCGTCTACGAGCGGCGGTCGAGGGCTGCTCGATGAATCCGAGCTGGCCTCGCCCAACGTGCCGGCGATCGCGGTGCTGCCGCTTTGCTCGTTGGTTGGCATGACCATCCAGAGCACGGCGTAGACGAGGATGCCCGCGCCCCAGACGAGCGTGAGCAGTACGGCTACGCCTCGCACGACCGTGGTGTCGTAGCCGTAGTGCCGAGCGATGCCGGCACAGACGCCGCCGAGGATCTTGTGGTCGAGGTCACGCGTCAGGCGCTCTGAGCGCGGCTGGTGATCGGGTTGCTGCATAGATGCATTTGCCTCCACAACGATCGTACGCGCTGCGCCCAGGCGATGTGTTACACGCACGTGTGGGTTCCATGACGACCGGCGTTACGGATTCGCTGCGACTACGGATGCTGTGCGTAGACGGATCGTGTCCCTTGCTCGCTGTCATCCACGTCGAGATCGCGCTGGAGGAGTGCATGATGACCGGTCATGTGTGCGTCCTCAGACGTTCGCGCAGCGAACCGCCACGGCCGATCTGGAGCACGCGAAACACGGTGCGTCGTGAGATGCGAAAGCGCGCTGCGATGTCATCGACGGTCAGGCACGTTGTGTCGTGCAGGTGACGAATCTCTACGTCACGCACGACGTTGAGCATCGTGCGCGCGCCGCCCGGCTCGTCGAAGCGGCAGCGTGGCAGCGGGCATGTGAGACATGACGAGAAGAGATCACAGTTTTCGTCGCGGTAGTTCACGTGCTCAGGCAGGGCGTCTTCGCGGGGTCGTCGTCCGCTGGGGTGGATCGACGCGGCGTTGAGCCCGCCGCAGCCGGCGGTCGTGAATTCCTCGGCTGTCGCGACAGTTGTGAACAGTCCGGGCATGGCGCGCTCCCTTCTCGTGGCGGAGAGGGGGAGTAGAACTAACGTTCTGTAACGTGAAGGGCCAACCGGCGCGACCGGTCAGGCTGCAACCGAGGTCAGGCGCGGCCTCGAACGGCCGAGCGAAGCCAGGCCAGCGTCTCCGTCTGGAGCGGGTGGGCAGCCTTGCCCTTCGCCTGCCCGTCTCCCTCCATCAGCTCGAGGTAGGCCAGAGCGCCCTCGAGCAGCCCGACCTCGGCGGCATTGGCCACGCGCTGGAGAGCAGGCCGGCGCTTGAGCTTGCGCGGCTCGAACTTGTCGGCGAGGAACATGCACCAGGCCTCGGGCGTGTAGGAGGGGTGGCCGGTCGTGTGGTAGCGGATCGCTCGCACGAGCTCGGGATCTGTCAGCCATGCTCGCTCTTCGAGGATGGCTGCGCCGATCGGGCCGTGCAGCAGCACCGGGTTCGCGCGGTCGACCGGCAGCACCTCGATGCCGCGCGCCTCGGCCTCCGCGAGCCATCGCTCGTCGGACCAGTGCCGCACGATGTCGTGCCCCTGGGCGGCGAGCGTGGCGCGCGCGTCGTCGGCCCCGTGCCGTCTCGCGAGCGTCGAGGCGAGCGCGACCACGCGGTCGATGTGCTTCGTGAGGCGCTTCGGGAGCTCGGGCTCCATGAGCACTCTTAACGCACTGTTATCTATCTCTGATCCCATACCTAGGGAGTCTACCTATGCCAAGGATTGCCCGCGCCGATCACGATATCCACCGAGTTGGCACGCATGAGGCGTGCACTGGTCGAAGCACGCCGTTGGCGTGACGGGGCGGAACGATGCAGGGACTGGCAGTACAGCGGGCGATTGCGCCGCAGCCGACGATGTCGCATACGATGGCGAACCTCGAGGAGCGCTTGCGCCCCTTGAGGTTCGCCGACGCCGAGGAGGCCAACCTCGGCGCCCTCGAGCAGCGCATGAACGGCGCGGGCATGGACTTCGTCGCCCGCTCCTTCTCCGAGTACCTCGCGATGCAGCGTGAGCGCATCGCCGAGACCCGCGCACACATCGACGAGCAGCGCGCGCCCTTTATCCGCTACGACGAGGACTCGCGCGCGACCGTCGAGGTTGCGCTGTCCCGCTTCGACGACGACCTCGGATCACTGGAGCAGAACCTCTCGGAGCAGCGTCGCGTGATGTTGCGCATGCTTGACGCGATGCGTTCGGAGTCGTTCGCCTCGGCGAAGGAGCTGCTGCTCGCCCGCGAGGCGACGATGGAGGAGATGGCGCGCACTGGCGTCACCGACCCGTCCGAGATCTCGCAGCGCCTCCACGCCCTGCGCTCCGAGGTCGCCACGGACGGTGGGAACGCTCACGTGCAGCAGGTCATCGCTGCGACGGACGCGTCGGACCAGCGCCTCAGCGCGGCGGCCACCAGTCGCGCTCGCACTGCGCGTGCGCTCCCGGCCGGCGTTGCGCCCGAGGCTCCCGGCGAGGCCAGCACCGCCTAGTCCCGCGACACGATGTGCAATGAGGAAGGGGCGCGTGAGCGCCCCTTCGTTTTGTGTACCCGGGTCGATGTCTTAGACGGGCAGCCCCGGCGCGGCCTCGGCGAGCAGCGCGGTGACCGAGTTGTGGTGTCGACGCAACGCATCACACAGCGTGTCGAGCGAGCGCAATGTCGCGAGTGCGTCCGGCAGCGCGATCGCATTGGCCTCGACCGCCTCAGCGAGCTCATCCGCATCGAGCACCTCGTACGCCACGCCCTCGCGCACGATCACATCGAGGTAGCGATCGGTGACGGTCCAGTGCTCGTCGCTCACCTCGATGCCATCGAGGTCGATGTACCAGCCGTAGTTGAACGGTGCACGTCCCTCGCGCATGGTCCAGCGGATCACCACGCAGCCGAGCGCGGGCAGTAGCCAGCGCTCCTGGTACGCGATGGCAGGGTGCTGCGCTCCAGCGTGGCCGTAGTACATCGCGCCGTCAGCGAGCTCGAGCCGATCGAGTGCGTAGACCACGCCGTTGCGGCCATGCACCTCGCGGCGCACGAGGTCAACTCGCGTAGGCGGATGGATGCGCATGCCGTGAGTCTAGCGGTCGAGCGGGGGCAGGTCGTCCGACCTGGGGATCACGAGGCCGCCCGGCGTCATCCATGACTCGGTGGGGCGTGCCGTCACGCTGCCGATGTCGACGATGTTGCCGGCCTCGATTTCCTTCTCCAGTGCGCCGAGCGCTTCCGCGCGGCGCTCCTGCGCTTCACGTGTCTGCTCGAGCTCCTCGAGCAGGCGCTCCTGCAGCACACGCTCCGGTGCGTCCGAGGTGTTTGGCACGCGCGCCTCAAGCTCGCTATCGAGTGTCGCGTAGTAGTGATCGCCGAGGAAATGCAACGGGCGCTCGTCCACGCTGCCGTGCAGCTGCCAGCGCTCGCCGAACGCATGCGGATCCACACGCACCGCACGCACGAGTGCGACGAACAGCGTGTGGTCGCCGGTCGGCACGACCTGCTGCACCTCGCACTCCACCCAGGCAAGGCAGCCGGTCAGCAGCGGTGCATCCACGTGCTCCGCCTCGAACGTCTCGAACTGTGTCGCCTCGAGCTTGTCGATGCGCGCGCCGGAGAGTGCACCGAGGTACTGCACGTGGTGCAGCAGTGGCCGCGCGGGGATGTTGATGGCGAACTGCTCTGACTTCGCGATCATCAGCGAGGAGTGCCGGCTGCGCTCGACGGCGATGCCGACCAGCGGCGGATTCGAGGACAGCGGGGTGAGCCAGGCGATCGGCGCGACATTGGTGTGGCCCCGGTCGAAGGTCGTGACCAGCGCCACGGGGCCGCCCTGCAGGATGCGGCTCGCCTGGGCCAGCGGTCGCGTTTCGATGCCATCAGGAGGCCGATTCATCATCGAACGAGTATAGGTCGCCCCTTCGTTCAATCTCGGCTGTAACGACCGTCAGCCGATCGCCCCGTAGAATGACGAAACTCCCCCGAGTGCTGATTGGTGTCGTCGTTGCGCGGTGTGCGCTCCGTATCCCTCCTGCTCGCGGCACTTGTGCTCACCGTGCTGGTGTTCGCGGAGGACGGTGTTGTCCCTCGCCGCCGTGCTGATGCGGCACAGGCGCTCTCGCCGCAGCCCGTCGAGCAGGCGCGCGCAGTCGCTAGGGCGCTCGATGGCATCGATGCGGGCTTGCCGCGGCAACCTGGCCAGGTGTCGGCCGCGGATGCGATCGGCGCGAGCCGCTGGCGCACCGCTGGCTTCACTGGCTACGGCGTGAAGGTCGCCGTCGTCGACTTTGGGTTCGCGGGCTACGAGGGCTTCCTCGCCAATGGCCTGCCGCGCAACGTGCGCACTCGATCCTTCCGCGCTGACGGCGACCTGCAGTCCCGCGACGACCACGGCACATCGGCCGCGCGCATTGTCTCGAGCATCGCGCCCGAGGCGGACCTCTATCTGGTGAACTTCTCGTCGGTCTCGGAGTTGGCGGCAGCGGTCGACTACCTGATCGCGGAGCGCGTGCAGGTCGTGTCGTTCTCGATCGGCTTCGCGCACAACGGACCGGGTAACGGCACGGGCACCGTGGACGACATCGTGTCGCGCGCGACCGCGGCCGGCATGTTCTGGTCGGTGGCGGCGGGTAACTGGGCGCAGCAGCACTGGGCTGGCCTGTACACCGACCGCAATGGCAACTCCGTCAACGAGTTCGCACAGGGGATCGAGGAGCTCGGACATAACTACCGCGCCGAGGATCTGATCGTCGTGTCGTTGCGCTGGGACGACCCGTGGGGTGCCTCGTGCAACGACTATGACCTCGAGCTGTTCGGTCCGGACGGCGCGCTGGTGAAGGCATCGCGCAGCGTGCAGAGCTGCAAGAGTGATCCCGTCGAGGGTATCTCGGTGCTGGCGACGCGTGACGGGCGTTACACGGTGCGCGTCGTGCGTGCAGGCGCGCAGGCGCGCCGCCTCGAGGTGCTGATGCTCGGCACACCCGATCGCGGCGATGCGATCGACCTGCCCATCACCAGTGGATCCCTGTCGGAGCCGGCCGATGCGCGCGGTGTGTTCACGGTCGGTGCGGTTGCACCGCTGTCGCCGCGCTCGCTCGCCGGCTTCTCCTCGCGCGGGCCGACGACGGACGGGCGTGCGAGCCCGGACCTGGTCTCGCCGACCGGGTCAGGGGCAGCGGGCGAGCTCGCATTCACCGGCACGAGCGCTGCTGCTCCGCATGCCGCCGGGGCTGCCGCGCTGTTGCTCGATGCATTGCCGCAGGCAGGCGCCGGCGAGCTCGCCAGCCAGCTGCGCGGTCGTGCGCAACGGCTGCCCGCGCCCGTGACCGACGCCGAGGCAGGCGCGGGCGTGCTCGACCTCGGGACACTCTCGAACGTTGGTCCGACGTTGCCGGAGGATGCGGCGCGCGCGACGCTCACCGATATCTCGCCGATCAACGCGCCGATTCAGGTCTTCCGCTACCGAGGCCCCTCGGTGTACCCGGCGCGATTCCTGCGCAACCTCACGCCGGGCCGCACGCCCACCGCCGTGTATCGCCTCGACTTCGGTCGTGGCCGCTTCGACACCTTCGTCACGCGTGCGCCGAGTGTGGCCGATACGTTCGAGACGCTCACCGATGGCGACCTGTTGTTCGTGACCTTCGCTCGGTAGCGGGAGACCTCGATGGCTACAAGACAAAGGCGGCGGGAGTGATCCCGCCGCCTTCGTGATTTGCAGGCTCGTGAGAGCGAGTGACGACTAGTAGCAGCGGCCCATGAACGGGGTGTTACCCGAGATCTGGCCACTGGCGTACTGCGCCATGAAGCTCGAGTTGGCCGCGGTGTTCGAGGTGCCGGGGATATAGACGACGAAGCTGCCGTCGACAGTGATCCAGAGCGCCAGCAGGCTGCTCGGGCAGCCGGTGGCCGCGACGAGCTGGCCGATGGTGCCGCCGCCGAAGACGACCAAACCGCCGTCGGCGTCATTCGCCGGAATGCGACCGCCGACAATCATGCCATTCGCCTCACCGCTAGCCGCGAACGGCGAGGGCGCAGTTGCAGTGGCCGGCGGTGGGGTCGTGCTCGTCATCGACGAGCCGTAGGACGCGTAGATGTTCGCCGCCTGGCAGGCCGACGAGGTGCCCACACGCGTCACGCTCGCTGCCGAGGTGCCCACGCCGGAGACGGTGTAGCAGCCAGTCGCGGCAGCACCGTTGCCGATCTGCCCGGTGTTTGCGGTGCCGCTGGTCTGGATGCAGACCGATGTCACCAGTTGGCCTGCGCCGGCGTTGAAGCCGACGCTGCCAGTCGGGTTTGGCCAGTAGCTGCCTGCCTGACAGTCGGCGGCCTCGGCCGCGGTTGGCTGACCGACAGAGCCAATCCCCAACATGAGGACTGCCACGGCGATCGAGCCGATGAGTACCAACAACTTGCGCATGACGTCTTTGCCTTTCCTCGCGAGGTCGTGAGAACGACCTCGTGCTTGTGTAAGCACCGTAGGCGCGAGGTCGTTGCAGCCTGATGCGTGCGTGCAGCCACCGAGTTGCGAATGCACGACGTAACCGTGGCGGTGCTGTAGCACGCGCGGGCCCAAACGAACGGAAGAGGTATCAGGAGCAGTCAGTTGTGCAACAGCAACGAGGGCACCAGCGTGCAGCAGCGCTTCTGAGGTCGCGTGCGGAAGAGGAACGTAGCGGTGCGGTGACGGCTAGGGGCGGGTGCGGTCACCCGGGATCGCAGTCGCAGTCGCAGTCGCAGTCGGCGTGGTTGTGCCGGTTGCAGTCGCGCTCGGTGTGGCCGTCTTGGTCGGCGTTGCGGTGGCGGTGGGGCCTGGCGTCACAGTCTTCGTCGGCGTTGCCGTTGCGGTTGGCGTGCCGTCTGCGCCGAGGTAACGCGCCGCGGCGACGGCGCCGTCCTGTGTCGCGCGCTGCGCGGCGACGAGCGCGTCCTCGCTACCGGCGGCGGGCTGCGCGGTGGCGAGGCTCGCGTTGCCCGAGGTCAGTGCCTTCTGGAAGGTGGCGACGTGCTCGCGCGACACGGAGGCGGGGGCAGTGTCGATCTTGTTGGCGACCGCTGCACTCGACTCGGTGATGGTGCGGAGCAGCGGTGCGTCGATGGGGTCGCCCTGCAGGACCCGAGCGTTCAGCAGCACGATCGCCTGCTGGATGCGGTCGAGCTCTGCGTCCGTGCTCGATGCGGTGAGGTTGGTTGCGGCGGCGGGGCTGCCATCGCCAGTCGTGGGGGCGCCGACGTGCGGCGTGAAGAAGGCGAACGCAGCAACGGCTGCTGCCAGCGCCGCCGGTGCGAGCACGGCCCAGCGGCGACGCATGAACGGGACGAGGCCCGCCTGGCGCTGCGCGATGGCGTGCTGCGCTTGCTGCTCTTCGAGCGTATGCAGGATGTAGGCGCGCGAGCGCGCACGGTACGACTGGAACGAGGTGGTCTGCGTGGTGTCATCGAGCGCGGCGCGCAACTCGCCAGCAGTGCGGACGAGTGAGACAAGCTCCGGGTCTTCGAGGGCGGAGATGGGCGCAGGCGAGCCGCCCTCGAGTGCATCGAGGACCTCAGCGAGACGGAGCGCTTCGCGCTCTTCTGCTCGCGTCACTGGCTCGTCGTCGAAACCCGTCACCGTCACTCCCGACTCAGCCTGCTGATCCCGACCGATTGATCTGACTGAAGTTGTTGTTCACATCCGTGAGCAGCCGCTTCAGTCGCTGTACCCCTTTGTGCTGCAGCACTTTGACATTCGTCTCGTGCTTGCCTAGTGCCTCGGCGGTCTCTGCGACCGAGAGTCCGGAGGCGAAGCGCAGGAGGATGACCTCGCGCTGGGCTTCCGGAAGCTCGCGGACGGCCACGAAGACTTCCTCGATCGTGATCTTCGTCTCAGTGAGCTCCTCAGGGCCACGTTGGTGATCCTGAATCGACTCATTGAGTTCCGAGGCCGTCCCGCGTGTGGCGACGCGGCGGTGGAACGAGACCACATGGTTGTGAGCGATGCGGAAGAGCCATGCCCCAAAGGGGATGCGCTCATTCGTACCGCTCGACCTGCCTGAGTCGTCGCCAGGGGCGCCGGCGGGTTGCCACTGGAACCCGTCAATCGCACCCAGGACCTTGAGGAAGATTTCTTCCGCGAGGTCTTCGGCGTCCGTCTCATTGCCGACGCGGGTGAGGCAGTAGCGATACAGCCTCGGGAGATACGCGTCGTAGAGGAGGCCCAAGGCCTCCTGATCGCCTCGCCTGGCGCGGTCGACGAGCGACCGCTCTTCGGCGGGAGACAGGCCTTCTGAGTAGGTGGAGTCCGGCACTGGTGCTCCGGCGGTAGGTCGGGTGCTGCAAGGCTGCTGGCGACTAAACGCTTGCGCGCTGTCTGCCGTTTCGATGGTACCGCGGATGTCCGCAGCGCCTCGATGCGCCTCGCAGGGTTCCGCCTGTCCCTGCCGAGCACCCGGGCCGGTCACCCCTTGCTCGTAGATGAGAACACTCGACGTGCATAAAGGTTAACGGGGTTTCAGAACTCGGCTGGGAATTGGATAGGCAGTTTGTTCCAAGTGAAACAGCTGTGCTGTAGCCAAGGGGTGCCATCTCGGGGTTGCGCGCAGTTCAGGCTCCGGCTCTCAGCTGCACTGTCGTACGGCGCCGCCAGAGGCGAGGTTCGTACAGAACAGTAGTTCTTCGGGAATTTTCCCTGGGTGGCCGTTAACTCTCTCCGTCCGGTATCGTTCTCTCTCGTGTGCACCCCGGGCGTATTGCGTCCGGGGGGGGGCTCTTGCCCGTGCGCGCACCATTTGAAGGAGTGGGTCGAGGACAGGCGGAGTGACGGGCGGCGTCGTTGGTGGCGCATCGCTCGAGCGGCGGCACCAGCTCGCCCGATGCTCTGAGGTCCCGGTCCCTGTGCGAAGGAGGCAACCCGGGAAGAGCTTTCACATAAACCAATGCATGAAAAGTCCTGGAGGACTGTTTTGAGTTTCTTTAAGAAGTTTGCGTGGAGCGGCGCTGCCGTCGTCCTCGCAGCTGTGCTGGCGATGGGCCTCATGGGCCAGTCGGCCTACGCAGCGACGACGATCACTGGCACCGGTGCGACGACGCTCGTCGCGGTAACCGGTACCGGTACAGGTACCGGTACCTACACCAACCTCGCCAGCAACATTGTGTTCAGCGCGACGACTGCTGGCGACATCGGAGTCGGCAACATCGTCATCGCTGCGCCCAGCGGCTGGACGTTCAATGGCGCGATCACGGCTGACACTATCGCAGCAGGTGGTACGCTCGCGGTAACCTCACCGGTTACCTACACGGACTCGTCGAACGTCGTGTGCGTTACGAACTGCGCGAAGATGGTCATTGCTGTGACCACTGCGAGCAGCACGGCGGCGACCACGCTGACCATCGGTAACGTCACGAAGCCGCAGGTTCGCCAGAGCGGCAACACCACGGCTACGGGTAACATGACGCTCGACGCGGCTACGACGTCGCCCCTCGTTGGCCTTAGCGTCGGAGCCACCATCGGCACTCTGACCACGACGGCCTACGGCGGCACTAGCGTCGCGCCGTACACCATCACGCTCCAGATGACCAACGGCACGACGCCGTGTGGCACCACGAACCCGGTTTCGACGGTGACGGCCTCGACGGCGGCCGACGGCTCCGGCGCCCTGGCGCTCTGCTCCACGGTTGTGGACAGCACCGGCAAGCCGCAGGTCGGCGTCCCGGTTACCTTTACGGTTTCGGCGGGTCTCGTGAGCACGGGCACCGGCAAGACCGTGATTGCGATCACGAACGCCGCTGGTAACGCTTCGACCAACTACCGTGGTGGCGGCAACGTTGCTGGCTCTGACACGGCGATTGCGTCGAACACGACGCTGAACGCTGTTGGCACGCTGGCTATCACGCTGACGGCTCCTTCCGGTAACACCGCTTCCAAGGTTGTGTTGATCGCTCCGTCGGTCCTGGCGCTCGGCCAGACCATCGCGACCACCACCCCGAACTACCAGGCCCCGACGGCGGGTATTGGTACGTTCATGGCCGC
>Ga0114969_10002451_pt1 | contig 15242 bp, 22 predicted proteins | sample M_130807_MF_Meta_FD_87316 | JGI IMG/M metagenome (GOLD analysis project Ga0114969, IMG submission 87316) | Freshwater microbial communities from Lake Montjoie, Canada to study carbon cycling - M_130807_MF_MetaG | ecosystem: Environmental > Aquatic > Freshwater > Lake | place: Lake Montjoie...
ATTATGATAAAAACGAACATTATAAATTAACATATAATCCTAAAATTAATAATGATATTTTGAAATATATAGAAGAAAAAAAATATATTAATTATGATAAAATTTATGGAATTGGTTCTCCACAATATAATAGAATTATAAAATCTGATAAAACACTTATTACTGTTATAAATAAATATCAAAATGATATATATTTTATTAGTTATAAAAAATTATCTGTTTAAATTGAAACAATTGAATTATATTTAATAATATCAAATATTGAGTAGGATTTCAATTGTTCTATTTCTTTATTTTTCTTTTCTATTAAACTAATAATTGAATCTAATATACATTCTTCTTCAACTATTTTAATATTTGTATCATTACTTGAAATAGACTTATTATAATAACTCTTTTTTTTAATTAAGAATTGAATTAAACTTTCTTCATCCTTAATAAAATTATTTGTAAATTCTTTTTTATAATCATCAATAATTAATTCACTCATTTATAATTAAATCTTTATTTATTATTAATCATTTTTTATTTAAAGGCATTCCCTAAATTCCTTTATATAAAAAATGATATAAATTTAAGATAAAAGGAGAATTACTAAATGCCTAGTTATATTTATATTAGAGATAATAAATGGTTTAAATCTGAAAATGTTTATAAAGTTGGTATAACTACTTCTATAAAAGATAGAAATAGTACTTATATTACTGGAGAATTACATAAAGGTATTTATGTTAAAATTTATGAATTTGATGTTAATCAAGAGAAATTGAGAATTATTGATAATTTATTTAAAAAGGATTTCAAACATATTAATATTTATTTTGATGGAGGAACTGAATTTTATGAAAGGAATATTATAAAAGATATTGAAGATTTCTTTAATAAATATAACTTAAAATTTATTACTAAAAATGAAGAAGAACTTAAAAGACTTAATAGAAATGTTGATAATATTCTTAATAATTTATTAAAATTATCTTATAAACTACTTGAAAAAGATATTGAAAAAGATATTGAAGTATTAAGAGATTATCAAATAGAAGCAATAAAGCATATTACAAATGAATTAAAACTTAATAATAAATGTTATTTACAATTGGCAACTGGTGCTGGTAAATCTAAAATTGCTATTAATGTAATTTCTAATATTAAATCATTGATTATTATTATATTTTCTCCAAGAGTTAATATTAAAAATCAAAATATCAGTCCTAAATATTTAGAAACATTGAAAGATTTCAAATATAATATTTATTCTTATTGCTACCAATCTTATAAAAAAGTATATAGTTTTATAAAAGGAAATAATATTAAAGACATATTTATATGGTTTGATGAATCACATTGGGCTTTAGATAATTGGGTTAGTGATATTGACAATAAAACTAAACAATTCTTTATGACTGATGACAGTTATATTAAATATCGCCTATTTACAACAGCAAGCCCAAATAAAGATGTTATTATAAATAATAAGAAGTTTTATGGCGAATTATATGAACCGATTAAATTTAAAGAATTAAGAGATAAAGGATTTTTAGCTAAAATAGAAGTTGAGATATTTGATAAAGAAATAGAGAAAGAAGATATTGAATATAATAATTTAATATTTAATACTTTTAATAAATTTGAAAAAAAAAGAAAATTAGGATTTAGTTTTCATAATACATGTAATAGTGCTTACTTATCATATTTAAATCATTTGAAGGATTATAAGGAAGGTAAGATAGATATTAAACCATATCTTCTTATAAATGAAGAATTCATTAAAAAGGAAAAGGAGAATTTTAATGAATATGAGTTAAATATGAATGATGAATTGAAAATAATTAAAAAGATTAAAAAAGAAATTGGAGAAATTGATTATAATAATGAAATTACTAGTTTTGAGAAAGAAGTTGAAAATAGTCAAAAAGCATTGGGATATGTAGTTGCTAAATATTCAATTGGTTATGATAATCCAAATATAGATATTATTTATTTCACAGATCCTAAACTTTCTTATAAAGATATTATTCAGTCAATAGGCAGAGGAACAAGAATAAAAAAAAATAAATATTTGCGAGTTATACTTCCAACAAATTCAAATAATGAAGTAGGAAGTAATTATAAGAAAATAGAGAATGTTCTTAAATATTTATTGATAGATATAGAATTAGAATATAACAAAATAAAAAGTTTTAAATTAAAACTGAAAAAAGAATTAGAAGTTGGTTTAACTTTAGATATAGATATGAGTAATTATAATTCAACATTACTTAATTATAATATTGAAGAAGATATTGATGATAAATCACCAATAAATACGATGAAACATAATATTATAGTTAAGGCAAATGAATGGACTATACCAAAAATAATAACACAACTTAAATATAATAATATTCATAATATAGAAGATTATATATCATATTCAAATAAAAATAAGAATATTAATTTACCTGATATAAATGAATTAATTCTTGATGATAATTTCAATTTTAGAGATACATATAATAATGAGAGTGAATGCCCTTATTATTATAATAAAAAAGAATGTATAGAAGTTATTAAGAGTTATAGACGTCATTTTATAATAAATAATATTATAAGTGATTCAAAAAAATTAAAATTTTTAAATGATAATGATAAAAAAATTCCTGAAATGAATTTATGGTTATTTTATGGAGGTAATAGAAAAGATTATTACTTAGATTAATAATTTATTTTTTCTAATTTTTCTATTTTTTTAAACAATTCTTCAAATCTTAATTGATTATTTCTATTATTTTCATCTATTCTAAACTGATTATTTCTATTATTTTCATCTATTCTTAATTGATTATTTCTATTATTTTCATCAATCATATTTGTAGTAATATACATATGATACGCACCAAATGTCATAGAACCAAAAGCACCATTTAAAATCATTCTTAAATCATCTAATTTCATTATTAATAATAAAATATATTAATAATTCTTTAATCATTTTTTATTACTTAGATTGATTTAGAAATTAAATCTCTCAATACTTCAATATATTTAATATCTCCATTCATCCTATTATTAATACCATCAAGAATATCAACAATTTCTTTTTGCTTTTCAATTGATGGTATTGGGATTTCTAATTCTTCTAATATATTTTTATTTAATGATCCAGAAGTTCCAATTATTCCAGATGCTAAATGATTAAAATTTGTGCTATATAAATAATAATATAAATATTTATTTATAATAATATTACTATTATTTGAATTTATACCAGCAATAGCTTCATTTGTATATAATGGAGCACCTGCAATTCCTATTTTTCCAATACTTAATTTAAAAGCAAATAATATAGTATTAATTGGTAATAATTTAACATTACTATTTTTAACTCCTAAATCAGTTATTTTTTCTTTTGTATTAGTAATAATATTATTATTTAATTCTCTAATTGAGACCCATAAATTAGTTCCATTATTATAATATAATAAATTATCTCTTTTGGGAGTTCCACCTATAATAATTGTTGCTATTTCACCCAACGTTTTATATTCAATATCAATATATTCTCTTATCTAAGATAAGAGAATATATTGTTGTTCATGTTTGATTTGTTCCATTCTTAATTTAATAGTTTTAATTGATTCTTCTAATTTGTCTATTTCTTCAACTTTCTTATTTTGAATTTCAATAGATGGTATTGGGATTTTCATTAAATTAAATTCTTCTATATCTAATGTTTTATTTGCACATCCTAATTGATAATTTTCTTCAATAAATTCTTGATTTCTATTTAGATAATAATAAATATATTTGATATTTATTTTATCTTTATAATTATCTTTTAAATTACATAATGACATAAGACAACTATAATAACATTTTTTATTATAAAATTTAATAGGAACTTTATCACCATTACCTGATGTACTTATAAATAGATTATTTCCATCTATAATATCAATATCATTAATTAATTTAATTTTTTTAAATTCTTTTGCACCTGTAACTAATGTAATACCATTAATATCTTCAATAACTTTAGAAGATTGAATAGTTCCTTTAATCAAATCAAACATTTCACCAAATTCAATTAATTCTACTTCTTTATTTTCATAAATATCTAAGTCTTGATTAATTTTTAATCTAAATCTATAATTATTATCTAAATCACTAATGGCTATTAATTTAAGTTCATTACATTCTTTATTAATTTCTAAGAATTCTATATTCTTATGATTATCTTTTCCTTTTTGTTTCTTAAAAATAATAACTTTTGTTTTAACACCTGTTGAACCGAATGTTCCTCCACTAACATTAATAACCTTAATTATTTTACAATTATCAATTAAATATTTTCTGATATTATAATAAGTTTTATTTGCTAATTCATTACCATCTGGTAAGACAATACCACAAATACCATTATCTTTTAACATATAAATAACATGTTGAATAAATAATGATGCTCCATTGTTAGTATTAATAGGATAAATATCATTAAAATTAAGTTGAGAAGAATCATAATTATCTTTTTTATAAACATTAAATTTATCATTAAGGTCTTTATAAGTCATTTTAGTTCCAAATGGAGGATTTGTAAGAATTAAATCAAATTTCTTATCTTCAAATAAATAATTATTTTGGGATAAAGAACATCTATTTAAGATATTTATCTGTAAAGAATTATTATTAACTATTAATGACGCCAACGCATATTTAGTAGTATCGCTTTCAATTTCACAACCATAAATATTATTTCTATTAATTTTAAGATAAGATGCTGTTCTATTTAATAATCCTCCTGAACCACAGCAAGGGTCATATAATGTATAATCATCATTAATATCAATCAAATCTTTAATATTAAATAGGATTAGATTAATAAGCTTGAATGGGGTAAAGAATTGTCCTAATTCCTTAGATGTTGAACCTTTACCATAAGAATTGGTAAAATACTCATACATATTTCCGCCAGTTTCTGCGAATAGTTTAATAAATAGCTCATTGTCATTAATATCAATTAATTCACAAATCTTATTAATAATTTTAATATAATTATTAGGTTGGTTGCGAGTATTGAAAATAATATCATCACTATTAAAGATATTAGGAAAGATTGGTATTAATATTTCCATAATAAATAATTTAATTTTATTATCAGTATTTCCATCTGTATTACAAACCTTACAAAATTCTTTAATATCAATAAGATATATTTCAAATTCTTCAATAACATCTTTTGAGATTTTGGTTGAGATAATATCTTTAATTACATCATTTTTATAGATGACATTAATTAATCTACAAATAATAATTTTGATAATGTCTTTACTAGCTTTAAGACCAGTAATTGAACCATTTGAATATAAAATATCATGGCATGATTTGATACACGAAATTAATTTTGCTTCAATCTCATTATATTCATCATTATTTTTCTTATCTTCATCTGATTGTTTCCAGATAATTTCATTTATATATTCAATAATAACTTCTTCTTTCTTAGTTTCTTGTTCTTCTTCTTTATGAGTTTCTCCAAGTTTCTTAATACGAGTTATTAATGTTTGTTTGGCATAATTTTTCTTAGTTTTAGGGTTAAAATATTCAACTCCTTTTTTAATACAAATGTCAATAAGTTCATTGTCATTAAGTTTTTTAAAATCAATATCCATTATTATATAGAATTTCATATTAATCATAAATCAATTTTTATTCTCATAAATACCCCAACAAAATGATTTAAAGACATTACCAAGATTTCTTTATATATAAAAAATGAGAATTATTTATATTTGGAATAATAATAATGGAACTTTTTAATATTATAAAATTCATAAAAGGTGAAATGGAAACATTCGTGAGTATAAATAATCTAATAGATTTAGAGAGAGTATATTATAGGTTATTTAATTATAATATATTTATAAAATTATATATACCTCATAATTTATTTCAGACATATTTAACTGATATGGATGCAATATTATTTGAATCATATTTAGGAGATGACAAAGACCCAGATAATTATATACATGTATTATTAGGACAATTATTTAAAACTCTAAATAAAATTATAGAATATTTGAACCAAAATTTATTATTATTATTTGATGAAACAGATTTAATAAATAATTTCATAATTCAATATTATAAAGAAGGTTATACACCTATATTATGTATATATTTTGAGGATTTTCTAGGTGATTATACTGATAATAATTCTCTAGATATGAATACATCTATTATTAATAATTATACATCTTCAATAGATGAACCTATTCATTTATTCAATGTATATTATGATACAGAATTTATATTCACAGGAACTATAATAAATTACGCAGAATTAGCATCTATTACTCTTTATCATTATCTATTTGATAAAGTTCAAAAAATAATAGATGATAATTATGACAGTTCAAAAGATACTGAAGATGAAATAGAAGTTTAATCATTATCATTTTCATTATCAATAACGTTTAATAATTAGATTAGCTGAAATTGCTTTATTACTACCCGAATATGGTTCAATAATTAGAGGTGTATTACTTCCAATTGGGTTATTAATAGTTAGAATAGAGTTTGGGACAGTTGTTAATATTAAACAATCGCATAATATTTGATTTGTTCCAATAGCTGTTCCAACTACAGTATAATCTAATTCATCATTATTAATACAAATAACAACTTGACCTGAATTATTAGTATTAATTTGAAATATAATTTCATACATTCCTGCTAATTTTAAATTAAAAGATGATGAAGTTAATCTTGTAATATTTGTGTTATTACTTGGACCATCATTATCAAAATTTATTGCAGCACCAATTGCTATTACTGATGAATTATCGGGTGACATTAAACTATAAAAATTAGATATATTCATAGTACCTGGTATTCCTGGTAATCCTTGAATTCCTTGAAGTCCTCTCTTGCCTCTTTTTCCATCATTAGATTTATTTTCAAAACTAATCATTATAATATATATATAATTAACAAAAAATTTTATATAATTACATATCATTAATAATTGTATAAATTTTTTCAATATTTTCATTTAGATTAATATCTTCATTTCCGTAAAGATATGTATCCATAATATTATAAAGTTCATTAATATAACTATCATAAATATCTGTTGCCAGATAAATCCTAATTTTGTTATTAAAAGCTAATAATTCTCTATATAGGAGAACGATAGTATAATTTTCTTTATTGTTTTTGATAGTATTGAGAATACTATTTTTCAAATCTTGTTTCTTTGATGAAATTGACATTTGTATATTTTCTTTAATATAATGAAATATCAATTTTTTTTATAATTGTATATAAAACTTGATATATTCATTTATAGGGTTTCTACAGTTAAGACATTTTGAAATTCTTGCATTATGATATTTAATACTTTGAATAATACAATCATTACAGCAAGTATGACCGCAAGGAATTGCACACATATTAATTTCTTTTTCAAAACATATTGGACAAATATTTTTATTTAATTTTTCAGCTTTTATGATTTCAGTTGTAGTATCTATAAATAATTTACGATAACCTGCTATTTGTTCTTCTTGTTTATTGATAGTAATTTCTAAATGTTTCTTATTTTTAGTATAATAATCAGTAGTCCATTTTTCAGTATAATTTTTAATTAAATCAATATATTTAATAATACAATCATTTATTTCGTTCATTTCCCCAAATTCTTTTTTATATAATTTAATCATAATATCCTGATGTTTTGAAAAAATATTAGATTTATAATTAAAAATTTCTTTCTTTTCCATTTCCAATTGGTTTATAGTATTTATATTTATTTTTAATGACGCATTAATTTTATTATAATCATTTAATAATTTATCTGCATCTATTTCTTTTTCATCATTCTTATTATCATTATTAGTATCATTATTATTATCAGTTAATGAATCGTAGTCGTTGGCATTATCAATCCAATTACTATAATTATTATTATTTAGGTCAAATGCATTATTTATTGATGTATAATTCATTATAATAATAATATATATAAATAAAACGGATATATGAATTTAAATTTATCAATACAGTTTAAAAAAAAGGAATTAGTTAATACAAAAGATTTAACATTATCAAAAATACAGATGATACTAATTAATGATATATCATTCGGTGTTATAATATATATATGGTATTTGATATTTATGAATAATGGTATATCAGCACCAAATCCTTTTTTTGCTTTATCAATATCATTATTACAAAATATGGTAATATTTATATATTTATTACAAATAGGTCATACAATAGACAATTTAATTAAATATACAATATTATTAATAATATTAAAAATAATTCCATTAATAACATTATATGTATATGATAAAGTTGGAATAAATTATTTTGACGTTTATTCAACTTTTTATTTATATATATTATATATATTTGTAATTATCATTATTCATAATATTTTTTTAAAAAATAATAAAGATATTACTAAAACATTAAATAATGAAATAAGAACAGAGTATAAAGAAAATGTATTGGATACTGTATATGACAAATCTTATAATGATGTAATAAAACAAATCATATAAGGGAAATAAGTAAATATGATTTAAAAATGTTAATATTATATTCATTTGGATTAATATTATGTATATCAACTTTAATATTGATAGTTAGGAAGATATATTCAACTGCCGAAATTACAAATATGAAAAATGATTATAATTATAAAATAGTTAATAATGATATTAAAGAATATTTATTAACAACTGTTTAAAATACAAATGACAAAAAATTAATTTTGCCATTATATCTATTTTTTTATTCACTCATCTGTGTCAGTGTCTGCTTCACTCTCGCATTTAAGAAGAAAATGTTTTTCAATTTGCGAATATAGTGTTTCATACAGAACTTCTTCTTTGAGATGTTCATCAAAGTCATCAATATTGTAATAATACAGATAAACCGATTTTAAGAAGTCTGGTGAATATCTTGTTTTGAAATCTTGATAAAACTCATCAAATGATAATGACAAATCATATTCATCATTTAACTCATAATGCGCAATAAAATCATTAAAGAACCTAGTTTCACAATAACTATCCATTATAGACATAAAGATGTTAATCATTAAATTCAATCATATTTTTGATATTTATTCAAATATTACTACAAAAAAATTATATAAGGATAAGAACAAAAATCCTTAAATCCTTGTTCTTTTATGTGAATGATGTTTCTTTAAGCCAATGCTTCCAAAGCGTAAGCATCCATTTCATCATTATCATTATCATCTTCCAGTAAGACGTCCTGGACTTTGTGAAGGAGAATATGATATAATGATAAATAGCCATTATCTCCTCCTGAATAATATTTGCTGCGAATTGCTTCGCGTATTTCATCAGTTGGAAAATATAACTTATAATAATTATCATACAATATCTCACATGGTTCATCGCTTTCATCGTGATAAAATTTGTTTATCATAAATTCAATAAAAGCTTTCTCATCAAAAGAGATATTTAAAGCAGTCATTGAAATAAACATCTTATATAAATAATTGTAAGAATAAGAATCTCAATTTATTTAATAATTTATTATATATTAAAACAAATATATTTGTCTTTCTTCAATATCTTCATCTATTTCTTCAGTGTCTGCGTCACTATCATCATTATCAATTATTATACAATCTAATTTAAATGATAATATTGAATATAATGAATTATTACATTCATTTGGATAATACTTAATACAAATTGCTTCGCATATTTCATTAGTTGGAAAACGCCAACTGAAATAATTATCTAATATTTGATAATGATCTTCTTGATTATTTTCATCATAATATCTATCTAAAATAATTTCAATAAACTTATTTTCATTAAAATAAATATTAGTAGCAGTCATTAATTGAAATTTAAAAAAATAATATTCATTTTTATTTAAATTTTTAAACAAAAAAGAACAAAAACATATTTAAATGTTTCTGCCCTTTTTGTGAAATCCTGTGATATTCTCAGTCATAATCGTTTCCTTCATATTCACCATCCTCCTCAAATTCTTCTACTTCTTCTTCAATTTCTTCAGTATCTGCGATACTGTCGTCTTCGTCAAATAAGGCATCATCAACCTTATTTGAAAGAATAGAATACAATGATAAAGAATCATAATTTTCACCTGAATAATAAGTATTGCGAATTTCTTCACAAAACTCAACAGTTGGAAAGGACAACCTGAAAAGATTATCAAATATTTCTTCATATGTGTCGGTGTTGGCATCGTTATAGTATCTGTCTAAAACAGACTCAATAAATGCTTTCTCGTCAAAAGTAATAGGTGATGTCATTGATAATAACATAATCATAAATATTTAAATATATATCATTTTTATTTATTTTTCTTTTATTTTAATACATTTATATAATTTCTATCATCATTATCATTTTCATTATCATTTTCATAATCATTTTCATTATCATTTTTATTATCATTTTCATAATCATTTTCATTATCATTTTCATTATCATTTTCATTATCATTTTCATTATCATTTTCATTATCATTTTCATTATCATTTTCATTATCATTTTCATAATCATTACAATAATCATAATCATCATTATCATTATCATTATCATAATCATTATCATCAATACAATCATCCATAATATAGGTAATAAGATTCATATGAAGAATAATGCCAATTTTAATTTTATTGTAATTATCATTTATGTCAACTTGATTTGAATAATGGCGAATAATTTTATTTATATGAATTGTTTTAAGTAATTTATTATAATTTTTTTGAAATATTAATTCACTTTTATTATCATCATTTGCATTTATCTTATATTCTTGTAAAAATGAATTAAAAAATTTTTTTTCATCATATTCATTATTCATATTTGTTTTATAAAAACAAAAATAAATTATCTTTGTTTTTGAGATTATCTATCAGGCGGAATAGAAAGAATCATCACTGCTTCCAGTGTCAAATTCAGTTTCATCTTCACTGCATAAATCATTGTCTAATATCTTTGCCAATATATCATCATAGAAGGTATGATAAAGAATGACATAAGCCAAATCTTTATAATTGATTTCTTCTTCATCTTCAATGATAATAATATAACGATAAAATTTTTCATAAATGTTTATAGCATTCTCAAGAGAAGTAGCATATTTAATAATAAGTTTGATATTCATATCTTCAGTATTTTTTGAAGTGAAATCTTTAATAAAATTTCTGAAATCAATCGTATTATTAATATGACTTTTATAAATGATGGAATTGATGAAATTGAATTCATTGAAAGATGACATCATTTGAAAAGCCATTTCCTTAATAGAAAGTATTTATTATATTTATAATAATAATTCAATTTTTTTAATAATTATTTTAAAATAATTACAAAAATATTTAAGAATTTCATATTATTATCTTTAAATCATTTTTGTATTAAAATTTAAGAAAAATGATAAAAAATGAAAGTAATTTTTACAAATATTTATTGTGATATTATGTCTCCATCTATTAGTTGCTTTTACGTTCATTACAATCGCTTCCCGTGCAATTTTACTTTTATCAAATTTGAAAACTTTGTTAAGGTGATCCTGAATTCTAGAGCTGTCGTCATGACTAACAAGCAATTAGTTGAAAATGTCAAACTTTTCAAAATCTTCAAACTGTCTCTGCTATTAACTGAAGACACCTCGCAAATTTCTTCCACTGTGAATAACTCCAATGGAAAGAAAATGTATGGTGTCTGGAGTAAATGGTATTGGAAAAATTTGAGACTTACAAATGAGTATGAACTTACCTTAATGGAGAAATTCATTTATGCGAACCCGTTGAATTTGCGCGAACCAAAGCGCACTAGTAGCAACAAGAAATTGAACAAGTTTCTCAAGCTATTTGATAGTATCAATGAGTCTGATAAGGTGAAGGAACCAGAAGTTATTGTGTCTGAATACTTCCAAAATGAGTCAACTGAAGTTTATGATTACTTCCGGCGATACATTGAATATAACCGCAAAATTGAAATGCTTTCGGTGGTGCTGCATAACTATGGACGTGATGTTTATAGTGCTGTAATGCGCTTTACCTGAATTCATAGCGATACTTAAAAATGGCAAAATTAATTTTTTGTCATTATTATAAAAAATGATTTTTGTATTTATAATTTATTATTTATTATGACACCAAAAATAAGTTGTTTCTATTTTGAATTGTATAATTCATCATTGAAATATATATTTATTGAATATGAAAATTATTTTAAAGTTATTATTAATGATAAATCCATTATTTTGACTAAACAACAATTAACAATAAACACGAAATTATTGCAGATATATCTTATATCATTACTTCTTACAGAAAACCCAGAAGATATTATGTCAATTTCAATATATTATTCAAAAAAACAAATATATGGCATTAATACTATTTGGTGTCATAAACATTGGAATAATGTATATGAACTAGGTAATGAACTATTATTTACAAAAATTGATAAATATCAACATAGAAATCCTTTAAATACACAGGAACCTAAAAGACATAGTAGTTTTAAGAAAATTAATAAATTTATGAATTTTGCAAATAATATTTATAATTGTAATAATTTTAATAAAATACCTGAAATTATATATCTTTATTATCAATATAAATAAAAAGAATTATTTGACTATTTTGTTAAATATATAAAACAAGAAAATAAAATTGAAATACTTTCAAATATTTTACATCATTTCGGTCCTGACGTTTATTATTCAATCAAAACTTTTATTTGAATATTATTATTTTTTTAATTTTAATAGTATTATTAATAAAAAATGATTTCTTGTTTTTACTATTATTATTATCATTTTAATAATGGCATCTTCAATAAGTTGTTTTAATTTTCACTATTTTGATAATTCATTTAAATTTATTTTTATTGAATTTGATAATTACATCAAAGTTATTGTCAATAATAAAATGATTGTTTTAACAAAACAAGAATTAACATTAAACACAAGACTATTTCAAATATATCTTATATCATTGCTTTTAACTGAAGATACTAAAAATATCTCAAGTTTTACTCTTGATAAATCATATATTTATGGTGTTAGGTCTAGATGGTATGTTAAGACATTAGACTGTTTTAATATGGTTTTGATAGATAGAAACCGTTTTTCAATGATTTCTAAATTATCAAATAGAAATCCATTAAATGTCAGTTCTCCCAAACGTTCAAGTGGTCCTAAGAAAATAAGAAAAGTCATGAAATTGGTTGATAAGTTTTATAAAGATTATAATATTATTGATTTATCTTTTATTGTTTCTATCTTTTTCAAAAATGAGTTACAGCCTTCAATTGATTATTTTGAGAGATATATTGCATATGAAAAGAAAATTGAAATGCTTTCTGTAATTCATCACAACTATGGGCGAGATGTCTATAGTGCTGTCAATAGGTTCTTATAACAAAAACTTTTGTTATTTTTTAATAGTATTATTATTAAAAAATGATTTCTTATTATTTTCATTATTATTATCATTATTATCAATGACAGTTTCAATCAGTTGTTTTAATTTTCAGAAGTTTCTTAATTCATATAAATTTATGTTTATTGAGTTTGATGATTTCTTCAAAGTTATTATTAATGATAAAATTGTAGTTTTGACTAAACAAGATTTAACATCAAATCGAAGACTATTTCAAATTTATATAATATCATTGCTTTTAACTGAAGATACTAAAACCATAAAAAAATGTATGCTAAATATTTATGGCATTAATTCTAGATGGTTTTCTGATGATCTAACGATTGAAATGAATTTAGAGGAAAGAGTAAAATTAACAATAATGACAAAATTATCTAAAAGAAATCCATTAAATGCTAGTTCTCCCAAACGTTCAAGCGGACCAAAGAAAATAAGAAAATTTATGAAATTACTTGATAAATTTTATAAAAGTAATAAGATTACTAATTTATCTTTCATTCTTTCCATCTTTTACAGAAACGAGCTACAGCCTTCAATTGATTACCTTGAAAGATTTTTCGCACATGAAAAGAAAATTGAAATACTTTCATCCATCTTTCATAAATACGGGCGAGATGTCTATGCTTCTGTCAATAGGTTCTTATAAGTTCTTATGATATATGACAAATGTTTTTTGTCATTTATAACAACAAAAAGAAATTATTTAAGGAGATATTAAAATTATCCTTAAATAACTTTTTTGATAATAATGGAAGGATTGATAGATAAATGTTCCCAATTAATTTTATCAGGATTTTTTCTTAATAGTTCAATAGCATTAGAATTTCTAGATAAATAATTCCAATTAATTTTTTCGGGATTTTCCTTTAATAGTTCAATTGCTCCACTATTTTCAGATAAAGAGGCATACCATTTATTTTTATCGGGATTTTCTTTTAATAAATCTATTGCTTTTTTATTTGTATTAAATTGCAATACACCCCAATTTATTTTTTCTTTATTTTCATATAAATGTTTAACTGCTTTATCATTATTATTTCCTGATAATCTATCCCAGTCTATTTTACTAGGATTTTCCAGTAAATAATCTACTGCTTTATCATTATTATTTCTTGAAAATATACACCAATCAATTTCATTTGGATTTTGAAGTAAAAATTCTACTGCTTTATCATTATTATTAATACATAACATAAACCAATCAATCTCATTTGGATTTTGAAGTAAAAGTTCAATAGCTTTATCATTATTATTTGAACTTAATAATTCCCATTCAATTTTTTCAGGATGTTCAGTTAAATGGTCTAGTGCTTTATCACTTGTATTACAACATAATAATTCACTGTCATATAAATAATCATATAAATAAATTGAATTTGGATTATATTTTTTCAATTTTTTAAAATGCAATTTATTTATATCTATCCAATCCAATAATTGATATTCACCCATCTTTTTATAAATATTACACCAACCGAAAATAAAAATGAGACAAGACTATTATAAAAAATATAATAATTTTATTATTCATTTTTTTTATTGATGTAAATGATCGCATTAAAGCGACTAACTACAATTTGACGGTTCTGTTAAAACGGTTTGTAGTTTTTGTAAATCAAAACCTCTTTTATATCTTTCTGGTCGTTCATTATATTTCATATAATAATTAAACACTTTTTGAATATTTTTACAACCATTTTTATCACGATTGATACAACCATTCCGTTTATTTTCCATTTTATATGTTAGGATAGAATGCATCTTTCGTTCTTTATTTTTC
>Ga0114969_10002453_pt1 | contig 15238 bp, 10 predicted proteins | sample M_130807_MF_Meta_FD_87316 | JGI IMG/M metagenome (GOLD analysis project Ga0114969, IMG submission 87316) | Freshwater microbial communities from Lake Montjoie, Canada to study carbon cycling - M_130807_MF_MetaG | ecosystem: Environmental > Aquatic > Freshwater > Lake | place: Lake Montjoie...
CGGACGGCATCCTCGGTCGGCAGCGCGAGCGCCTCATCCTTGCCGTTGGTGTGCAGGGACTGGGTGCCGCCCAGCACGGCCGCGAGCGCCTGCAGGGAGACGCGGACGACGTTGTTGTCCACCTGCTGGGCGGTGAGCGAACTGCCGGCCGTCTGGGCGTGGCAGCGCAGGGTCAGCGAGCGCGGATCCTTGGCCCCGAAGCGGTCGCGGACGATCTTCGCCCAGATCCGGCGCGCGACGCGGAACTTGGCGATCTCCTCGAAGAAGTCGTTGTGCACGTTCCAGAAGAACGACAGGCGCGGCGCGAACTCGTCGATCTTCAGTCCCGCCGCCAGCGCCGCTTCGACGTAGGCGATGCCGTTGGCGATGGTGAAGGCGACTTCCTGGGCGGCGTTCGAGCCCGCCTCGCGGATGTGATAGCCGCTGATCGAGATCGTATTCCAGTTGGGGACTTCCTTCGCGCAGAAGGCGAAGATATCGGTGATGATGCGCAGGGACGGTCGCGGCGGGTAGATGTAGGTGCCGCGCGCGACGTACTCCTTGAGGATGTCGTTCTGGATCGTGCCGCCGACCTTCGCCCACGGCACGTTCTGCTTCTCGGCGACGGCCAGATAGAGAGCGAGGAGGATCGACGCGGTCGCGTTGATCGTCATCGACGTCGTCACCTTGTCGAGCGGGATCGCGGCGAGCATCGTCTCCATGTCGGCGAGCGAATCGATCGCTACGCCGACGCGGCCGACCTCGCCGCGCGCGAGCAGGTGGTCGGAGTCACGGCCCATCTGGGTGGGCAGGTCGAAGGCGACCGAGAGGCCGGTCTGGCCCTGATCGAGCAGGTAGCGGTAGCGGGTGTTGGATTCCTCGGCCGTGCCGAAGCCCGCGTACTGCCGCATGGTCCAGAATCGACCGCGATACATGTTGGGCTGGACGCCGCGGGTGAAGGGGTACTCGCCCGGCAGGCCGAGTTCCTCGAGGTAGTTCGCCCCGGCGCGGTCGGCCGGTCCGTAAAGGCGGCGGATCGGGATGTTCGAGGTCGTCTTGAAGTCGGCCCGGCGTTCGGGGGACTTCGCGACGAGTTTTGCCACGGGTCCCGACTCCCAGGCCGCCTGGCGGCGGCGGATCTCTTCCATGTCGTCCATGGCCGCGAGGATAACGGAACGCCGGGCCGGTGTGCGAGGGGAGCGGCAGATCTCAGGCGGTCGCGCCGGTCGCACCGGGCGACGATTCGACCCGGACCAGCTTGTGCTTCACCAGGGCCACGCGGGCCGGTGTCGGCACCTCGAGCAGCGCCTCCCATCCGGTCCCGTCGAGCAGCGCCTCCGCCCGGCGGCGATCGTCGGGGGCCAGGGATCGGTGCACGTCCTGCACGCGCTGGATCATGAACAGGGTGTAGGGCGTGGTCACCCGGTTCGTCGCCACGCCACAGACCCGCGTGCGGTGCACGCCGAGGGCGCGCGGCATCCCGCGGCCGACCGCGACACCCGCCATCGGCTCCGCCAGTGCGCGTGCGACGTCGGCCAGGTACTCGCCGGCGGCGCGGCCGACCGTGCGCAGGAGGTCGACGAAGCCCGGGGGCGGGGAGGTGGGGTCGAGCCACTCGCCGCTCGCGAAGGGGTCTGCGTTCACCACCCGCATCATCCAGTGAGTGACGCGCGGTGCACGCTGCCACATGATCCGGTGCGGTACTTCGTCGAGGTAGAGGTGCGCATGGCCCGCGCCGCAGAGCGAGAAGTCGGCGAGCGAGGGCACGTCGCCGAGTACATACGGGGTCGTCGCGAGATGCGCCTCGAGAGCGTCGAGCAGATCGCGGTAGTGGGCCTCGATTGCGGGGATCGTCGCCGCCTCGATGCCGAACAGGGGCGCATAGCCGCCGACCGTCGCGAGCCCGCGCTCGCCCATGTCGGGCCGCCCGGTCATGGCGATCGCGCGTGCCTTGCCCTCCTCGATCGCCCGCGGCTCGATCCACCGGTAGTAGATCGCGAGCATGGGCATGAACTCGTCGTGGTAGATCTCGAAGAGGCGCCCGAGCAGTTTGACGACCGGGTCGGGCGACTCGATCGGGATCTCGGGGTGGCGCTCCTCGAGCAGATCGAGAATCACGCTCGAGTCCGGGATGCATTCGCCCTCGGGCGTGAAGACCACCGGGATCATGCGGTTTCCGGTGCGCTCCTCCGCTTCCTGCCAGAGCGGGTCGGTCGCGAGCTGTTCCACCCAGTGCAGGCCCTTGCGCGAGAACGCCGGGCGCACCTTTGCGGTGAACATCGACATCTCCGAACCGACCAGGCGCCAGAGACCGAGCCGCCGCGCGGCCTCCGGGCTCATGCCGACTGCCCTCGTCCTCATGCCGGGCAGCCCGTCGCTCCGCGCCGACGACGCGGTTTTCCGGTCACCGGGAGAAACCGAAGGCGTTGATCTGCGGCGTGCCCGTCAGGGCGTAGGTGCGCTCGATGCCGGCGTCGCGATTGTCGTAGCCCACCTCGTCGAGCGCCTCCTTGGTGATCAGCTTCTCGAGCGTCGTGCGGCTCGGGAAGTTGTTGATCCGCACCTCTTCCCAAGCCTGCCCGTCGCCGAAGAGCTCGGCCTCGACCGTGAGCCAGAGGCCTGGCCGCACGCCGAGCGGGAGGGCCTGCGACGCGCGGGCCGATTCGTAGAGACCCATCGCCTCGCGGCCCGTCAGGTCGGTCTCGCGTCCGTCGGCGTAGACGGCGTGGTCGCGGTAGTCGAGGACGTTCACCACGGCGACCGTGGGGTCGTCCGGGCTCGGAGGATACGGGACCTTCGTGAGGTCGACCTTCCGGAAGCCGTCGGGCAGCGGGATCTCCTCTACCTCCGTCACCAGCACGATCGACCGCTCGATCCCGGCGACCTTGTGGACGGCGGCCTCGCGGAAGTCGGGTCGCTCGAGCATGGCGACGAAGGCGGCCCGGCTCGGGTAGCGGACGACCGCCACCTGGTCCCAGCGGGCGCTGTCGGCGTCGATGAGACCGCGGTCCACGCTGGTGGCGAAGACCGGCATGGCGCCGATGTCAGCGAGGATCGGGAGTACGAGCGAGCCGTAGAGCGCATCGGCCTCCGCGCCGGTCAGGTCGGTCGGTCGCCCGTCGCGGTAGGTCGCGTGCTCGCGGTGGCGAATCAGGTTCACCATGAAGAACGGCTTGTCCTCTTCGGGCGGGGTGGTGAAGATGCGGCGCGCCTCGGTCCAGTTGAGCGCTCCGAACGGGGCGCGTCCCATGAGGTTCTGGATGCGCGTGTCGAGCGCTGACGTGGCGTCGCCGCACCCGAGGAGGAGGAGGAAGAACGCGACGAATCGCGGGAGCCGTCGGGGCGATCTTCTCGTCTTTGTCATGACAGTCTTGCTGTCATGTCCCGCCGGGCGGCGTCAAGGCTTTTCCCGCGGGGAGCGCGGGCCGGGCGGCGGGCCTCCCTCGCTGCCGTCGGGGTCGGGGGCAGGCACGATTCGCGCGGGGCCTTCCCGCAAGCGCGGCAGGCGGCCCGCTAGAGCAGTCCCTGCTCCCTCGCCCAGCTCTCGGAGCGGCGCATTCCGTCCTCGAGGCCGATCTCCGGCCGCCAGTCGAGGAGTTCGCCCGCCTTGCGGATCGAGAACCAGGCGCGGCTCGTGAGCTGCAGGATCGAGGCGCCCGAGCCCTCGCTGCGGCGACCGACGAGGCGCTTCGCCCGGAACGTCGACTCGGCGAGCGACCAGGCGACCGCCGTCGGCAGGCAGAGCGGCCCCGAGCGACCGAGCCAGCGGTGGTGGTGGGCGAAGAACTCGCGCGTCGTGACGAAGCCCTCGCAGGAGAGGTTGAAGATCCCGTTGGCGGCCGCGGGCGAGAGCACCGCGGCCGCGATGCCGCGCACGAGATCGTCGACGTAGATCGGGCGGAAGCAGCCCTCGCCGTTGGCCGGCAGCAGGAACTGGCGGTTCTTCACGAGTCCGATCGGCTCGACCACCCAGGGCCGGCTGCCCGGACCGTAGACGTCGCCGGGGCGCACGATCGCGAACTCCAGGCCGTGGGCTGCATGCGCGGCGAGCACCGCGTGCTCGGCGGCGAGCTTGGTGAGCACGTAGCTGCCGCCGTGGGCATGCACCGGGTATTCCTCGTCGAGTTCGCCCCGGGCGACATTGCCGTAGACGACGATCGAGGAGACGTGGACGAAGCGGCGCACGCCGTGGCGGGCGGCCGCTGCGGCCAGGTTGCGCGTCGCGAGCACGTTCGCCCGCCACATCTCGTCGTCGTCGAGCGCGTTGGTCACCAGGGCCGCGGCGTGGACGACGGTGTGCGCGCGACCGAGCAGGTCGGCGAACTCCGCGGGCCGGCCGACGTCGGCGGCACGCACTCGCTCGCCGTCGCCGCGCAGGTCGACGCCGAGGACCTCGACGCCGCGCCCGGCGAGGTGGCGCGCGAGCGCCCCGCCGATGAAGCCGCCGGCGCCGGTGATCAGGACCGGTCCGCCGCCGGGGCTCACGCCTGGCCCCGGCGGTAGAGCGTGCCCGCGAGCCGGGTGACGAGGGTGCGCGGCAGGGCCTGCAGCAGCGACATCCCGACCCGGTTGGAGAGCCCCGGCATGACGATCGCCTTGCCGCGCAGGCAGCCCTCGATGCCCTCGCGGGCGACGACCCCGGGGTCGAGGATCATCGCCTCGGGGACCCGCAGCTTCCTGCCCTGCTCGGGGTTGTCGAGCATCTTCGTGCGCGTGTAGCTCGGGCAGAGCACGGTCACGCCGACGCCGCGGCGCTTCGCGCGCACCTCGTCGTCGAGCGCCAGCGTGAACGACGCGACGTAGGCCTTCGAGGCTGCGTAGACGTTCTGCTGGGGAAGCCCGAGCCAGGCCGCGGCCGAGGCGACGTTCAGGATGTGTCCCCGTCCGCGCGCGAGCATGTCGCGCAGGAAGAGATGGGTGAGCGACGTGAGCGCCACCACGTTCACGGCGAGCATCGCCTCCTGCCTGCCGAGGTCGATCTCGTCGAAGTAGCCGTTGCACAGCAGGCCCGCGTTGTTCACGAGGAAGTCGACCTCGATCCCGGCCTCGACGACGCTGCGGTGGAGGCCTTCCGCCGCGCGCGGAAGCGAAAGGTCGCAGGGGATCGTTCGGGTGGCGCCGCCGTGGGCTTTCTCGACCAGGGCGGCCGTCTCCCTCAGTTGCGGTTCGCGCCGCGCCACCAGCACCAGGTCGTGGCCGCGCGCGGCGAGGTCCTTGCAGAACTCGATGCCGATGCCGTCGGAGGCGCCGGTCACCAGGGCCCAGGGTCGCTTCATGTCGTCCTCCTCGTCCGGGCTCGCGACGGCCATCGGCCCGCGCACCGCCACGGATTCACTCGGGATAGCCGGTGATCTCCCGGATCTCGCGGAACAGGGGCAGCAGGCGGTCGTACATCTTGCGATACACGCGCCCGTAGAGATCGCGGTAGATCGCCGCATGGGCCGCATCCGGTTCGAAGACCCGGCTCACGCGGGTCATCTCGGCGACGGCCCGCTCGAAGTCGGGATGCAGTCCGAGTCCCACCGCCGCGTCGATCGCCGCACCGACGACCGAGGTCTCGTGGGTGTGGGGTCGCTCGACGGGGAGTCCGAAGACGTCGGCCGTGATCTGCACGATGCCGTCGCTCTGCGAGCCGCCGCCGGCGACCCGGATGCGTTGGATCGGCACCCGGTTCCGCTTCTCGGTGAGTTCCGCACCTTCCTTCAGGGCGAACACGAGCCCCTCGATGATCGCGCGGTAGAGGTGCGCCCGGGTGTGGATGTCGCCGAAGCCGATGATCGAACCCTTGGCGTAGGACGCGAGGTCGGGCCCGGGCGTCCAGTAGGGCTGCAGCACGAGTCCCATCGCGCCCGGTGGCACGCGGCGCAGGAGATCGTCGAAGAGCGTCTCCGGCGCCACGTTCTCCTCGGCCGCACGCAGCCGCTCGGGGTGCCCGAACTCCTCCTTGAACCAGGAGACCATCCAGAGCCCGCGCAGGATGCCGATCTCCGAGTAGAAGTGCCCGGGGACGGCCGAGGGGTAGGGCGGCATGAGCCGCTGCACCTCGACGTAGCGGTGATTGTGGGTGTTGATCGTCGCGGTCGTCCCGAAGCTGATGCAGGCCGTCTCCGGCACGAGGCAGCCGGCGCCGAGGATTTCGCAGGCCTTGTCGTTCGAGGCGGCGACCAGCGGCAGGCCGGCGGGGATTCCGGTCTCGGCGGCGGCTTGCGCGGTGATGCGCCCGATCGTCTCGCCGGGTGCGACCAACTCGGGCAGCTTCTCCGGCTCGACGTGGAAGAGCCACCACTTGGGGTCGGTCCGCGTCGCCCAGCGCGCGCGCTTCGAGTCGATCGGCATGGTGCCGACGATGTTCCCCGAGGAGTCGCGGAACTCCCCGGTCAAGCGGTGCGCGAGGAAACCCGAGAGGCACAGGAACTTGTGGGTGCGCTCCCAGATCTCCGGCTGGTTCTGGCGGATCCAGTTGGAGCGGCAGTACCGGGTGGCGTACTCGAGGAAGCCCCAGAGCCGCGCGGCCTTGAGGGCCGGCACGGCGAGCGAAGGGATGACTCCCGCGGTGCTCGCCTTGCGCTGGTCGAGCCAGACGATCGCGGGCCGCAGTGGAGTGCCATCGCGGTCCACGTTGACGTAGGTCCCGCGCTGCGTCGCGAGAGCCACGGCGGCCACCCGCTCGACGAGCGGGCCGGAGAGGTGGAGGAGTTCGCGACAGCTGCGGCGCAGGACCTCCCAGTAGATCTCCGGGCGCTGTTCGGCCCAGCCCGGGCGTTCGGAGAAATAGGGCTCGATCGGCGTCCTGACGAGGTGGAGCACCTCTCCGCGCAGGTCGACGAGGGCTGCGCGGGTGGACTGCGTGCCGACGTCGACCGCGAGCACGAGTTGGTCGCCCGTCCTTCCCGAGGGGGTCTGCGTCCGGGGTTCCATGTGCGCGGCTTCGCCGGGTCCGATTCAGGCGCCGTCGCGTCCGGGGCCGGGCCCCGGCGCGGCGTCGTCGAGGCCGAGCGTGCCGCCCGGGTTCAGGATGCCGTGCGGGTCGAAGTGCCGCTTGAGCGCGCGCAGGGCGTCGACCTGTGCGCGCCCGAGGTGCGGGTCGGAGATGCGGTAGACGGCCGGGCGTCCGAACTCGGCCTGCAGGATCTCGCGGCTCGCGTCGACCGCCTCGCGCCACTCGGGCGGGGCGGGCTTCTTTGCGCTCATGTCCGGCGGTCCGCGTGTGCGGCCCCGCAGCGCGCCGGTGGATGCGCGACCATGCTCAGAGTCCCACGATGCTCTTCGGCGGGTAGGCGGCGAAGGTCATGAGGTGGTTGCGGATGCCGTTCTGCATCGCGTCGAGGTAGGCGAGCTTGCGGATCAGGTAGCTGCGCGTCTCCTTGGGGTCGAGGTAGAGGTTGTAGAGGCGACCGTAGGGATACTTCTGCAGCGACCCGGTGAAGCCGCCGGGGTTGTGCACGTCGCGGTCGTCGTCGGAGATCGAGGCGACCATCATCTTGTACTCGCCGACGCGCAGCGCCGAGAACTGCTTGCCGAGCCAGTAGTAGACGTACTTTCGGTTGGAGAGCCCCTCGTCGTCGGCGAGCAGGAAGGAGCGCTGGTCGACGCCGTCCACGAATCGGTCGGCGGGGATCCTGTCACCCGCCCCGGCGAGCTCGAGCACCGTCGGGAAGAGGTCCATCTGCGAGAACAGGCCGTCGGAAGCCCGCCCGGGCGCGATCGCACCTGGCCAGGAGAGAATCCCGGGGACCCGCTGGCCGCCCTCCCAGGTCGAGCCCTTGGCGCAGCGGAAGGGCGAGTAGGCGGCATCGGGCCAGGTCTCCATCTCCGGCCCGTTGTCGGAGGAGACGAAGACGAGCGTGTTCTCGAGCTGCCCGGTCGCGCGCAACTCGTCCACCAGCCGCCCGACGATGTCGTCGAGCTCGACCAGCGTGTCCTTGTAGGGGTGGCGCGCCGGCGACTTCCCGAGGAAGCGCTGGTGGGGATAGTTGTCGAAGTGGGCGCCGCGCGTGCAGTGATAGAGGAACCAGGGCCGCGCGTCGTCCTTCATGCGGCGGATGAAATCGAGCGAGTAGGTGGCCCACTTGTCGTCGAGCAGCGAGAGGACGGGGATCGTCACCTCCTCGACGTTCTCGAGGGCGCCGCCCCGGGTGCCGTGCACGAAGCACTTGTTGAACGGCAGGTTTTCGATCCAGCGCGTGCGCTCCTCGCTGTAGACGATCTCGGGGAAGAAGTAGGGGTCGCGCCACTCGGTGTACATGTCGGACACCGAGAGGAAGCCGTAGAAGTCGTCGAAGCCGACGTTCTGCGGCTGCGACCCCTCGTTCTCCCCGAGGTGCCACTTGCCGACCGCCTGCGTCGCGTAGCCCGCCTCGGCGAGCAGCGAGGCGAGCGTGATCTCACCGTCGAGCCCACCCTTCTCGCCGTACATCGGCGGGCGCTGGAGCCCGTGGCGCATCGGCAGGCGCCCGGTCAGCAGCGAGGCGCGCGACGGCGTGCAGGAGGGCTCGGAGTAACAGGAGGTGAGCCGCAGGCCGCCCGCCGCGAGCCGGTCGATCCGCGGCGTGGGGGCGCCCACCGCGACCCCGCCGCCGTAGCAGCCGAAGTCGCCCCAGCCGACGTCGTCCATGAGGACGAAGAGCACGTTCGGCCGCCGGCCGCCGGAGCGGGCGCGGAACTCCTCGATCCGGCCCTGCGCGACGGCTTCCTGGGCGGGGTGGAGGAAGGCGGGTTCTCGGGCGGAGCCGAGACTGCGCGTCGCGCTGGCGATCGGATCGTGCGGCATGGTCTCCTCCGTCCCGGGCGATGCGCGCGGGAGGCGTTGCGCCGATCCGCGGTCCGCCCGTCGCCTCGCCCCGGCCGGGCAGGCGAGTCGGCGCGGCCCGCAGCGGCGCGATCAGGCGGACGTGGCGGGCAGGATGCGGGACAGCAGGTCGTCGGAGTTACGACGCAGGCGCGCCCGTCGTTCGGCGGGGTCGACCTCGACCACCCGCTCGTCGGGCGTGACCTTGAAGAGCGGTTGGCCTTTGCGCACGACGACGCCGTCGTCGGGCATGAGCACCTGGTCGATCGTGCCGGCGAAGGGTGCAGTGATCTTGTTGAACATCTTCATCACTTCGATGATGTAGATCGGCTGGCCCTTCCCGAAGTGCGCACCCTTCTCGACGAAGGACGGGAGGCCCGGTGCCTCGCGCGCATAAAAGGTTCCCCCCATGGCCGCGACGATCTCGTCGGCGCGCGTCGCCGGCGGCGGAACGAGTACCCGCCGCATCGCCTCCTGGTGGGCAGGGTCGAGCAGGCGCTCGGGGATGACGACGCCGAGGTCCTCGTCGAGCCGGAGTTCCTCGAAGCCGACGCGGACGCCGAGCAGTGCCGGCAGCGCGAGCGCTTCGAGCCCCGCCTGGTGGCCGAGGTGGGCGGCGCGGACCCGGGCCCAGGTGTCGGGGTCGATCCCGAAGGCGGGCGCCTCGTCGCCGAGTCGGCGATCGAGTTCCGGCCAGGCGAGCGCGCCGCCGGCCCGCTCGGCGAGGCGGCGGTAGAAGCCGAGTCCCCGCTCGATCAGGTCGTGGTCGTGGTCCCAGATGCGGTGCGCGGCGGCTCCCTCGGGATCGTCGAGCGCGAGGAGGCGGTAGGTTTCCGCCAGCACTTCGAGCGGGTTGCGTTGCCAGGCGATCCGCTCGCCCTCGACGCGGTAATCCGGGCGGTGGCGGGAGAGCCACGCCGAGAGATGGTGCGGTTCCGCGAGCAGCATCGCCAGCGGACGCGCGGCGAGCGTCTCCTTCAGCGCCAGCGTGGCGCGGGTCGCCACGAGCGCTTCGCCGGGGGCCGCCTGCGCGGCGAGGCGCCGCGTGATCTCGGCGAGAATCCAGTCGAGGTCGATCGCGTCGGTCTCGCGGGCGAGTTCGCCGACCAGCGTCAGGTAGGGGACGACAAACTTCGTGGTCGGCTTCGCCCAGGGGTCTCGGCAGCCGAACCAGATCATCATGCCGTAGAGGAACTCGCGGTTGGTCGCGAGATCCATGCCGCGGATCGCGGTGCGGCGCAGCACTTCGGTGAGCGCGTTCCAGCTCTCGGCGCGGTCGTGGCCGGTCGCGAGCAGGAGCGCGATGTTCGAGTCGTAGGCCCCCGCGAGCCGGTAGCGCATGAAGAGCCCGGTGTCCGGGTTCTTCATCGAGATCCCCTGGTCGTCGCGGATCTCGCCGTCGACCGGGTCCGACCACGACACGATCACTCCGCCCGCGCTCGGTGCGAGTGCGCGGTCGGTCGCGTTCACCCGCACCTCGATCGCGGCCCCCTCGCGGCGGATGCGCTCGGGCTTGGGGAGCCGGCCCTTGTGGCGTGCGACGATGGCCATCGCCTCGACGAGCGAGTGCACGACGAAGGCGTCGGCACGGTCCTCGGGGTTGGCGAAGCGCAGCGCGTAGCAGAGTTCGGAAACCCGGTGCTCGACCTGGATGCGGGTGTTCACCTCCATGAAGAAGTGACGGTCGCCCTCGACGATGCACTCGAAGGTCGACGCCGAGTCGAGCTCGACGGCGGCGCCGAAGCGCTCCGCCTCGGCCTCCATCTTGCGCAGTACGCCAAGGTCCGCTTCGAGCGCCTTGGCCTTGCGGGTCTCGCCGGCCGCGCGGCAGCGCGCGATCTCTCCCTGGAGCCCTTCCTGGGTGATCGAGACCTCGACCAGCTTCTGCTCGTGCATCTGCAGCGAGCAGTCGCGTCCGCCGAGGGCGATGCACCAACGGCCGTTGCCGAGCAGCTGGATCTCGTTGTGCCGCGTGCTCTCGACGTTGAGTTCGAGCAGCATGTTGCGGTTGTCGCCGGTGCCGGTCGCCTTGACCTCGCTCAGGACTTCGCGCACGAGCCCGGGGACGACCTCGGCGTCGGAGAAGATGCGCTGGCCCTTGCCGCCGCCGCCGCCGATCGCCTTCAGGCGGAAGCGCCGCCCGGGATTCTCGACGAGGAGCTTGCGCGCCTCCTCCTGGAGTTGGGCCGCGAGGTCCTCGATCGAGAACAGGTCGAGTTGTCGCGCATAGGACGCCTCGAGGACGGCCGCGGCCAGGTCGGCGAGATCCGCCTTGGCATCGGCGAGCGCGGGCACGTCGAGTCGGTGCTCGCCGGCGAGCTTGTCGAGCGCCGCGCGATCGGGGTGACGGGCGAGCAGCGTGCGCACGGTCGCGTCGTTGATGCCGGGGGTGACCGAAACCTGGTGGGCGATCGCCGTGCGCTTCGCCTGGTCCTTCGCGCCGGCCGCGGTCTGCGTCCCCGAGCAGGGCCCGACGAAGGAGAGACCCGCTTCTTCGATGGCGCGCACGAAGCTCGCGTCCTCGGCCATGAAGCCGTAGCCGGCGAAGACGAAGCCGTAGTCGTTCTCGCGGCAGATCCGGACGATGTCGCCGATGCGCGCGACCCGCTCCTCCCTGGTGGCGCCGGTGTAGTCGGGCACCGCGTGCACCCGCGACGGGTCCATCATGCGGAGTTCGGGCGCAAGGGCGCGCGAGTAGACGATGCTGTCCTTCTCCGAGAGCAGAATCCCGATGCGCGGAATGCCCATCTCGCGGAAGACGTCGATCGCCTCCTTGCGGATCGGACCACGGCAGACGATCAGGACGCCCATGCCCTCGCAGGAGAAGGACCGTACCCAGGACGAAGCGGACTGCGCGAGGCGGCGTTCGCGGTGGACGAGCGGGTTTCCCCGGACGGGCCTCGGCTCGTCCGACGGCAGGGCGGCCATCAGTGGAACTCCCTCTGCACCGAGTCCATCGGACCCGGCGTGTAGTGGCGGAGCAGGAAGTCGAGGTTGCGGGCGAGCACCGAGCGCAATTCGGACGGCAGCACGATCTCGGAGATCGAACCCAGGCTGAGAGCCTCGCGCGGATTCATGAGCTCGCGCTCGTAGCGGTTGTTGAACTCCGCCTCGCGGGCACGCAGCCAGTCGGTGGCTTCCTTCTCCGCGTCGCGTCGCGCGTCCTCGGCCGAGGCTCCCTCGGCCTTGCGGCGGGCGAGCACCTCCTGGCGGCGCCCGGCCGCCTCGGCGCGCACCTGCTTGAGTTCCTGCTTGTAGACGAATTCCTTGCCCGCCGTGCCCATGACGGCCAGGCGGGTCGTCGGCAGCGCGAGAACCATGCTCGCGCCGGTCGCGTAGCTGTTGAAGGCCGCGTAGGCGCCGCCGAAGGCGTTGCGCAGGATGAGCAGGATGCGCGGCGTGCGCAGGTCGATGATCGCGTCGAGCATCGCGCGGCCGGCCTGGACGATGCCCCGGCTCTCCTGGTCGCGCCCCGGCAGGAAGCCGGTCGTGTCCTCCATGAAGATCGTCGGGATGTTGTAGATGCTGCAGAAGCGCACGAAGCGCGCGATCTTGTAGGCGGCGTCCACGTCGATCTGGCCGCTCGCGGCCGCGCTGTTGTTGGCGACGAAGCCGACGACGTGGCCGCCGACCCGGCCGAACGCGGTGACGGCGTTGCGGGCGCGATCGGGTTGCAGCTCGAAGTAGTCGCCGTGGTCGCAGATCCGCTCGATGAGGATCGTCACGTCGATCGGCGTGTTCATGCCGCTCGGCGAGTTGAACGCCTTGCGCAGGAGGACGTCGATCTCGCGGGTCGGCCGGTCGACCGGATCGGAGGTCGGCTCGAAGGGCGCCATGACCTTGTTCGAGCCGGGCAGGTAGGAGAGCAGCCGCGAGGCGGTGCGCAGCGCCGCCACCTCGTCGGGCACCGTCACGTCGGCGACGCCGCTCGCACCGTGCACCTTCGGCCCGCCGAGATCGTCGGGGGTGACGTCCTCGCCGAGCACGCTCTTGATGACGCCCGGGCCGGTGAGTCCGAAGAAGGTGTCGGCCGGCTGGATGACGAAGCTGCCCTGGCGCGGCAGGTAGGAGCCGCCGCCGGCGTTGAAGCCGAACATGCACATGATGCTCGGTGCGAGCCCGGAGATGCGGCGCAGCGCGGTGAAGGCCTCGGCGTAGCCGTCGAGCCCGCCGACGCCGGCGGGAACGTAGGCGCCGGCGCTGTCGTTCATGCCGATGAGCGGCATGCCGCGGTCGCCGGCGAGGTAGATCAGGTTGGCGAGTTTGCGGCCGTTGGTCGCATCCATCGATCCGGCGCGGACGGTGAAGTCGTGGCCGTAGAGCGCGACCTCGCGCCCGCGGATCGGGACCACCGCGGTCACGAGCGAGGCGCCGTCGAGGTTCTTGCCCCAGTTCTGCCAGAGGATGGTCGGGGTCGAGCCGGGATCCTTCAGGACCTCGATCCGCTCCCAGACCGTCATCCGGTCCTTGGTATGCTGGCGCAGGCGGGGGAGCGTTCCCGACGCGGCGAACGGGCGCTCGCGAAGTTCCAGGCCCGACTGCATGGCCAGGTCGTAGGGGCCCGGCGGTGGCGCGTCGGCCGCTCTGGGTGCCGCGGCAGGAGCCAGCGGATCGTCGAGCGTCGGGACGATCGACGCCCGGCCGGACGGTGCGGGGGCTTCTTTGGGTCGCGTGGACTTCACGGCCTCTCGTCGCCCGGGGGGCACCCGGGTCTTGTCTGGATCGATCGAGCCGCCCTCTGCGGCCCGCCGTCTTATAACAGGCGATCCGGCTTTGCCTACGGAGCGGGCGGGGACGCGCGGGAGCGCGCCGGTCGCCGCCCGCCGCGCCGCGGGGCGGCGGCGGCGGCGCCCGGCCGGCCGGGGGCGTCCTAGCGCGGCAGGCCGAGCAACTGGTGCGCGATCACCTGGCGCTGGATCTCCGAGGTGCCGCCCATGATCGTGTCGGCGCGGGAGAAGAGGTAGAAGCGCTGCCAGCGTCCCTCCCAGTCCGCCCGGGGGTCGTCCATGCCGAGCAGGGCCTCGGGGCCGAGCACCTCCATGGTGAGGTCGCGCAGGCGCTGCGAGAGTTCGCTGCCGAAGAGTTTCTCGAGCGAGGTCTTGGGGCCGATCGGCTCGCCGCGCGTCTCGGCGGTCAGGCTGCGCGAGCCGAGCAGGCGCATGACCTCGACGTCGGTCCAGGCGCGTGCGAGTCGCTCGCGCAGCCGGGGGTCGGCGTCGAGCCCGCGGCGCTTGGCGAGCGCGATCAGGTTCGACAGGTCCTCGCTGATGTAGCCGTGGAACATGAAGGCCCACATCGGGCCGCGCTCGTGGGCGAGGATGCCCATCGCGATCTTCCAGCCGTCGCCCGGCTTGCCGACGACGTTCGCGCGCGGCACGCGGACCTGGTCGAAGAAGACCTCGTTGAACTCGGCCTCGCCGGTCATCTGGCGCAGCGGCCGAACGGTGATCCCGGGCTGTTTCATGTCGACCAGCAGCGCGGAGATCCCCGCGTGCTTCTTGCCCTCGGTGTCGGTGCGCGCGAGCAGGAAGCACCAGTCGGCGACCTCGGCGACGCTGGTCCAGACCTTCTGGCCGCTCACCACCCACTCGTCGCCGTCGAGCACCGCGCGGGTGCGCAGCCCGCCCAGGTCGGAGCCGGCGCCCGGTTCCGAGAATCCCTGACACCAGAGTTCGCTCGCGGTGCGGATGGGCTCCAGGTGTCGTCGCTTCTGCTCCTCGGTGCCGTGCCCGATCAGGGCGGGGCCGACCAGGTCGAGGCCGACGTGTCCGATGATGCGCGGTGCGCGAGCCCGCAGGAGTTCGGTGTTCACGAGGATGCGCTCGCCGATCGACGCGTCGCGTCCGCCCCAGGCGGCCGGCCAGTCGAGGGCGACGTAGCGGCCTTCGGCGAGCTTCGCCTGCCAGCGGCGCGCGAGATCGCGTCGCTCGTCGGTCCATGGCTCCTTGGGATGGCGGCTGCGCCAGTCCGCGGGCAGGTGGCGATCGAGCCACCCGCGCAGCTCGTCGCGAAATCGTCTCTCGTCTTCGCTCAGGTCGAAATCCATCGGGGCCTCGTCGGGCACCGCGCCGGTCCGGTGCGCTCTCGTCGTAGAATGCCGGCCGGCCCGGCCGCAAGAAGCCGTGGCGGGCGGGTCCGGCCCGGCCGTCGCGGTTTGACCGGCCCGGTCGCGCCCTGTTAGCCGCGACCCATGGGAGAAAAGATCGACCTCGACTCGCAGCATCTCCACGCCCGCAAGCGCGACGGCGTGCTGACCGTGCGCATCGACCGGCCCGAGCGCCGCAACGCACTCACCATCGAGATGTACCACGGCATCAAGAAGGCCTGCGTGGTCGCGGAGCGCGATCCGGACATCGACCTCGTGGTCGTGACCGGGACCGGGGAGTGGTTCTGCGTCGGCGGCGAGATGGGTGGCCAGCACGAGGGCGCCGAGAAGCTCGACCGGCTGACCGACGGCCTCGACCTGACGCC
>Ga0114969_10002454_pt1 | contig 15237 bp, 21 predicted proteins | sample M_130807_MF_Meta_FD_87316 | JGI IMG/M metagenome (GOLD analysis project Ga0114969, IMG submission 87316) | Freshwater microbial communities from Lake Montjoie, Canada to study carbon cycling - M_130807_MF_MetaG | ecosystem: Environmental > Aquatic > Freshwater > Lake | place: Lake Montjoie...
GAGCTGTAAAAGAATGTTTGAAACCCCGCTAGTAGACACACCACTAAACATTACTGTGATTCGTTTTACATAAGAAGGAATACCTGTGAAATTAGCAGAAGTTCCGCTTGTGGTTGCAACCGCCGTTCCTTGTCCAATTTTTTCAGAAAAAGTCGGTAATGCCGCAGCGCCATTGCTTGTCAAAACTTGACCGGAGGTTCCAACCGAAGCAATGGATTGATATGCCCCGGTAGAAGTGGTGCCTCCGCATTGCACCGCATAAGCGGTTGCTGTAGCAGCGCCGGTGCCCCCCTGGGGTACCGACAGCGCCGTGGTCAAGCCGGATAACGCGGTGATATCAGAATTCGCCCCCAAAGCCGCAGCAGATAGTGCTGTTCTAGCACCGGCAGCGGTTGAGGCGCCAGTGCCGCCATCGGCAACAGCCAAATCGGTAATTCCGGTGATCGTGCCGCCGGATATGTTGGCAGTTGTAATCGTTGCGGTTGGTATAACAACGGTGCCGGTAAACGTAGGCGACGCCAGATCAGCCTTAGTCGCGACTGCGGTGGCGATGTTGTCATATTCCGTATTGATCTCGGTGCCTTTGACAATCTTCAGCGGATCGCCGGACGACAGGCTGTCTTTGGTCGCAAAGTTGGTGCTTTTTACATAATTTGACATGACGGATTCCTACGTAAACTTGCCATTTTTGGCTTGAATTTCGATCTTCTGGATGGACAGTTGCGAGCCGTTGATATCCGCTTCGTAGCCTGTTTGGACAACTTTACCAGAGCCGCTGGCGCTAACGATTAAGGTCTGTAGCGCAGTGCCGTTTGCGTATTGTGCGAGTGGAACACCATTCGCGCCGTATTCGGCCAGGCCGTAATAGGACACGCCTTGCACCGGAATAAACGAATTCGCCGAAAGGTAATTGCCCGAAAAGTCAAAGCACCACTTGAACGTGACGTATTGGTTTGTGCCGCCGATCACCACAATGCTTAACCGCTTTAGCACAGACGTTTGCGACTGGTTCCCCAGATCAGCATGGTTGGTGTAATACTGCATCCGGTAGCTGGATGCGTTGTCCTGGTAGGTAGAATACTTGGTGACGTAGCCGTTCTTGCCCACCAGCAGATCGCCGTTGCGACGCGACAACAGCGACGTCGGTTCGATGGAATCCCACGTTGTAACGCGTGACGATCCGTCATCGAGCTGGCCTCGGGTGTCAAAACAATAAGTCTTTTTTGACGCCGGAAGGTTCAAAAGGTAGAAAGCGTCACGCTCGGAAAATACCGATTTAATTGCCGCCGCGTCTTCACCGGCAACCAGCCCCATCACGTCATTACGGACATTCTTCGACAGATCTCGAAATGGCAGTGACTTTTCCGAAATGGTGCGTAACAGTGAGCGCACGCCGGTATTCGAGAGGAAGATCACATCGGTCGCAATTGGCTGGATGCTGTCGCGTGACAAACATCCAGTGCCGACAACGGTGTCGCTCAGTGTGATGTTGGCAGGGCTAGTGGCGCTGGAATAGACCAAAATCTGCCGTTTGCCGAAGATGAACAGAAAGCCATTGTGCGAGGCCAAACCAGTGATCTCATCAGATCCCTGCGCCCAGACGCGGCTGACGTCCAGGCTGCCGGAGGTGCCGGTAGACCAGATATGCCCCGCCATCAGGTCGGAGAAATAGATTGTAGTCTTGTCCGTAGCCGTATTTGCCGTCCACAACCGGCCATACGCGCTCAAGACGATGTTTGTGCTCGGCACCGTGGCGACGTATCCAGTTTTCTCCGAAACGCGCCTAAAGGTCGTGGTGCTGACCGCAGGGTCATAGATCAGCGGATCGTGCGCTGATTGGAAGAAATAGGTAATTCCGTTGAGTGAGGCGCACTGCCAGTTGCTTGCCGTAATCGTCGGCGCCACCCCACCACCGCCGTAAGTCAGCTCGACCACGGCGTTGCTGCCGTCGAGCTTGAATAGTTTGTTGTTGCCCGCGAATAATACGGTCAGCGTGCCATCCGACTGCACCAGCTCGTGCATGACGCCCACGTCATTAGCGCCGAGATTGCCGCTAGACGCGTTTACTCTTGCATAACCTTTACGCGACCCAATCCGGCCATACTGGTCGATAATGGAATTGTTCGCCACCAAAGCAAAACCCGCCGCCAAGTCTAACGGCGAGTCTTGGGTGTTTAGCCCAAAGAACCCCGGCGCAGCGGTCGTGAATACTTGTATTGGTTGTGGCATCAGTAAGCCCTAGACAGCGACGAATTGGCCTTCTTCTGGAAAGCGGGTGCCTTCCAGGGCGATACTGTCGGACAGCATGCCGCGATAGAGCTGATACGCCTCGGAGCTGGTCAAGCCCCCATCTTCGCCGCGCTCGACCAGCGCCCGAGCGTAGGCATTTTGGATGACCAGTTCAGCGGGAACCGATATCACATCCGACGCCGAGGTGAGCGTGGCTTGCGGAACAACCAAGCTAAATTTCAACGAATAGACGCCGTCGGGGATTGGGAACACGCTTACTTTGGTGTCGTAGGTCGAAGAATCCACACCGTTGAATGAGTAATACATCGGGATACCCGTTGCCGGGGCAGCGGGGAAATTTAGGTAACGGTTCATCATCGCAAACGTGACGTTGGTCAGCGTGACAAAGCTGGTCGCGTTGATTGCATCGCGCACCTGAAACTTTTGCCCCGCGCCGGTGACCGTATAGGATGATGTGGCCGACACCGTAGGCACCGTAATCGTGGTCGTTAGGACATTCCACGAATAGGCGTCTTCGACCTGCCGTTTGGCGTCGTTGACGAATTTGCCGATCAGCGTGGCGTAGGTCGTTTCGGAGAGGCTGGATACCTGCACTTCGCGCAAGCGCACCAGCACGTCGTTAACAGCTTGCAGAAATGTAGTACTCATGCGCGCTGGTTCCCTTCGATTTCAAATGTCACTGCCACAGCAAAAGTAGATCCTGCTTCGGTCGTAACAGATAAGGTATCGTTTTCTTCTAAGACTGCAATGGCACTGGAGTTTGAATCTAAATCTAAGAAGTTTTTTGAATTGACAGCATATTCAAATGCTAGGTTGTAGGTCGCCGCCGCGCTACTGTCATACCAGCTAAAGGTAAGGTGTTTATTGCTGGCAGTGGCGTTACTTGCATGCAATCGAATCAAACTGGCGTAGTAACCCTTCGGCACCGTGTAGAGTGTCGTTAGCGTGTTCGCGGTAGGGTTAGCGCCAATGGACACCGGTCTCATTTTCGTGCCTTATTCCTAGCCGAAATAGCGCGAGCTTTTGCCCGAGCATCTGCTTTGGATGAAGCGCCCCACGCGTTGAGAGAGAGCAAAAGACGTGTCGGTTCCCCGTTTTTTTGTTCTGGCCCAGGCATTGCGCCCATCCTTGCTAAAAAGGAGGCCCGACGAGGGTTGTCACCTGACTTGACCGGAGGCTTTAAATTCCCGCCGGTATCGGCATTATATGACGCTCTGCCGGTCGCATTCAAGCCGCCTTTCGGGTTTTTGCCTTCTTTTCTAGCCCACGCGGGTGTTTTCATTGCTTCTTCGCGGTCTTTGCCGCCGCCTTGAAAGCTGCCGCAGTAGGAGCACCTTTAGCGCCCACTTTACGCATCTTTTCCTTAGACCCCGCTTTAATGCGCTCTTGCTTGGCGTTGATATTGGCGTAAAGACCTGGCTTCATTTTTTCTTTCCTTTAACCATGCCAGCCTCAGACATGGCGATCGCCACGGCCTGTTTGCGGGATTTCACCATGGGGCCAGCCTTGCTGCCGGTATGCAGCTCGCCCATCTTGTACTCGTGCATGACTTTGCCGATTTTCTTCTGCCCTTTGGTCATTTTCATGGCGCTATTCCTTGGTTATTGGCCCACCGGATTTCCACGCGTCACAAGTGCGGGCCGCAGCACAAGTGAATTGAAATAGGTCGCAGTAGCCGAGATCAGCCGCCGCGACGAACTGCTCATCGTAGGACAATTCGCCCTTGTTTTCGTCTTTTTCCAGCCCATCGAGGATACATTTCATCATCTTAGGCGTCTGGATGAACGCCGCGCAATTGCCGCAGCGCATGCCCTTGATGGCATCCGTTGGGGCGTTATACATCTTGGCTTTTTTCAGCCAAAAGGCATCATTTGCCTCGTTCGGATTGGGAGGCCCGTAGCCATATTCTTTGAACGCATGGTTGCGATTCTTTAAATTGGTCGCTATGTCCTGCGTCGCCAGCGGGCAGGTCACACCGGACAACAGTCCTTCTTTCATAATCTATGCCTCTTTTCGTGGCCGACCGCGCCTTTTTATACTTTGGGGCGCTGTGAACATCGTATCCGTTCGCACTGCGTTGTGGTCGTAGGCAATCGCTGTCGGTTCTGCGTCGACTTGAACATAGCCCTGATGACCGCGCATTGAATCAATATCATGCTGCAAGGTGAACGTCACAGTATTACCACTTTGCAAACACCGAAAGGTAGCCATTTGAATCCTTTTAATCAGAAAGGGGGCCGAGGCCCCCAGTCCTTAAACGATGCAGCGAGCGACTACAAGACGAATCTTGCAAGATGCCAAGTCAACGGTCGAACCCGATTCGTTTTGGATACGAATCGACACCGAACCCGCTGCGTCAACATAAGCAGTGACGCTCATGCCGACTTCACTCACAGCAAAAGAACAACCAATTACCATATCGCCCAGGGCAACGCCCGGAACGGCTACGGTATCCGTTTCACCCGCAGCATCAACCAGCGAACCGGCGTCTAGCGTTGCGGTCACGAGCCAAGTATCGCTAAAAATGCCGCGAAACTGGTCATTCCCACGGCGGGAAGTAATTGCGGTAGCAGCAGCCATAGTTAAATCTCCTAAAACAGGTTAAAGATGCCCCCCGTCATCGCTGACGGAGGGCAGGTCTGCATTAGGCAGGCACAGCCAACGCATACGCCGAGCTGGACAGCGCAGCACCAGAAGTTGCCGCCGCACGCAGGGCCGAAACACCATACAGGGTATCGGCGGTGTAGAGCGTTGCCAGATATTCCTGCTTGTATTGGGTTTGCGAACGAACACCAACCTGCTCGATCAAGATCATCGAGTCACGATGGCCCATCAAGCAGATACGATCGAGGCCGCTGGAACCGGCGCCAAAGTCTGCATTTGAGGTCGTGAACACGGGAATCCCGTAGAGCTGGCCGATTTCGCCGTTGCGGATCGCGTTGCCATTGCCGACGAACGCCTGCTCGGTATAGCGAGCAAGGCCCATCAACGTGTTACGGCTCGACGGCGGGATGATGAAGAAACGCCCGTCCATCGGCGCGTCGGTATCATCCAGACGTTGAATCGTGCGACGGATCGCAGCGTCAGTCAGCGCGGCTGCGTTTGACGTGCTGCTGTTATACGCGGTCGTACCATCGGAACCGATAAACGCCTTGGTGGTAGCGGTTGCAGTCGCGTAGTCGTTGGTGCCGACGGTCGCACCGTTGAACGCACGCCCGAGCTGGATCAGGTCGGTATCAACCTGTTTTGCCAGAGCGTAACCTGCGTCTTCGGTGTAGAACGAACGCAGCGAAGTCAACGCCTGCACTTCGACGATATCCTCAATCAAGCGGCTATATTCATAGTGCTTGTTGATCGAGATCGAAACTTCGGTTTCCGTAGCAGCGATCAGCGTGACGGCGGTAGAGGCCGCTTTCGCCGAGGCCGAACCACGGGTCGGGGCGGGAACGTGAACGGTGTCGCCCTTTTTGCCCTTGAAGTTCATGCGTTTGACAACATTCGCCAGCACAAGATTTTTCTTGTAGGCGGCGACAATCTCATCACTCCAAATTTCGGGGATGAAGGTAGCTGCGGTGGTAACGGTTACTGCCGGTGTCGGAAAAGCCATTTGAATCTCCTAAATTAAGTTATTTGACCCGACCTTCAGCGTAGGCTTGCATGATTTCATCACTCAATGCCTCGTAGCGGTTCGGATCGTTCATTTTCAGCCGAATAAGGTCTGCCCGACGATAGACACGTCTTGATGACTCACCAGAACCACCCACATCGACCGACGCTGCTTTGAGGTTTTGCTTACGGGTTTTTTCACCTGCATTTTCCGTTTGCTTTGCCTTCACGCCGCGCAATTCTTTATAGGTAGACAACAATTCATTTGCACTGTCGTAATCGAATTCACCATCGGCTTTCGCCCAGAGGCCCAATCGTATCGGACTCATTTTCACCCAGTTTGCAAACTCGGGGTCTTGAGCCACTTCAACAAAATCGGGATGCTCTTTGCTCAACTTCTGATGCACCTGCATCTTCTTAAAGTCACCAGCGGCTTGCCGCGCAGCGACGATATCGGGATGCCGATCGACGGTTGCTTGAATTGCTTTCTTCGGGTCTTCAAAAAAATCTACTTCGGGTTCTTGCTCTTTAGTCGCTGCCGGAGCATTGCCGAGGTTGTGCTTAATGAGTTCATCAGCCAGTTTGCGGACTTCACCGACTTCTTGCGCTTGCTTGCCGATCAGCTTTTCAGCCTCCTGGTGCATGTGCACAATATCGCCTAACGATTTGCCCCGATACTTTTCGGGAACGTCAGATGATGATTCTTCAACGGTGTTTTCCAGCTTCACTTCTTCCGGCGCGATATCCTCTTGCGACTCGACTTCGTTTTCGATCAGCATACTATTTCCTTTTCCTGCCACTTAAGGTTGTAGGAGATTAACTCGCCAAAATTGGTTAAGAGTTAGCTTTTTGCTCTGCTTTCAATTTGTCCACGTGGCGTTGCTCAAACCGTCCATGTGCAGACGGGAATGAGCCAGACCACCCTTCCAACTTGATTGCAGGTGCAGAGATGACGCGTTTAGCCGACGCGCCACAATCACACTGAACGATATTGTGTTCAAACTCGACGTATCGTTCAGCCCGGTGTCCGTTTTCACAGACAAATTCATATATTCGTTTCAATTTGCAAATCCTCGTATGCGCGTGAGCTGGCCTCTCGCAAGGTTTTCAGCCACGTTAGAATCGAAAGTTCGCCCTTTTTAAACTGTAACTGTTTTTCGCCATCTACAGCAGAAATATTATTAAGCGCGGCAATCATGGGATCAATGTCGGCCATCAAATCAACCCATCCATCGGTCGCCATCATGGAAAACCGGTCTTCATAATACTTCTGTAATTCTGGCGCCACTATTTCTCCGAAACGGGTTGAGTTGTGAGTAGACGCAAAAAAACGATGCCAACCGAGATCGTAATCCCAATGAACATCTGTGCTACCGGCGTCATCGGCAGCAAACCTATATAGCCCTGAACGATACTGAGGACTGCGATTAGAATCGCATACCAGACTGTTTTAGATTTGAGCAGGTTCATCACGCGCCCCACGGCAACGGCTGATTCGATGGGCTGATCGGCGGGGTAATCATGGAATTTATTTGGCCCTGAACACATGCTTCTGCGTTTGAGATAGCAGAAGGATCAAGCCAGCCGATTACCTGCGCTTCCGTCAGGTCAGCATACGGTGTAAACGACGCACCCTGTTGAATGGTCATCTGCTGACTGCCGCCGATGTTAGCGGTGTATTCCCCATCCACGCCTGTGACTTGATACAGCACGTTGACAACAACATCCGTTTCGCCCTCAACTTGCGGCAGGGTATACATCTGGGTGACGGTGGTGGTAAAGGTGGTCATTATTTATTCTCCAGTGCAGTTACTTTTGCGGAAAGTTCTTTAATTGCAGCGACCAATAACGGGATTACATCGGTATAAGCAACGCCTAATTGGTCTGGATTAGTTGCATCAATGGCTTCTGGCAATACCGCCTGAACATCTTGGGCTATCAAGAAACTGCGGCGCACATTTTTTTCGTCTGTTTTAAATTTACCAATAACAGCGCGAAGGCTTGATACTTTAGTTACGGCATCGGAGATGGGTTCAATAATATCTTTAAACCGTTCATCAGATACCGCAGTCCAAGCTGTTGCCCCAGAGTTCATGTAAACGCCATTTGTACCGGGAGTAACTACTACTTTATTTGGAACAGTAGCGTGTGTTGCGCCGTAAAAAGCAATTCCAGCACTACCAGTGCTATTACTAAAATTACCGCTAGAGGTTGTTGTTCCACATAAAACTTGTCCATTTGTGCCTAAAACATAATATATGCCGGACGAATCAAAATATCCTCTTACGATCCCATCCCCGTCCGACAGAACAACGTAGTTGCTACCCGTTGCTGAGATCGGGGCGGCAGAGCCGGTGTAGCTGCCGAGGATGACGTTCTTTGCGCCTGACGTTACCGCAGAGCCGGAGCTATAGCCAAAAAATTGATTACCCGCACCAGTAGCAACATTCCCCGCAAGATAACCAACGCCGACAGAATTGGTAATACTAGCCACACCATTTAATGCGCCGCTTCCAACTGCAACTGATTGCGAGGTTGCGCTACCGTTGGATAATGTTGAAGAACCAATACTTACATTGTCAGAGCCGGTGCTATTTGTATACAACCCAAAATAACCAAGCACCACATTGTTATTACCGCTTAAATTAAGTTTTCCCGACGATACGCCAACAAAAGTGTTCTGAGTTCCCGTTTGGTTTGTATACCCCGCCTGATACCCCACAGCGGTGTTGTTGCTGGCAAGATTGGCCTCTAATGCCGAAGCACCAACCGCCACATTGTAAGAACCGCTTACATTTAAATTTAAAGCACTAAAACCAAAACCGCAATTACTAACGCCGGTACTATTGGTTAACAAACAAGCCGATCCAAAACCGGAATTGCTTGCCGCCGTATTAGCAGAAAGGCAAGACGCACCAAAAGCGGAATTTGAGTTTGAAGTTGAATTTGTCTGTAAAGCGTTAAATCCAAAAGAAGAATTATTTATGCCGCTTAAATTTAATCGTAAGGCACGATACCCAGAGGCCGTATTTTGATAGCCTGACGTATTGGTGGTTAATGCTTGATACCCAAAAGCAGCACTCGTATCACCCGCCGCATTAGCCGCCAAAGCACTAGCACCCACCGCCGTATTCGTCGATACAGCACCCGCGCCACGGCCTACGGTCACGCCATAGTGTGTTGCGTCTAAGGTGCTGGTCAGCGTTACCGTGACTGCTAGGCCGGTGGAGGAAAGGACAACTTTATCAACGCCAGCAAGCTGTAAATTTACGTAGCCTTGTTGAGCATTTAAATTTAATCCGTTGCCAGTAACGCCTACAGTTCCGTATTCTCCAGCAGTTCCACGCCAGAGCTTAACGGTCTGGTTAGCTATTGCTGTGCTACCTATTTCTACCCCAGCAGGTGCAGAGATAAGCCCCGTCGCACTCAGCGTTCCCGTGACAGCAAGGGCAGAGCCACTAAACGTCAGGTTGGCAGAGTCTTGCAGCAGACCAGCGGTGCCAGCGTAGGTTACGCGGCCTGAGGTGAGGCTGGAGGCGGTTACGGTGGTGAAGTTCCCCGCAGCGCCGCCCTCTACGCGTTGCCATGCAGTGCCGTTATATATAGCCCAATCGCCAATTCCCCAATTGGTGATGCCGTCCAGATTGGTTGACCCTGCCACCGAGACAATATAGAAATTGCCGCTGGTGCCGACACCGGAAGCTAATGTCGGCGTATTGGTGCTGGCGTTCCACAGACCTTTGTAGATCGACGCGCCGCTGATCGCCGTGATCTGCGCTTGCAGGCTTGTTAGCGTGTCAAGAACCGATTGCGACGTGCCGCCGCCGTTAGTGATGACCTTGATCTGCTCGGCCAGTGCGGGCGCGACAACCTCGCCCACATTCAGCTCTTGGCCCGAGGACAGGCTGATCACCAGGCTACCATCAAAGTCGATATGCGCGTTCGTGACCGATACGCCATCGGTGCCATCCGCGCCATCAAGCCCGTTCTTGCCATCCGCACCGCGTGGCCCCGGCGCACCATCGCGACCATTCTTGCCGTCGCGCCCGTTGCGGCCATCGCTTCCATCGGCGCCATCGCGCCCGTCTTTGATGGTGATGATGCGTTTTTCAAGCGCATTGCCCACCGAGTCATATCGTGAGCTGATATCAGATTCTATCTTTTTTAGCGCATTTACAACTAACTGCACATTTTCAGCAATTTTCTTTTGCTGCATGGCTTTAGCTTCCGACGACACGCGGCCAACGCTGTCAAAAATATCCGTAAAATCGCCCGGAACAGTTGTTTCAAACAGTTTGTCTATATCCATGATTTGCGTCGTCCTATACCCATGTTCCAGCAATGTTGATATACGGGGTAGCCTGTTTCCATACACCCGCCACGTTAATCCAAGTCACCGCCGGTTTCCACACGCCAGCTACGTTAACCATAAAATTCTTGCCTTGATATTGCGCTAAATCTGGATCAAATAACCCGCCTACTACTGCGTCAGGATCAAACAGACCGCCAACAACAATATCAGGATCAAACCAGCCAGCTGCGGAAGCCATTAGATATTATAAATCTCTGCTTGAACCATGTTTACTGTATATGATGCAGACGCACCACCGTTGAGCGAAACGCCAATATATTTACCGGGCCATGCGGTAATGTCGCCGGTATTGGTTCCATTTGCACCTTTTAACAAACTGGAAAAACCCGTTGTTGGCTGGCTGATGCTGGATAAATGTGCAACCAATGCCGCAGATGCGCCTGTGCTACGCGTCATAAAGTCATACGTCAACAATGTCGTGTCTGTTGCGGCAGTTTGAGCAGAAAGATTAAACGCAAAATAAGATGAATCGGCGGTGGATGCGTTTGTACCCACTCTAAGCGTTGCCGTCAATCCAGCAACTCCTGCTGCTGTTTTGGTTGCACTGATCCGGCACCGATAACCTGTTCCCGCTTTAAAGTTTTGCGGCGGTATCAAAATGCTTGATCCGGCAAGATAAGTATCGGCAGCAAAACCAGTGACATTAGCCGTGTTTGAATTAAACAACCAACCAGTTTGCGCCGATGATTTAATCACGCCAGTATTGGCATACGAAGTAAACACACCAGTTCTATCCATCACCACAGATTCACCTGCGGCGATTGTTCCTACAAATATCGGCTCAACGGTTGTTCCGTCCGTGTGTTGAATGGTGATCGTCTGCGATACCGTTGCATCCGTATTTCTCACACTCAAAAAGTTTGTGGTGCGCTGAGTGCTGGCAGCAGGGGCCGCAACAACATCTGTCGTTGCGGCGGTTGTAATTGATGCCGTATTTGTGCGCCCCGGCGTAAACGTGCCAGATGCAGCATCAACCCAAGATGCGTGAATCTTTACCGTTCCTGCATCTGAGGTAATTACTTGAATCTTATCGTTGGTGCTGGCTTGAATTAACATTTCAAAACCCTATGCGTATTGCAAATAAATATCGCCATTAACTCCCCCAGAGGGGGCCGCAGTGCCAGAAGTAATGATCTTTTGAAAGCTACCCCCGCCAGATATGACGTGAATTGTTTTTGCCAATTCTTCCGGCACAACATCACCTACATTTATTTCTTTTCCGGTAGACAGCGTGATAACCAAGCTGCCATCAAAGTCTAACCTAGCATCGGTGACAGATACACCATCTTGCCCATCCTCGCCATTGCGACCGTCTACACCATCGCGGCCGTCAACACCCGCTGGCCCCGGTAGTCCGTCTTTACCATCTTGGCCGTCTTTCCCGTTTGCACCGTCTGCACCGTTGCGCCCATCTTGAATTTCAGATACGCGCTGTGCAATTGCCTTACCCACCGTGTCGTAGCGTTTTTTAACGCTTGCTTCGATTTGTTTTAGCGCGTCTACAACAAGTGTTTGCCTAACTACAGCGTGCACATTATTTGCAATTTTAATGCGTCGTATTGCAGAGTCTTGCTCAACCGCCATGCCTAGTATTGATTCGGCAAACGTATCTAGGTTTTGTATCGTCATTATTTCAATGCTGATGACAATTGAGTAATAAATGCGTCCTCAATACTAGCGACGTTATCTTTGGCCTTCGACATTTGCAGCTCGACGATCTTGCTCTTATTCTTAATGTCGGCTTCCTTCAGCATCAGTTCCGCGATCTTCACCCGCTTGTCAAACTCGCGGCTATTGGCATCATCCGCGCTCGGCAGATTCTTGGTCACCGAGGCCAAAATCTTGGCCTCCGCTTCCTTCGGCATCAATTGCGTTTCGGTGAGCAACTTCTGCGCCTCGGCCCGATTCTGCTCGGCCTGCGTGGTGTTGAGCGCAATCTGTGACTGTGCCGACTGCATCGCCAACTGCTGCTGCATCTGCTGCATCTGCTGCGCTTCCGGGTTTGGTTGCGACATTTCATCCAGCTTGGCAATCAGCTCGTAGCGGTTCGACAGGCTTGAATTGCCCAAGATGCCCTTCAGGATCAGCGGTAGCACTGGCGTGTTCGGCCCCAAGGTCTGCAACAGACCGATAAACTGCTGCTGCTCGTATTCCCGCGCAATGATGCCCAAGGTCGCGGTCGGAATAAACTTCATGTCCACCGACGGATAACGCTCGGGGTCAAACTGCATATACCGATACGCCGCCTTGTGGATAAACGGAATCAGGAAATCCTCTTGGAAGTTCACCAGCGTGCGCTTGTATTTCTTGATGATGGTCGCCACCGCCATCGACATACCCGCACCGTCGCGGCTCCCCTGGCTAACCATGCCCTGCGAGTCCAGCGTGCCAGTCGCTTGCAGCAGCATGGTCTCGAACGCCTTGGCCGTCGCCAGATTGTTGCCGTCAGTGCTGCCAAACTTGAACGGATACAGAATCTCTGCTGGCGCCCCGTTAGTCAGAATGGCCTTGCCTGGCTTCACTTCAAACTTCGCCCCCCGCGGCAGCCGTGTCGCGTCCATCGCGATCATCGGGCTGGTCGTCAGCGCCAAGGAATCCAGATGCGACCGCACTTGCGCGTCGATCGCCTTCTGCATGTTGTAGGCTTTTTCAATCGTGCCGCGCCCGAGTAGACGGTTCGGCACCGTGTCGTCCTGGTAACTAATCACCGGACGATCCTTCATCATGTAGGGGCTTTCTTCGGCCTTCAGCAGCACGCTCTCATTAGCGATGACCACGATGGCTTCAACCAAATCAGAATACTCGTCCTGTGCCGAGCTCTCTGGAAACAGATCGACAATATCCTTATTGTCGTCGGTGCTCATCAGCAACTCACGCGGCACCAGACCGTAATAGGTCAACAGACGCACCTTGTCGTCACGATACTGCGTAATCTCCTGCGTCGGCTCCAGCTTGGTGTCTTCCGAGTCAGTGCCGAGTTCTACCTTGCGGTAGATGCCGTCTTCCTGCCCTTTGACGATCTTGTGGATGGAAATATATTTCTCGATCGCCACACCAAGACAGTCGTCGATGCTGGTGCCGTTCGGGTCAAACAGGAAATTCTTGGGATTGACCGGCACGATCTTGACGCCGATGCGATCCTTCTCCCGCACGCCAATCGCCGCTTGCCCCATCTGCCCCGGTATCGGTTGCGTGGCTGGAACGAACACCTTATCCGTAATCACCGCAATCTCGCCGATGCCGGTGCCGTAAATCTCGGCCATCAGCTCAATCTGGTCGATCGCCTTTCGGATTTTATCGACCTTGAAGTCTTCCATCAGTTGCGCTTTCAACATCTCCACGTCCAGCGGGTTGTTGTTCACATCCCGCAGGTCGTCCTCAATGTCGAAGAAGTCGCCCTGTCCGAAGATCGCTTCCATGATCTCCGCGTGCCGCGTTTCCACCGCCTGCTGCGCGGCCGGTGTGACGATGCGGCTACGTTCAGAGTCGCGCAGCTTGTCCTGCGCCGACCATTGGCCGCGAAAGATGCGCTCGTATTCCTCCCACAACGCCAGAAAGTTTGTATCGCGATAGGTGCGCCAGCGGTCGCAGTGGTCAATAACGAAGGAGGTCAGCTCGCGATCATTTTCGCTCGGCTGCTCGTATTCATACTCGCCGGTGACGCCGTTCTCGTCGCCGGTTTCGCTGTCTTTTTCAAACGCCATATTATTAGACTCCCGACACTACGTCGATGGGTGACCAGGTGTCTTCCTGTTCCTCAAAATACGACGTTATCGCTAACTGGTCTATGTAAGACAGCGCGTCGGGCAGGTCGTCGTGTACGCCCTGCGCGGGGAACATCAACAACTGGTCTATAAATTCGTCAAAGTCCTCGTCACTGTTGAGGATCACCCGACCATGCTCGAAACGGCCCTGTAGCGACCAGATGATCCGGTCGGCCTTTTTGCGGTTGCCATGCGTCAGGTCAATAATGTGGGAATATACATTACTTTTCCGCATTAAGTCACTCAAATACGGCAAAACCGCGTTTTTCAACGCCCCGCGCTCGATCCCCACCGCTACCGGACGGTAATCCCTGATCGCCATCAGGATGTTTGACGCCGTTTCCTTAATATCCCAACGACCGTGGTCAATCTTTTTAACCCACCACTTGCCATCATCAGTAACCTTGACCACTGCGATAGCGGATTCGTCGAGCCTTTTACGCGAGTTCGCCGCTTGCTTGGCGACTTCTTCAAATCCCGCGAGGTCACACGCGATGTAGTAGCCGCCGACTTCGGGTTCTTCGCCATATTTCAGCCACTCCTCTTTGAAGACGTCGCTTCCCGCGGTATCAAAGCTCGCCATGTATTCCTGCTTGAAACTGAAGCTCGATAGCGTCTTCTTTGCACTCTGAATCTCATCCGGGTCGATCATCGGATTGTCTTTTGTCGTGAAATGCCAAGACTTCCAATCCGTATCCGTTTCGTTCTTGCCCAGATTGAACAGATCGAAGAACCAATTACGCCCCTTCGGAGTGCCGATGAAGATGGCGCGGCCTTTCTTGTCTGACAGAGAGGCCCGTATCACCTGCTCCCACGCCTCCGGCTTGATATCTGCTACCTCATCCAAGACCGCATACGTCAGGCTGACCCCGCGCAGCGTGTCCGGTCGGTCCGCGCCCCTGACGTAGATGCGCGCACCGTTAATCAGCGTGATATCCAGATTGTTGACGTGACTCGACTGGATCACCTCCTTACCCAAATCCAACAGCAAATCCCAGATGATCTGCCTTGACTGCCCCATTGTCGGGCTGACATACAGCACCGCGGATCCTTGCGGGCAGCGCAGACCTTCTATCAACAGCGTTGTCGCCGCCAGTCGTGACTTGCCGCAGCGCCGCCCCGCCGCGATGACCTTGAACCGCGTCGTGTCCTTGAAGACGTCTTGCTGCCAGGGCAGCAGGCTGAAGTTCAGATCGGCCATCAGGTCGCATCCTCTGCGTCTACGTCTTCCGGTTCCGGCGTCGC
>Ga0114969_10002456_pt1 | contig 15228 bp, 10 predicted proteins | sample M_130807_MF_Meta_FD_87316 | JGI IMG/M metagenome (GOLD analysis project Ga0114969, IMG submission 87316) | Freshwater microbial communities from Lake Montjoie, Canada to study carbon cycling - M_130807_MF_MetaG | ecosystem: Environmental > Aquatic > Freshwater > Lake | place: Lake Montjoie...
AAAAAATTACCATTTAAATCCTTGAAATTATAATATACGCCATCCGCTCTTGAAATATCTGGCTTTACATATACATTGGTGCCACTGTAAGTAGGTTCTAATTTTTGCACACGATCAGATTGTAAACGTAAACTTTGAATATCTAACCAACGTGCTTCTTTTCCAGCAGGAAAAATAAAATCAGTTTCATTATTATACTCCAATAAATTTCCACGCACAAAAGTAGGTTGATGTATCACCCTAGCATCATCATATCTGTAATTTTGAATCACTTTTACAGTTAATTGATCGGGTTGCAAATAATTCAATTTCTTGGTGTCAATAATGCACTGCAATTTTTGATGTGTCCTAGAGATATTGCCATCAAACGGCTCTTGTATTTTAGGCAGTATGGACGCCTGCTCTTCTACCACAAAAAAACGTCTTGTGAAAACAATGTTTTTGGGATTCGCGTCCTTATATACTGTTAAAACATAATTACCAGATTGCTTAGGCTGACAATTTTCGTTCGGAAAATTAAATTGATAATGATAATAAGATTGAATACTAATAGATGAAATAGCAAATTGAGTGATTCTATTTTGATTGAAACCTTGCAAATAATCAAATGAATTTAAGTTACTGGGTGATTCATCTTCATTTAAAAGCGTGACAGAATAATAATAGTTTTGATAGGTCGCTTTTAAATCATCAAAGCTAATCATCAAAGGGGTCATGGCAGATAACGATATAATCGGAAGTCCTTGAGCATTACCCATAGGATGGATTAATACTGTTTTAATATTGCTATCATACACTTTATCCAAATGGGTTCCCGCAGTAGCAGTAAAAACTAAAAATCCAGTAAAAAATAGAAATAAATGGAAGGCTCGCATGAACAGGGTCATTTTACTCGCTACGAATCTAAACTTTTATTCATTCATATTCAACGGAAAAAACTAGATTTGATAAAAATTAAACCCTTGTCTTCCGCTTTTGATATTGCTAAAAAAATAAGCTTTTCCACTTCTAAAAGCTATACTGGTATCATTGTAAAATTAGCCATGATTGCCACTAGTATAAGTGTGGCTGCAATTATTTTAACTTTATCCATTGTCAATGGTTTTCAATACAGCATTTCCAATAAAGTATTTTCATTTTGGGGTCATATCCGAATCGAATCTGTTAATGGACGCCCTCTGCCACAAAACGATAGCCTGATTCAACAATTAAAGCTGCAAAATAAAGAACTGATTCAAAACATCACCCCTTTTATTCATCAATCCACTGTCATTGGATATCAAAAAGAAATAGAGGGTGTGGTCGCTAAAGGCATAAGCGCGCAGGAGCCTATTCCATTTTTAATAAAGGAAAGCACTATAATTGACTCCCATCAACATCCCATTATTTTATCGGATGTACTTGCTCGTAAATTAAATATCGACCTGCATAAAAATGTAAAATTGTACTTTTTAAACGGCACCCAAGTACAACAAAGATCTTTTAAAGTCACAGGCATTTATCATTCAGGAATAGACGACTATGATCAAAAATTTGTCATGGTGCCCCTAATTGATTTACAACAATTACAAAATAACAATGCTTCCATTCCCACTGTGGATGGTTATACTATTACATTAAGAAATGTCGATAATATAGATAGCATTAAAAATAAAATACAATCTCAATTGCCTTCTAATTGGGTATCTACCACCATCCCCAATTACTACCCTCAAATTTTTGATTGGATAGGTGTACAAAACATCAATCGAAATGTAGCCATCACCATTATGTTGTTAATTGCTATTATCAATTTAGTGACTTGCTTGTTTATACTTATGCTAGAACGCATCCCTATGATTGGAAGCTTCTCTGCCATGGGTGCTAGTCATGGTTTTATTCGAAAAATATTTATGTATCAAGCTAGCTTTATTGCTTGGACAGGTGTACTGACAGGGTGTTTGGTGGGTATTGGTCTATCTTTATTGCAATTAAAATTTGGCTGGATTCAATTAGACGAATCTGCTTATTTTGTAAAAACACTACCCATTAAAATAGTTCCTTTACAAATTATAGGTGTGATGTTAGGAACAGCAGTGATAAGTTATATTTCCTTTCTCTTACCTACTTTATGGGTAAAAAGAATTTCCCCGGCCTCAGCCATTCGATTTGATTAGACTCCCTAAAATAATGCCGGTTGCAACAGCTGCATTTAAGGATTCTGCTTGACCAAAATTTGGAATGGTAATAGGATGTTTAATATAAGGTAATATATTAGGACGGATGCCTTTTGATTCATTCCCTATGACTAAGATGCCTTCCTTTTGCATTTTAGATTGAAACACATTTTCTCCATTTAATAATGCCCCATACACAGGCAGTTTTGTGGAAGCAAGGACTTCTTCCAAGTTTTGTGCCTGTACCCTGACTCTTAAAAAACTCCCCATAGTACTTTGTAATACTTTGGGATTATACAATTGTGCAGTATCAGGACTTACTATGATTTGTTGAATGCCAAACCAATCTGCGGTTCTAATAATAGTTCCTACATTTCCGGGGTCTTGTATGCCATCTAACATTAAAGTAAATTGATCTTTCAAAACAAGAGGGCTATTGTATTTCTTTTTTTGCACTAAAGCCAATACCTGATTAGGCTGTTGCAAATGACTTATTCTATCTAATAAAATGCTATCAATGAGTTCATGTGGTGCATCGAATATGCTTTGTACATCTAACCATTCCTGAGTGGCGTATATTTTTTCAATCACCCAATCACTCTTCATCACCTCTTCCAATAATTTGGGCCCTTCCACTATAAATACAGATTCTTGGTCCCATTGTTTTTTATGGGCGAAAGATTGAATATATTTGAGCTCATTATTATTCATGGTTGCCATGCAGTTATTAAGGCTTAAAAATATTAGTTTATTGGCAAGATTAGGTCTTGTGGCCCTTTTATTTTTTTTAAGCAGCTGCGCAGATGTAAAAAAGGCACTGGTACACGATTATCCCAAGCAAATTCCCTTTGTTTTTGACAATAAAATTTTAATCAAGGACGCCGATAATAAAGCCAGTCAACAAAATTTAACTTTGGACTTGAACAATTATTGGGATGACAGCCTGCAAGTAAAAAGAATTAGACAATTTGGCTTGTTTAGTACGGTCATACAACCCATTCGATACCAACCTGAACGAATGGCAAGAACCATGCAGTATATGCAAGCTTTTTTAGCCTCTAAAGGATACAATCAAACTGTTTTGTCTCCTCAAGTCACCACCGACACTATTAATAATGAGTGGCGTACAAAACTTACAATGTGGGTGAATTTAAATAAGAAAACCATTTTAGATACAATCACTTATGCCCTGAATCAACCGGCTCTTCAAAAATTGGCACTTGCAAACAAAGTCAATTCTTATTTAAAAAAGGGAGCCGCTTTTTCCAACGAAAATGTAAATAACGAATTGGATCGCTTGGTAGAACTTTTTAGATCCAACGGGTATTACTATTTTACGAAGGAAAAAATATTCGCCGAAATTGATACCGTAGATCAATCACTCATGCAGCTTAAATTAGATCCATTAGATCAAATGAATCAATTGATAGCCGCGAATCAAAACAAGGAAAAAAATCCAAGTTGGAAAGTCAATATTCAACTTAGAAATACCAATGCCTCTACTACTAAAGTGTACCCTATTGGTCAACAAATATTTTACAGCGATTTAAAACTATCCGACAACCCAGATAGTATATTAGTTAACTCTTTGCCGCAAACTGAAATGTTGGATGATATTTCACAATCATTTACACACCCAAAATTCAAATCATCTTTGTTTGCGGAACAAGCCATTTTAAAAAAGGGAGAACTATTTAATGAGCCTAAGTTTTATCAAACACTCAACAAATTAAGCAACTTAGGAGCTTGGCAACAAATAGATGCTAGAACTACGATTCAAAACGACAGCGTTTACTTACATTATTTTTTAGTTCCCTATCTAAGACGCAGTTTTAGTTTTGATCTAGAGGGCAGTCGAAATACTTCTCAATTAAGTGCAGGTAATTTATTAGGGCTTTCCGCTAATGTCACATATCGAGATAAAAATGTTTTACAAAAATCAATTCCTTCTATCACCAGTTTTAGAACTGGGATTGAATTGAATGTGAATAATAACAATGAAAATTTGACGCAAACATTATTGTGGAATGTAGGGCACACTTACAGCTTCCCTTCCCTCCTTATCCCTTTTAAGGATAAAAACACCAGCAATAACAATAACGCAAGAACTAATTTTTCCTTAAACAGTGCTTATATTGATCGATTGAATTATTACCAATTAAAATCTTTTACGACTAGCTGGGGATATGAATGGAAAAAGAATAAAAAAGCAAAAGAAATTTCTATAATTTACAAACCACTGAATGTTGAATTTTATCAAATTAACAAATTCTCAAAGTTGGATAGTTTGTTACTATTGAACCCATTTTTAAGGTCTTCCTTTAATGAAGGAAATGTGATCAGTCAATCCTTAAATTATATCTCTAGCGGTAATGCAGAAAACAATGCGAATGAAAAAACATATGTTAGATTAGGGATTGAAGAAGCAGGAGGATTACTGGGGCTCACTTCTATGAAATCTAATATGTATCGTTATTTAAAATTAGAAGCTGAGATACGAAAAGTTTACAAATTTGAATACACCGAGTTAGCCTGGAGAGCAATGGGCGGCTGGGGAAATAACTATAGTAATGAAAGTTCCTTAAGCGGTCAACTTCCTTTCTTTAAACAATTCACTGCTGGTGGACCTTATAGTATGCGTGCGTGGGGGTTACGACAATTAGGGCTAGGAAGTTCTAATTTTTATGACACCAGTGCAAAAAGTCAAAATTTTGATCGCTTTGGAGATTTACAATTAGAAGCCAATATTGAATATCGTTTCCCTTTATTTCAAGTGAGCTCTTATAAAGTAGCTTCTGCATTATATACTGATATGGGAAATATTTGGAATGCGCGTGATACCCAACAAGACCCTAATGCTGGTTTTAAATTAGACAGGCTTTACCATGACTTAGCCATTGGCGTGGGTACTGGAATACGTATTGATTTTAATTATTTTACTATTCGTATAGATTACGCAATGAAACTTAAAGATCCTACACGATTGTATAATAATGGATGGTTAGACCTTCAAAATTTTAAATGGAGCGAAGTCAAACCCAATGGTATCAAAGTAAATAATTACGCCTTACAGTTTGGAATTGGATTGCCTTTTTAATGACAAACAAATTATGCCTTAGTCAATAATTCATTGATTTCTTTTTCAAGATCTTCCCAACCTATTGCATCATCTACATGGAAGTCGCCAATTTTTGTTCGACGCAACCCACTCATATAAGCTCCTACGCCTAAAGCTTCCCCAAAATCTTTTACTAAACTTCTAATATACGTTCCGGTAGAACAAACCACTCTAAACGAAACAATGGGTAAATCAATATGGGTGATTTCAAAACAATCAATGGTTACTTTTCTTGGATCTACTTTTACTTCAATGCCTTTGCGTGCCGATAAATACAATGGCTTGCCATCTTTTTTTATTGCAGAATGTTGTGGCGGCATTTGTAATATTTCGCCGATAAACGATTTTGTCGTTTGATGTATTTGTTCCGTGGTGAGATGATCTATGGATTTAAAATTTTCAGGAGTGGTTTCTAAATCATAAGAATCGGTGGTGGCTCCCAGCACCAAACTGCCTGTATATTCCTTCACCATTCCCATGTAAGTATTAATTTGCTTGGTGAATTTTCCAGTACAAACAATGAGCAAACCAGTTGCCAAAGGATCTAATGTTCCAGCATGCCCCACTTTAATAACCCGGGTAAGGTTTCGAACTTTTTTTACAATATCAAAGGAGGTCCAACGCAATGGCTTATCTAATAATAAAACCTTTCCTTCTAAATAAGGTAAGAGTGCATCTGGGACGGGCTTTTGTCGCATATAAATATTCGCTTAATAAGCACGTGCAAATAAAACACGTTGCTTAGAAGGATTTCCTGTTAAGATACAATTCCCTTCTTCCAATTTATTATTTAAAGGAATGCAACGAATGGTTGCTTTACTTAATTCTTTAATTTTTTCTTCGGTTTCCGCAGTTCCATCCCAATGTGCCGAAACAAATCCTGCTTTGCCATCTAAGGTTTGTAAAAACTCATCCCAAGAATTCACTTCTGTAATATGTTCGTCACGATATTTTTTGGCACGCTCCAATAAATGAGATTGAATTTCTAAAAGTAAATGAGAAACTGTTTCAGTCAATCCGTCCATAGATACTGCTGATTTTTCTTTGGTATCACGACGCGCTAATTCTACTTGATTGTTTTCCAAATCTCGAGGTCCTACTGCAATACGAATAGGCACACCTTTTAATTCATACTCTGCAAATTTCCATCCTGGTCTTGCATTATCAGAGTTGTCATATTTTACGCGAATACCTACAGCTTTAAAAGAAGCAACTATCACTCCTATCTTTTCATCTAATATTGCTTTTTGTTCTTCCCCTTTATAAATAGGAACAATCACCACTTGAATAGGGGCAATACGTGGAGGTAATACCAACCCTTCATCATCACTATGTGTCATTACCAATCCACCAATTAATCTGGTGCTCACTCCCCAACTCGTGGCCCACACATAATCTAATTTGTTATTTTTATCGCTAAACTTAACATCAAATGCTTTTGCAAAATTTTGTCCTAAAAAATGCGAGGTACCTGCTTGCAATGCTTTACCATCTTGCATCAAAGCCTCAATACAATAAGTATCTTCAGCACCAGCAAAACGTTCACTTGCAGTTTTAATTCCCTTAATCACTGGCATGGCCATCCAATTTTCTGCAAAGTCGGCATACACATCTAGCATCTGAACTGTTTCTGCTATCGCTTCTTCCTTAGTGGCATGTGCCGTATGCCCTTCCTGCCATAAAAATTCGGCAGTACGTAAAAATAAACGGGTTCTCATTTCCCATCTAACCACATTCGCCCATTGATTCACCAAAATAGGCAAGTCACGATAAGATTGAATCCAAGTTTTATAAGTACTCCAAATAATCGCCTCACTCGTAGGACGAACAATTAATTCTTCTTCTAATTTTGCTTCAGGATCCACCATTAACTTCCCCTTATTATTGGGATCCGTTTTTAAACGATAATGGGTCACAATCGCGCACTCCTTAGCAAAGCCTTCTGCGTTTTTCTCTTCCGCCTCAAATAAGGACTTAGGTACAAATAATGGGAAATAGGCATTTTGATGCCCTGTATCCTTAAACATTTTGTCTAAGGCTGCTTGCATGTTTTCCCATAAAGCATAGCCATAAGGCTTAATTACCATACAACCTCTTACGGCGCTATAGTCTGCCAATTCCCCTTTTAAAACAAGGTCATTATACCATTGGGAATAATCCTGTACTCGAGTAGTTAGTTCCTTTGCCATTTTAAAATAATCTTAACAATTTATACTGTAACAAATAATGTACGAAAAACGCTCTATATCTTAAAGTTTAGTAACTTTATACTAGCAAATGTAAGCTAAAACAAGGGCATATAAAAACATAAAACATTACAAAATGAACACTTTAAAAACTACCGCTAATTTAAGGCTCTTCGCCCTAGGCATAGTGATGCTTAGTTTTTTGATGAGTAGCTGTACCAGTTTACAACAAACAACTACTATAGCCACTGATGATTTATATTATGCGCCCAATAAACAAGTAGCTGAAACGCAAGCTGTGGCTGCAAATGAGGAAGATGGATATCAAGATTATCAAAACTATCAAGACGATCGATACTTAAGAATGAAAGTAGCTAATCGTAACAGATGGTCTGGAATAGATGATTGGGGTTACTGGAATGATCCTCGTTTTAATTATTCTTACTACCCTTCTTATATGGGTTGGAATAGTTGGTATACTGGATATTATGGTTCATCATGGTACAGTCCTTTTGGTCCTTCTTATTCTATGGGATGGGGTGGTTACTCTCCCTACAGTTCTTTTGGATATGGCTTAGGATGGGGTGGTTATTATGACAACTTCGCTTTTGGGTATGTTGGTTTTGGATACGGCGGATTTGGTTATGGCTTAGGATACGGCTACGGCTGGAATCCTTATTACATGGGTAATTGGAACCCTTATGGATATAATTATGGCATGGGTGGAATATATGGCGGAGGCGTCAATGTTAGAAATTACGATAAGCGAGTTCCTATGCAAAATAGAACGGGCTTAGACCCTTATATTAATAACGCAAATCGCTTAAAGGGACGTGGAGATATTCCAAATAATAATGCTGCTTTTGTTGGATCCAATAGCAATAGCAGAACCTTTAGCAACTACTTACCCAACACGAATATGAGTGTGAGAAGTATGAATAGCAATAGTTACAACTCTTATGGATCTAATGGCAATAACTCTAACGGATTTAGTGCAAGAAATTCCAATAGCAATGCGGTACCTAGTGCTAATTCAAATAGAGGCTCCAATGGTTCAAGCAATAGTTTTGGATCCTTAGTCATGAGAGCTATCACTTCTAATTCCAATTCAAGAAGTTCTAATTCTAATTCCTACAATAGTAATTCAGATAATTCTTCTAGATATAATTCGAACTCTAATTCAAATAATAGTTCTAATAGAAGCGCTCCTGCTGCTCCTTCAGTTTCTGCACCTGTTAGTTCTGGAAGCAGTTCTAGCGGAAGTTCAACTGGAGGTGGATTTATTGGTGGTGGCCGCAAAGGTGGAGGTCAATAATAAATAGTTGTAAAAAATAGAAACCTATTTATTAAAATATTCATTTCATTATTAGCAGTTGAAGTTGATTCAATTGTGTAAAAAAAGCATTCCTATATGAAGAAATTATTACTCTTGTTATTCATTGGATCAAGTTTCCAATTATTAGCTCAAGATCCTGAAGATGCATTAAGATACTCATGGTTTACTGCTCAAGGAACTCCACGTAGCAATGCTTTAGGAGGTGCCATGGGTTCCTTAGGAGGAGATTTATCTTCTGCGCACATCAACCCAGCTGGTTTAGGATTTTATAAGAATAGTGAATTTTTATTTAGTGGGAAATTAAATAACCGATCTAATAGCATTGATTATTTTAATACTAATACAACCACTACTTCCAACAAATTTAGCTTGGGAAATTTAGGAGTTGTATTTGCAGATGGACGCAAAAAAAATAATTGGACGAGCACCGCTTTCTCTATTTCATTCAACCAAATTGCTGATTATAATAATCATTATAGCATGAATGGAACCAATAACTACAGCAGCTTTACCGAAAAATTTGCAGATCAATTGTACAATACTTCTTCAGATTTAATAAGTGCCCAACAAAATTTCATTTATGGAAGCTCCTTAGCAATACATTCTAAATTGGTGAACCCGGTATTTGATGTGAATGGCAATATCACTGATTATCGATCAGCATTACCCGTAGGAACCAATATTAAACAACGCAATGATGTCACTACTAGCGGTTCTTATAATGAATTGGCTTTTGGATTTGGGGGTAATATTGAAGACAAATTATATCTAGGAGCCAGTTTAACAATGCCTATGATTAATTTTAATAAGACCAATAACTTTTCAGAAGCTAGTTTTTTTAATTTTTACGAAAACACCAGTTCAAGAGGTTTTGGCTTAGGCGCTAAATTTGGTTTGATTTATAAAGCAGAGCCTTATTTAAGATTTGGTTTCACCTACCATACACCACAATTAATTAGTTTTAGAGATGGCGCGAATGCAACTATGTACAGTAACGCTTTCCCAGGTGGATTAAGTTCTTTCGACTTAATGAATAACTATAAAAGCAATTACTACCCTGACTACATCGATTACACGGTAAGCACTCCTTCTAAAATAGTGATAAGTTCAAGTTACTTTTTTGCTTCGCCTAGTAAGCCTACACAACCTTTAGGTTTTGTGAGTGCAGATGTTGAATATGTAAATCATGGTGGCACCAAATATTATTCTAATGACAATAGTCAATCAGTCATCAACTATTACAATGATTTAAACTATGTGGTAAAAAATACCTACAAAAGCGCCATTAATTTTAGAGTAGGCGGTGAAGTTAAATTAACAGGCAATTGGATGGCTCGTTTGGGAACTGGTTATTATGGTTCTCCTTATGTTGATACTCAATTAAAAGCCTCTTATTTTGTATTTAGTGGTGGTATTGGATATCGAACCAACCAACGTTCTATCGATTTCACCATTGTAAATATCACACAAAAAGATGCTATTTTTCCTTATCGTTTAAGCGACAAAAACAGTTTGTATGGGGCTGCTACTGGCAATCATTTAATGTTTAATATTGGATATGGAATTCGTTTTTAATTAAACGGTATTGATGATAACTCTTTAGAAATAACTCTTTAAAAGAAATACTTATTAAAAAAGCCCCGTCCCGATAAATCGGGACGGGGCTTTTTTATATCTGCTAATAATCAGACCATAAACTTATAGTGCGATCAGTTATTTTCTATTTCAAATCTGTTGCTTTTAACCCTTGATTTAATTTAATAGAAGTAAAATTAATGTTTAATTTAATTTGACCTAAATCCAATACTTGTTCTGAAGCTACATTCAATCCTTCCATATTTTTATAAGATTTATAAAATTGTTGTTGAGTGACAGATCCACGCCCTGGCACTTCTTGAGTGACAGATGTTTTCAACAATAAATAAGTGGTAGCATCATAAAAGCGATGAGATACTTTTCCAGATGGAGTTGTTATTTCCAAATCAATCGCATCCTTACCTTCTACTTTTTCTGCGCCTACTATTTTTAATTGATACCCTTTTTGTAAGTACATCATTTCAGGGACAATAAAAGTAGATTCTTCTAAGCTTTCTTTTACTTCAGGAGTGATGGAAGCTTCTTGACCTTGTTGGGAAACAGAATAGTTGCCATTCACTAAAGCTTGCTTAGACATCACCATCCCACCCATGGACATCGTCATAGTAGCATTTCCTGGTAATACTCTTGTTTGTGCAACATCTAAATTTTGACCCATCAAAGAGGCTGTTCCTTTTAATTCTAAATCTTTAATTTTTTCAATCGCCTCTTTTCCACCATACCCTTGTACCACTTTATCCATAAGAGCTTGTGGCGTAAAATTGATGGTTACTTTAGGTTCTTGTGGAGCCGCAGTTTCATTGCCTTCAATATCATAGTATTTAACAGTGCCGTACTTTTCTAAACCCTTTGCAATTTGTTTGGCATTCCCTACCACGACAATATACATTTGAGAAGGATTGAGTATCAATTTTGCCACTTCCTGAACTTTAGTAGAATTTACAGCGGCTAAATTGGTTAAGTAGTTTTGATAATAGTCTGCTGGTAATTTGTAGCGAGCCACATTTAAAGCAAAATTGGCAATGGTTGCAGGATTTTCTAAAGATCTAGCAAAACCACCTGCTAAATAATTTTTCATTCTTGATAATTCGGTATCTCCCACTTTCTCATTACGAATAATATTTATTTCAGATAATAATTCTTGGATGGAACTATCTGTTTTTTCGTTTCTTACGGAAGCTCCTGCTTGGAAAAATCCAATTTGACGATTGGGATTTAAAGAAGAATACGCACCGTAAGTAAAGCCATGCTTTTCACGTAAATTGGCAAATAAGCGACCTGAAAAACCTCCCCCCAAAATATTATTCATCACCGAACCTGGAATTGCATTTGAACTGCCCGGTCCAATTTCAACGGTAGAGGCAATAGCAACCACACTTTGAACGGAAGCAGGTCGGTCTACAATAGCAACAATAGGCTTATTTAAAACAGCAGGTTTAGGAAAATTTTGTGCTACTGCTTCCCCTTTCTGCCAGCTTCCAAAATTCTTTTCTGCTAATAATTTTGCAGTAGCAGGTTCAATATCTCCTACCAAAACTAAATATCCAATATTGGGTTTCCAATATTTAGCATAAAAAGTTTTAACATCAGATACCGTTACTTTTTTCACAGTAGCGGAAGTGGTCATTTCTCCAAAAGGATGAGTCGCACCGTACACTAACTTTTTCACTACATTTCCTGAAATAGCATTCGCATCATCTTTACTAGATTCCAATCCTGATAAACTTTGCTTACGTACTTTCTCTAATTCATCAACATTAAAAGCAGGATGCAAAACAACTTCTGCCATCAATTCAAATAATTTAGGGAAATTGCTTTTCAAAGAGCTAGCAGATGCCGACTGACTTGAAGTAGATAAATTACCACCTAAAAACTCCACCGCTTCATCTAAAACTGCTTTAGATTTGGTGGCAGTACCTCTTTTCATCAATTGCCCAGACATATCAGCAATGCCCGCAATATCTCCTTCAGCGAAGCCATCAATGTCTAAAGCTAAAGTAGCTGTGACACGAGGTAACTTTGTATTTTTTACAACGAATACTTTTAATCCATTGGGTAAAGTAAATTGAACTGGATTCGCCACTTGAATCACGGGCGCTTTTGCAGGCGCAGGTGCTTTAGTGCGGTCCAAAGTTTGCCCCATGGTGACAAGAGGTAAACTTAATAAAGCGATATATATTAATTTTTTCATAATTTTTATTTTAAATAATTATTTCGTAGCTGTTTTTTCTTTGGGTAAATAATATAACACCACACGATTCTCTTTATTCAAATATTTTTGAGCCACTTTTAATACATCTTCTCTAGTGACTTTATTATATTTTTCTAATTCAGTATTAATTAAATTAGCATCCCCAAAATACACTTCATAATTCGCTAAACTTTCTGCAATACCCGCCATAGTTCCATTGCTAGCCACTAAGTCGGTTGTAATTTGATTTTTAACTTTTTGGAATTCACGCTCTCCTACCAAATTGGTTTTTAAATCATTTACCACACTATCAATACTTTGTTCTAAAGTAGCAGGAGTAACCCCCATATTGGCTAAAGCTAAAGTGATAAATAACCCTGCATCTTCATTAAAGAAAGGTTGAGAACCAGCAAAAGCAGCTTGTTGTTTTTTATCAACAATGGTTTTAGTCATTCTAGATGACTCTCCTCCACTTAAAATAGTAGATAATACATTGAATGCATAATACTCATCCCCTCCTTGCTTGGGTGCACGATACGCTTGAAACACGCCTGACAATTGAATGTTGTCATAAATAATATCTCTTACTTCACCCCCTAAAGCAGGCTCCTGTATGGTTGGGCGAGGAATAGGCTTCGTCCCTTTAGCAATAGGACCAAAATAAGCTTCAATTTTTTGTTTTAATTCTGCTACTTTAAAATCACCCGCAATAGATAACACACAATTGTTGGGGACATAAAATGTTTTATAAAAATTAATAAACTCATCCAATTTGGCAGCATTCAAATGATCCATACTACCAATGGGTGCCCATCGATAAGGATGTACTTTAAAAGAACGACGTAACATTTCGGTTAAAAAAGAACCATAAGGACGATTGTCCATGCGCTCTCTTTTTTCTTCCTTGACTACTTCACGTTGCGTGTTCACCCCAATTTGTTCAATTTTCGCATGCATCATACGTTCACTTTCCAACCACAATCCTAATTCCAATTGATTAGAGGGAAGTAATTCGTAATAAAAAGTGCGGTCCTGTGAAGTGTTTGCATTTAAAGCACCTCCAGCGTTTGTTATATACTTGTCAAATTCGCCACGTTTGATATTGTCAGAACCTTCGAATAATAAATGTTCGAAAAAATGAGCAAACCCAGTACGAGCCGTGTCTTCATTTTTAGAACCTACATGATATAAGGCTGTTACAGCCACTACTGGCGCACTGTGATCCTCATGTAAAATAACTTTAAGTCCATTAGGTAATGTATACTTTTCATATTGAATGGTATGACTTTGAGCCACCAAACCACTCACTGAAAACAAAAAACCTAATGCAACAAGCATTCTTTTTTGCATATTATTTATTTTTGATTTTTAAAAGATGATTTTATTTTTTTAGATACAATTAGATATGTTTAATGAGATGCGTTTTTATACGTTTATTTTGATGCATTTATATTTTTGAAATCGGCACTTTAAAATATGGACTTTCCATGATGAACTTTCAATGATGAAATTACATTTTTTTGTAATTCATGGTAGGTTATTTTTTGGTTGGCTAAAAACTTATTTGAGCGGGAATGACCGTCAATGAATCATGCCATTGAATATTTCCTACTTTTTGAAACCAAGTCATCTGTCTTTTAGCATAATGCCTTGTATTTTGCTGAATATTTTCAGCGACCTTATCTAATGAGCACTTTTTTTCAAAATAAGGGAGCCATTCCTGATATCCCACTGTTTGGAGCGCATTTAGATCTTGGAAGGGGAGTAAATTTCTGACTTCGTTTTCCAATCCCATTTCCACCATTTTCAATACCCTTTGATGGATTCTTTCATATAATAAACTTCGGTCCATTTGTAGTCCTATCAATACTATTTCAAAAGGTCTTTCCACTTTATTTTTTTGCTGATAATGTAAAATGGAATTTCCAGTCCCTGTCACTACTTCTAAGGCGCGCATTAAACGTTGGGGATTTTGTCGTTCGCATTGATTCCAAAAAAGGGAATCTTTTTGTGCTATTTCATGTTGCAACCATTCCAATCCTTTTTGCGCATAATTTTTTTGAATGGTTTCACGAACATTATCATCGATTGCAGGAATGGCATCCAATCCTTCACAAAATGCTTTAATGTATAAACCAGTCCCTCCCACCATAACTACTGCATCCTGTTTTTCAAATAACTCACTTACTTTTTCAAGTGCAAATTTTTCAAACACTGCAGCATTCACTGTATCATGTATACTGTGACTCGCTATAAAATGATGGGGCACTTGATTTAATTCCTCCTGGGAAGGTCGAGCCACCCCCCTATTTAATTCCTGATAACATTGGCGTGCGTCAGCGGAAATAATTTCAGTTTGTAAATGTTGTGCCAAAGAAATAGCAAAAGAGGTTTTCCCAACTGCTGTGGGACCTACAATAATATATACTTTCTTAGGCATGAATTATAAATGAAATATGAAGGGAAAGAATAATTTGGGTTATGGATAATATAATTGTGGAAATAGTTATTACATCAATCAACTAAAACTTAATTTTAATTTTAATTTTAATTTTAAAATAAAAATAACGCTGAAAATCTAAAATTAAAGATGGATTAAAATGCTTCTCCTTCAAAAAACTCACCCCCTTCTTCCTGACTATCTT
>Ga0114969_10002462_pt1 | contig 15216 bp, 14 predicted proteins | sample M_130807_MF_Meta_FD_87316 | JGI IMG/M metagenome (GOLD analysis project Ga0114969, IMG submission 87316) | Freshwater microbial communities from Lake Montjoie, Canada to study carbon cycling - M_130807_MF_MetaG | ecosystem: Environmental > Aquatic > Freshwater > Lake | place: Lake Montjoie...
CCGACGACTAACACCACTACGCGATTTGGATCATCAACTGGCAATTGTGCACCAGGAATGTCAACACGATGAATGACATCAATGGGTCGACCTTGAACCGATATTCCGATACTTGTCGTGAGTTCGGTGGGCGGAAGTGTTGTGGTCGTTGACGTGCTTGTCGATGTAGTCGTTGACGTGCTTGTCGTCGTGGTCGTCGATGTCGTCGCCGGCAGTTGAGGAGCTTCTGTGATCGGAGGAGTCGCCGAACCAGAGCCAGAGCACCCAGCAACGATCGCTATCCCGCAAACCGCCAACGACAGGCTGACCTGAACCTTTCGGACACTCTTCACCCCAACGAGGTTACGCTCTTCACTATGAGCAACGTGATCGCCCAAAACTCCACTCCCCCGAAACCCATTCTCGACAGCCCCACCGAGTGGGTGCGCAAGCACATTGACACCTATGTCTCAACCGATGGAGCCGAAGGCCACGATTGGAAGGGCGTTCCGTGCATGTTGCTCACGACCCAGGGTCGCAAAACTGGCGCATGGAATCGCAGCGCATTGATCTACGGAAAAGAAGGCGATCAGGTGCTGTTGATTGCATCAAACGGTGGCGCCGCCAAACATCCGTTGTGGCTCGAAAACTTGGTGCAAAACCCGCAAGTGTGGGTTCAGGTTGGATCAGACAAATATTGGGCCACCGCACAAATTGTTGATCACGAGTCAGAAGCCGAAACACGCAGCCGCATGTGGAAGCTCATGACGGCAATTTGGCCTTCATACGACGAATATCAAGTAACCGCCGATCAAGCCCAACGAGTGATTCCGCTCGTCACGATCACCCGCAACTAATTAATCACAGCAAGACTTCGATCAAACGCGGACCAGGTATCTCGATTCCACCAAGCCGCTACAACTCGTCAGCCTTAGTCGCTGGGCCAGACATCGGCAGTTGACAATAACTGCTCACGAAAATCAGGATGACTGATCTGTGCCAATGCATGTGAGCGCTCGGCGATTGACAAGCCGGCGATTTCGGCGGCACCATATTCGGTGATGATCACATCAACTTGATGGCGCGGCGTCGTGACCACACTGCCTTCTGGCAACCGACCCAAGATGCGCGAGATGGTCACACCGTTCACAACTGACGTCGACGGCAAACAAATCAAACTGCGACCGTTAGTCGACAGTCCTGGTCCAGACACGAAGTCTTCGTGGCCACCAATACCCGAGAACTGTTTGCCGTTCACCGAATCGGCAATGACTTGTCCTGAAAGATCAACTGCTATGGCACCGTTAATTGCAACCATGTCCTTGTTTCGGGCAATGACTTCGGGAGAGTTCACCACATTGACCGGGAGAAAACGAACGTCGCGATTTTCGTGAAGCCATGCATACAACTCTGGTTCGCCAGCGGCAAAAGTTGTCACCGAATATCCATCAAACTCGGTTCCTTTGCGATTCGTCACCTTGCCAGATTGATGCAAGCGCATTAAACCTGTCGTGAACATCTCGCTATGAATTCCGTAGTCGCCACCGCTTCCGGCAGCAAGTCGAGTTGCGACCTGAGTCGGTATGCCACCAATGCCCGTCTGCAATGTGCAGCCATCGTGAATGTACGTCACCGCAATTTCGGCAATACGGCTTTCGACATCACTTGCGACGACGTCAGCCAAGTTGAGCGCAACGCGATCTGACTGCACCAAGAAGTCAATATCTTCGAGCGCAATGGAATGCTGGTAATCCCCGACTCCAAAAGTATGCGGAAAATTGGGACTGCATTCCACAATCAACACTCGGCTGGGATCGGCAATGACATTGGCAATTTCTGTCGTGAATGCTCCAGCGTGCAATGACAACGAGACTCGTCCGTCAACAGGCATCGCTCCAGCGATTGCGAGTACTCGTGGTTTCAAATGCGCAAGCGTTGGTTCAAAGCGGCGAAAGTCGGCTGGTACAAAATCGACATCGGCCCCGGTGTCACGTAAGAAACGTTCGGCCGGTCCAAAGAATCCAGACTTCAAATGAACCGCAGGTCGCGCGAAGATTGCATACAGATCGGGCAACAGTGCTCCGAAGACCTTCAAATCAGTAAAGCGGTCGGCGGGCGTGTCATTACCTAGTGAATGCAAGAGGCCACCGGGCGCACCTGGCCCAAGCGGTATCGCCAAAGTGTCAACAGGTCGAATGGATGCAACAGCTGCTTCCATCGGAACGAACGTTGCGGGAAGTGTGCTCATAAGCGAACCCTAGTGAAGATGTGCGACGTCAATCACAGCGGTACCCGAGACAACAATCTCATCACCGCGCTTCAACCACACTGCACAAGTTGCCCGATCGGCATCGATCGCCGATATTTCGCCACCAGCAACAACCGAATCGGTATCAAATACCGGACGACCAAATGAAACAGTCAGACGTCGCACCGATGTTGGACCGCTATATGAATGCAACATGTTGACGATGTAGCTCAGGTTGAGCGGACCTTGGTTGATCACGCGGCCATCAAGACCCATCTCGCGGGTGGCTTCGCGATCCCAATGCACTCGGTATGGGTCACGCAAAACTGCAGCCATCGTTTTCATACGTGCGGGGTCAACTGACGCAACAGCAAACTCGGGAAGTTGATCGCCGACCTTCATGACATTGCCCCCGTTTCACCTTCGGGTTTACGTCGACGAAAACGCCACGTGTTTGTAATGCGAGCTGCCAAACCTTCGGCATCGAACATTTCAATCGAAAAACTCATTGAGTCATACGGGTTGCCACGTTCGTCAACAAGTTGTTCCCAGCGAACGATGCCACCTTTCATGCGATACTCAACTCCGATACGAAGTGGTCGCATGTATTCCCAGTCGTAACCATCGAGGCCAACCGAACCTGGTCCTTCTGCCCCACATACTTCGAACAACGTCGTGATGCTGGTGCCTGCTCCAAGAATTGGCACATGAAAAAGTGCAACGGGGTGAGCCAAGTCGTCAGGTAACGGTTCTGCAGTGGTGCAATCGGTGAGTAACCAATTTTCCCAATGAGCGATTGTGTATGTGCCACCTGGAAAGCGATATCCGAGAGGCGAAACAACCGTCATGTCATATCAATACCACGACTCTCGGCCTCGGCCGCAAAATTCAACCAAGATTCTTCGGCCGTGTCAACTTTGGTTTGAGCGTGAGCAAGTTGCTCGCTCAGTTTTGCAAGCGTTTCATGGTTACTGGTTGCGCTTGACGCTTCGGCGATTAACTTTGCGCTGATCGTGTCACGCTCGGTCGTGGCTTGAGCCAGAGCCTTTTCGGCCTGACCCACCAAACGTTTCAATGTGCTCGAGCTCTTCAGCGAACCCGATTTTGAAGCCGGCATATCAGCGGCTGCTTTGGCTGGCGTATCTAATTTGGCAGTGCTCACACTCTTAGTGTTCTGAGTTGGCTTCGTGCCGCGTTCAAGTCGTTGCTTCAACCAGCCTGCGACACCACCGCGCACCAACGATGCTCCCCCTTGACCATCAAGGGCAAAAACTTCGTCAACCGTGCGATCCAAAAATGCCCGGTCGTGACTCACAACCAAAACGATTCCAGGCCAGTCATCAAGAAAATCTTCGAGAGCACGCAAGGTGTCGAGATCAAGATCGTTGGTGGGTTCGTCCAGCAACAACACATTGGGTTGCTCAATCAGAGTCAACAACAATTGCAAGCGGCGACGCTCTCCACCAGACAGCGTTGAGATTTCGGCGAACTGCGAATCGCCATCAAACCAAAAACGCTTCATCAAGTTGATGTCTTCTAATGATGGCGCACCTTTGTCGCCAGCAACCGCGTCACGAACTCGCTTGCTGACATCAAGGTCTCGACCTAACTGGTCGTAATAACCAATTTTGACGGTGCGACCAATATCAACCTTGCCTTCGGTTGGCGTGAGTCGTTCAGAGATGAGATCGAGCAAGGTGCTCTTGCCGGCGCCATTAGGCCCCACAATCCCGAGTCGATCGCCTGGTTCGAGCATGTGATCAAACGGTGACAAAACCCGTTTGCCGTTGGGCCAACTAAAGCCAACGCCGTGTAGTTCGACACCTTTTGAACCAAGGCGTTTTGATCCGAGATCTTTCGTGAGTCCAAGTTCGCCTTGACGGGCCGGCGCTTCGGCTTTGGTGTTCACCAAGGCGGTTGCCGTGGCAACTCGAGCCTTGGCCTTCGTCGTGCGCGCCGGCGCACCACGACGCAACCAGGCCAGTTCAGTTTTGGCCAAGTTCTTGCGCACTTGTTCGGCAGTCGCCGCTTGTTCTTCGCGTTCGCTGCGACCCGACAGATAGGCGGCATATCCCGAGCCTTCGCTCCAACCCGTTGGCACATGCAGATACGCCTTGCCACGATCGATCTCGAGCACCTTGTTGGTCACTCGGTCGAGTACATGGCGGTCGTGGGTAACGAGCAACAAGCCGCCGTTGTAGTTGGCCAACCATTCTTCGAGGTAGGCAATGGCATCAAGGTCGAGATGGTTGGTGGGTTCGTCCAAAATGAGCGCTTCCCACTCACCAATCAATAGTTCGGCTAGTGCCACGCGCTTTTTCTGTCCGCCCGACAACTGGTCGGTCTGACTATCGATCAATCCACTCATTCCTAGACGGTCGAGCATGGCCTCGCCTTGCCACGTGCCGCCGACGGCTTCGCGAACAGTGCCCTTCGGAAGAACCGGCGCCTGACTTAATACGCCGACACGGGCGTTACGCCCACGGCGCACGACACCGCCTTCGGGCTCTTGTTCGCCACTAATGATGCGCAAAAGCGTGCTCTTGCCACAGCCGTTCAGGCCAACAACGCCCACACGATCGCCATCACTGAGGGTGATTGAGACATCAGCAAACAACGGACGGTTCGGTCGCGAGGCTTTGAGTCCCTGAGCATCGATCACAATCACGACTACTCAGGCTACGAGCACTTCCCCGCCACGACGAGGGAAAGGCCGCGTGACACAACCGCAACGGTGCTTTTCAGCCCAAAACGCGCATTGTCTCGAGAAGTTCGGGCGTCCGAAACGACTCATTCGCCTTCTGGATTCGGGCCAAAGCGAACTCATCAGAGGAAATCTTTGTCACATCGTCCATCGTTAGTGCCCCGACATGGCGGTACTCACCCTGGTCCATTTCGCGCCTTACATGGGCAACCGAACCGTTTGAATCTCCCATTTTTCCCGAGCCTTGGTAACCATAACCCTCGACTAAATTCGCAGTGATTGAAGATTGAAAACCAAGGCGCCATAACAACTTGTCGCTTGCTTTCGCAAGAACTTCAGGACTCATTGTCAACAAAAAGTTTTCTTGTTGACGTATAAAACTCTTCACACACGAATTGGTGATCACGTAACGGAACTTGTCCGAGTGATTCACTGCACCGCCGTGTAACAGTCGGCCGTCAAACATCAAGATCGTTCCAGCTTTTGCTTCAAGGTTGATTGGCTTAGGCATCGGGCCATACAACGCATACGGACCACCAGTGCCATTCGGCTTGTGCGAACCCGGAATGAACAGCGTTCCACCATTGACTTCGTTGACGTCCTGCAACACGTACATCGTGTTGAGCAATACTGGAGCTTCGCGCGGATTGTAGGGTGCGATGAAAGTTTGATCTTGATGCATCGGTTGCGGGTGGCAATTTGGATACGAAATGTTGGAAAGAAAACTAAAGTGGTTCCAACCAATTCCGAGCGTTTCATCCAATAAACGCTCAATTATTGGGCCTGCTTGCACTCCCTCTGGATCGTGCTCAAGACATTTCACAAAGTCGTCGCCTTTATTGACGAGCGACCACACATGCTGTTGCGACTTCACAAGATACGCAATACCTAAAGCGCGCTCAGCAGCAGCTTGCTCTTCAATTCGCGCACGCAAACGGGCGCATTGTTCTTGTGACATTCCATCTTCAATGAGGCAATAACCCCAGTCAAAAAGATTCTGTCGCATCACAGTGATGTCTTTGCTTGGTTGCGGAAGATCGATGTCTTTCCAGTATTCGTGTTTGCGCGCAACAGTTGTGTCGTAATACCAACCCTTACCCCACTCAAGTTCGGCGTCATCTTTCGGCGGAGTTAACCACTGATTGTTCAAATAAATAGAGACATACGGTTCGCCCGATTGCAAAAAATCGTTGTACGGCCGAAATGCATCAAGTGACGCTTCCGTAATCGCTTCGGCCGTGAACTCGTGTGGAATCGCCATTGTCTTGCCCCCAAAACCAACGAAAAGTTTCGTCTGTAAATCAGACAGTACTCATCGTTTTTCAGTCGCAACGACCGCTGATCTGCCCGAACCACAATTTTGAGATTTTCAAAAAATCTCAAGAAAATCAACGGAAATCCACCATCTGCGCATTTTCATGAAATATGTTTACTCACATGAAGAAACGCGACCTCATCCAAGCAGTATCCGACCACACCGGCATCGACAAGAAGACGGCTACTACAGCCGTTGAAGGTACGATCAACGTCATCTTGGCCACCGTGGCTAAGGGCGAGATCGTCAACCTTTCCGGTTTTGCAAAATTCGCAAAGATCAAGCGTCCCGCACGCATGGGTCGTAACCCAGCAACGGGTGCGACCATCAAGATCGCCGCGAAGACAGTTGCCAAGATCACCGCACTCAAGGGCTTCAAGGACATCGCCCTTGGTGTGTCTCCGGCACCTAAGTTGAACAAGGCTGGCGCCGTTGCTGCAGCAGCAGCCGCAGCAGCTGCTGCTAAGGCTCCCGCCAAGAAGGCAGTTGCGAAGAAGGCTCCGGCCAAAAAAGCTCCTGCAAAGAAAGCTCCTGCAAAGAAGAAGGCAGTTGCTAAGAAGGCTCCGGCCCGCAAGGCTCCCGCCAAGAAGGCCCCAGCACGTAAGGCTCCTGCCAAAAAGAAGGCAGCCGCTCGCAAGCGCTGAGCAATTCTTAGTCCAATAACTCGAACCCCCGTTGCGCAAGCAGCGGGGGTTCTTTTTTTGTTTGTGATTCTGGTGTCGTTTTATTCGCTATTGCCGATTAAAACGACACCAGAATCACAAACAGAATTAGTACGGCAGGGTGTAGGTGTTTTCGAGTTCGTCTTGCACCACCGTGGCGGCATGATCGGTGGTGTCGACCACCATTTCTTCGTCCAAGATGCGCGACCGAAAAGCCCAACCTGCGGGCAACTTCAACCGGCCCGCTAGATCGGCCAGGTTCGACTGATTCAAGGTTGGGTCGACCCCGATGCAGTAGGCCTGCATCACAAACGCCTTGCCTTCTGCGTTGATGAGTTCATAGACAACCGAGCCGGCATCAAAGAAGAACACCGCTCCACGGTTGACGAAACGCTCTTGATACGGCACGGTGCTAGGAGTATCGCCCAAGTCGACCGTGGCAATACGCCGCATCATGAGACCGTTGAATTCGCGCATCACTGGCTCGACCATTGCAACCTTGGTTCCGAGACCATCAAGCATCCAATAACGCGGACCATTGAGCTTGACGAACAAGGCACCCATATCTTTGGCGATCTCGTCGGCATTGAGCGTGTCCCACAACTCGGCGGGACAATCGTTAATCATTTGTGTGCCATAGACATCGGCTTGCAACTTCTCGTCACGAGACATCACGGCCAGAACTTCGCCGTAACGCACACCCCGCATGTCAGAAATGAGTCGTTGTGATTTGTCGGTAGTCATCGTGATTCCTCGCCACTCGCGAACAAGTCCAAACTAGTGGCATTTATTGTGCCACTACAACAGCAATCAGATCCTGCTGCACCGGTCATACCTCGTACCATGAACACCGTGAATCAATCCGTTGCCACTCGCCCGCATTTACCTGGGCTTGATGGGTTGCGAGCCTTGGCAGTCATCGGAGTTTTGGCGTTTCACGACGATCGACTCAGCGGCGGCTTTCTGGGAGTCGACTTGTTCTTCGCGGTGTCGGGTTTTTTGATCACCACACTCTTAATTGACGAACTGCAACGAACCAACACCATCGACCTCGTCGGATTTTGGGGACGACGCCTGCGACGATTGCTTCCGGCTGTCATGGTGCTTTTGGTCGTCGTCGTCATTTTCTTTCGACTATTCGCCGACACGGGCCAGTGGATCGTCGCCCGCAATGACGCACCGTGGGCGCAGTTCTATGTTGCTAACTGGCATCAGATTTATTCAGGTGCGGGCTACTGGGATGCATTTGCGGCTCCGTCGGCATTTGAACATCTGTGGAGCCTCGCAATTGAAGAGCAGTTCTATGTGGTGTGGCCAATTCTTGTCATTGCCGCTTGGCGAATCGGACGCGCCCGTGGTTTAGCCGCACTCACAAGCATCGGCATCGTTGCATCGTTCGTTGCAATGCTGACGATCTACCACGGCGGCGATCCGACTCGCGTCTACATGGGAACCGATACCCGGGCATTTTCGTTACTTTGCGGAGCCTTCGTTGCCCTGCCAGCAATACGTCACGCAATCGCTCAGGGGATTCAGAAGTTTCGTAGTGCTGCGAGTGGCCTGACCGTCGCACTCATCGTCGCACTCGGCTTCATGTGGTTTACCGTCAGCGGACAGAGTGAGTGGCTATTTCGTGGCGGACTATTCGCCCACTCAATCGCTTCAGCTTTGCTCGCTGTTCTTATTGCATCGTCAAGCAGCAAATTGTCAGTGATTTTCTCGTGGCGCCCGCTCGCGTACATCGGGCGACTCTCGTACGCGTTGTATCTCTGGCATTGGCCCGTCTTTATTTTCTGCACGAGCGAGCGCCTTGACATCAACGGCTTAGCGCTGACTGCGATACGTCTGGCATTCACATTCGCTCTCAGCATCGTGTCGTACTTCTTGATCGAGCAACCCATTCGACATAAGGCGAAGTGGGCACATGGCTCACAAGGACGCCGCGCGTTTTTTGCCAGCTCCGCTTCTGCAATTGTCATCTGGTTCGTCATCACAACGCCCACTTCGACGAATGCCGTTGACAATGAAGCACTCGTAGCCGCTGTCGCCACCACCGTTGCTGAGCCTTCACTTGAAGTGACCACAACAACTTCAACAACATTGGTTCAACAAAAGCCCGTCGTTTCGAGCGTGTATTACCTGGGCGATTCTGTCGCCTACGACATGTGGCCCGCTATCGGGGCAATTCTGTCGGCAGCCAACGTCACGGCATTCTCGGGTGCCTTTGGCGGAGTAGGAATCGTGCCAACTACCGAAAACACTACGCCTCTCGAGTCGCTCGCAACCGAACTAGATCGACACAATTCTGATCTACTCATTCTGCAATTATCAGTCTGGGACGCTCAACAAGACGACAGCAAACAACAAGCAGCACTTGATGATCTAGCCACATTCGCCACCGAGCGAAATCTGCAACTTGTATTCGTTTCGTTCCCATCAATCTCAGCGGATAGATCTGAACCCGGACAGACATCTCTTGAAGACAACGCTCGGGCCGTGGCCAACCAGTCTGGTGGCTCAATCATTTACCTAGATCAAAGGTTGGTTCTTGGTGATGTGTTCACGCTTGACATCGACGGCGATGGAAACCCCGAACGCAAACGTGATGGCATTCATGTGTGCCCCACTGGCGCTCTGCGATCTGCTCAATGGCTGATTGCAGAATTGTCGACCCGCTTCGAAGGCATCGCACCACCCTCAGATGATTCATGGGCAACCGGCGATTGGGCTCAAGACAGCCGCTATGACAGTCCGCCAGGGGCCTGCGCTCCCCTATAAGTAATGAACGAACTCAGGCTCGAGTGAACTTGAGATTCAATTTGAGAGTACCAAGCATGATGCCAGGTTGATGTTGCCAATCGTTGCCCTCGCCATATTCAATGCTGGCCAGCCGGTCGCACAACACATCCCACGCCACTTGCTGTTCGATGCGCGACAAGTTGGCACCAGGACACACTCGCGGACCGGCCGAAAATGCTAAGTGCCGTGTGACACCGTGACGTTCAAGATCTAGATCAAACGGACAATCAAACTCTTCTTCGTCAACGTTGGCCGCAGCAAAACGTAAATGAAGCAGTGAACCCGCGGGAACATTGACACCTTGAAAGACTTCGTCGCGAGAAGTCATCCGTGTTGATAGCCCATGTGTTGGCGAACGCATACGCAGACTTTCTTCGGTGAACGCCCGCAACTTGGGGCGATCGTTTCGAACAGTGTCAAATAGACCAGCATTTTCACACAGCATCTGCGCTTGTTCTTCAATCGCGTATTGCGTTGTTTCTAAAGCACCAATAATCATCGCGTGAACAATGCCGGCGATTTCGAGGTCGGTCAGTTTGCGATCAAGCGCTTGATAGTGCACACCACACAAGAAACTCACCATGTCGTCTTGTGGATTCAAATGTTTAGCGCGCACATGCTCGTAGATGTAATCCTGAAAACCTTCGAGGCGACGAAACATCTCGCTTGCTTGCTTTGGAGCAAGTTCGTGTTTGAGTCCGGTGCCGTGTACAAAAGGTGTCACGACGGCGTCACCCCACTGAGCCAACTGCGGAATGTCTTCAAACGGAAAACCAAGAATGGACGCAAACACTCTTTGCGGTAGCGGCCGAGCGAATTGGCTGATGAATTCAACCGAGTCGTCATCTATCCATTCGTCAATCAGTTCATTGGCGAGTCGCGCAATCATGTCGCGGTGGCGTGACGCACCAGTGCCAACCCACGGGTCGGTGAGTTCTTTGCGATGCTTGATATACATCTCTTGAGTAGGTCGCAATGTCACCATTGATGCAGTCATCAGATTGCGCGATGTTCTAAACACGTCTTCGCCCGACAAACCGTCATTCGCCCAGTCGTTGACCCGCCTCTGCCCCATCACCGTGAATCGTTCGGGGTCTTTGACCACAGTGTTGATGTCGGCATGTTTAGTGAGCACAAATGCGTCAGTACCCGGCTTCAGGCCACCACCAGGAATACGTAAGACCGGCGCATCACGATGCAAGATTTCGTACATCTCGTACCAATGTTCTTGCGCACCTGTACCGAAGAGATCAACCGACGCAAGGTCGACTGGACACTTCATGGGCCCAAGTTCGTGGTTGATGTGCTTTGGTTGCATGCCCATAACTATTCACCCCCGGCTCACCCAAAACACTAAACGCCGCACAGGTTCAAAATGCACCCGTGGCCATGCCTCAATCGGTGATTGAGAGCCGTTTCTGATGAGAATCATGACCCGACATGATTTCTACATTGCCAGAACACAACTGACAGAATGAATGCGTGAATCCATCGCGACGCGACATCATTCGACTTCTCGCAACGATGCCAGCAGCGATCACCCTCGTGGCCTGCGGTACTTCATCAACAGAAGAGCCCGAAGGTGCCGACCCTGAAGATTCCACTAGCGCTGCCACCACGCCATTTGCCCCTGGTCGAGTGCCCGAGCCGCTTGCGATGATCCGTACTTCGTGGTCGACTGACCCGTGGGCACGCGGTTCGTATTCATTTTTGCCAGTGGGCGCGACCCCAGCGCTACGCATTGCTTTAGCTCAGCCAATCAGCGGCCAACTGTTCTTCGCTGGAGAAGCAACTTCGAGCGATGCACCAGCCACTGTCCATGGAGCATTGGCATCTGGCCAGCGCGCCGCACAAGAAGTACTCGACGCAGCCGACACCAACGAAGTAGTTGCTGTCCTTGGCGCTGGGGTCGCAGGTCTTGCAGCGGCACGGACCTTGCAAGATGCTGGTTACTCGGTCGTGGTTGTTGAGGCACGCGATCGAATTGGCGGCCGCGTGGCTACTGTGCGTTCAGACGCGTGGCCAATACCCGTCGAGTTGGGCGCTTCGTGGGTGCACGACGTTACGGCGAGCGACTTGGCTGAAACACTTGAACGTCTCAACATCAAAACTGCCGACTTCAATTACGATGATGACACCACACTCTTCACTGGTGAAGTCACCCAAGAATCTCTTGATGATGCCGCAGATGCGATTGAGACTGCAATCGACTCAGCCAACAGCGCTGAAGCTGATTTATCGATCGCAGCAGCAATTGACGACAGTGGTGTCGCAGTCGACCCACTGGCGTTGAGTCAGTTTGATGAAGTAGAACTGGCCAGCGAATACGGAGCGAACGCTGATGAGTTGTCGGCATGGTGGGGCACCGCAGAGGGTTCTCAAGGCGATGACCTCTTGGTCGTCGGTGGCTATGGCGGTTTGGCCGATGATCTTGCTGCCGGACTTGACATTCGCATGAGCACTGCCGTAAGCGCCGTGTCATGGAATGACAACGGAGTCGAACTTGTTGTGATAGACAGCGCGCCACTCGCATGCGACCGCGTAGTTGTCACAGTGCCTCTTGGTGTTTTAGCCGCCGGAGATATCTCGTTTAACCCACCGTTACCCGAGACTCACCAAACTGCAATTGACACCATGGGTACCGGACTGCTTGACAAAGTGTGGTTCGTTTTTCCCGAGCAGTTTTGGTCGAACGAGTCATTGATCTGGAACAGAATTGATGAACCTGGTGCTCCGTTTCGCGAGTGGTACAACCTCGCTCCGCTCACGGGCAAGCCAGTATTACTGGCGTTACACGGTGGTCGTACTGCGCGTGCATGGGCAGAACGTAGTGACGACGATGTGCGTGCTGGGGGCATGACTGCGTTGCAGCAGTTCATTGATGCTGGCTGGTGACACCGCACGTTTTGTATGGCGCCCTCGGCAGGAATCGGACCTGCGACCTGCGGTTTAAGAAAAGAACGGGACCTATCTAATTTCGACTTGACAGTTTCTGTCCGTCCACATTTGCGTGGGCTGTATCTTTAGTCGTCTTTATCGGTGCACAATCGTTCGCGATCAGCATGCAACAAAATGTGCAATACCACCGTTAACAGGCTTGTTTAACTAAACCAAAAAGTGTTGTACAGAAAAACTGTTAAAAAGCGCGCACCGGACGCACGTAATACGGGTAGCCCTTGTCGTGGTGGTACTGTTCGCCGCTAGCGAAATTCTGGTCCCAAGCGTTGACATCGGCGGACTCAGAAGAACTCCAATAGGCGTAATCTGAAACACCGCCGTACGTCAACGAGAGCGAGCCTGAACCGTCGTCGTTGCAGACCGCGTTCGCGGTGTCACTATACGCCCACTTACACAACGCGTTGAGTTCATCTTTTGACGGCAAAAACCAGTCATCTAGCCCGTTGTAGCCGTAGTTGTCAGCAAGCCTTGCTGCGATGCCAGCAATTCCACAACCGGCCACAATGTCAGCAGTGTTCTGTTCACCAGTCCCAATCGCTGTCCCATCAGCACCGGCAATCTCCGTCCCGTAACAGCCCCACCCAGTTAACGGGTCAGAGCTACCATCACAATTGTTCTGCCAGCCGTAACACGCCACCTCAAAATAACGGGAACCCTCGGCACGCGTCATATCAACGTAGAAGATCGTGCCACCACCCGGACCAGGATCACCCACGCTGTACAGAGCAGGCGCGACGGTAGTCGTGGTTGTTGTCGGTGCGACAGTGGTCGTAGTCGTCACAACAGTTGTTGGTGACACGCATGGATCAGTCCCCGTTGGAGGTAAAACCAAACCACCCAGCAGCACGAGCGGAGCCAACACAACCGACATCCGGCCAGCAGATGCCCGCACCCAACGCTTCACAATCACGCCAGCGATCAACATCAACAAACCAGCAACCAACACAAACGTTGAACCACCAGTAGCGGGCAAATAACACACATCAACAGCAAACATCAAAAAATTTCCTCAAGCCTTCCTGGACATAATTTAAGTCATGATGACCGATGCCTGAATTCATCTTACTCAAACCGAAAAAATGGGTTGCGCCCTCGGTAGGAATCCGACCTACGACCTGCGGTATCCATCAGTCAGGTTTGCTTCACGTCAGTTGATTCAGGTCACCGTTTGATCTTGATCCCTAGTTACCCATCTGGCTGGGATAATCTTGTTTTTTTGGCAGCACAGCGAAGGGTTTATCCGTGGCTCGTAGATCACCCGTTCAACAGCGAAGCATCGAGTCAATGAACCGAATGCTCGATGCCGGAGAGCAACTTTTCTACGAAGGTGGCAGCACCGCCCTCACCCTCGAGGGCGTCATCGAGCGGGCCGAGACCTCTACTGGCTCTTTCTACGCACGGTTTGGCGACATGCAAGGCTTCCTCTACGCCATGCATGAGCGCGTACACCAGATGATTTCGGCCGAATTAATGCCGATTTTCAGTAAGGCTGCCATGGAACCCGATCTCGAGTCTTCCATGCGTAAAGCCTTCACAGGAGTTTTCGAGATCGTCGAGCGACACAGAATCCCTCTGTACTTCTTCGCTGTTGACAACGCTCACGATAGCGAATGGCGTGACATGGGAGCTCAGTTCACTATCGGGTTCAGCGATGTGTTCATCCATCTCATGAAGCAGTACCTTCCTAAGTTCACGAGCACTCACGACAAGCGTCGTATTGAAATGGCCTCGCGCATGGGCATCGCCGCGGTGTTCCAGCAGATCATGCTTGATCAAAATGAGTTCTCTCGGGTGAATATGAGCCGTAAAGCCATTGCAACTGAATACGCCGACATGGTGTATACATACTTGAAAGCAGCGCCGTCTAAGTAGCGACACAGTACCTAACGATGCCCCACCTGTTGGAAATGTCATTCAGTCTTGTACTCAGGGAATGGAAACGGGGATACTTTCGAATGCCCAGGATCATACTGACTTCACGCGTACTGGCGGTCCCGAAGGAGTGAAGTTGGGCATCACTGCCAATAACTCTTCAAAGAAGATTCGCGCTTCTAAACGAGCCAAGTTGATGTCAAATATTGATGGCCACCTCGCAACCGCAATTGAAGAAATGTTGCGCTTCAGCAGCCCAGTTTCATTTTTTAAGCGAACCCCAATTGTCAACGCAACGATTCGTGGCCAACACATCAAGGCTGGCGAACCAGTTGTGATGTTCTACGGTTCGGCCAACCGTGATGAAGATGTCTTTGAAAATCCTAATTCTTTCGACATCACACGTGACCCGAACCCACATGTCACCTTTGGAGGGTTCGGTCCACATCAATGTCTCGGAGAGAGCGTTGCCCGAGTTGAACTTGCGGTGATGTTCAAAGATCTATTGACGCTGACGCCAAACATCAGTTCTAACGGCGAATTTGAACGGGCGAACACCAATTTGTTCGCTGCAATTGCCCGCATGCCCGTCAAGTACTGATCTCAAAATCAGACACCGACGTCGTGGGCGTTGGTGCCGAAGTATTCGCGGTTTTCATTCAGATTTTTACTGCGCAAC
>Ga0114969_10002463_pt1 | contig 15214 bp, 15 predicted proteins | sample M_130807_MF_Meta_FD_87316 | JGI IMG/M metagenome (GOLD analysis project Ga0114969, IMG submission 87316) | Freshwater microbial communities from Lake Montjoie, Canada to study carbon cycling - M_130807_MF_MetaG | ecosystem: Environmental > Aquatic > Freshwater > Lake | place: Lake Montjoie...
AAAGCAGTTGATGCAACAACCCAAGATTTTGCCGCGCGCCGCATGGATGCCTCCATTCGCCGCGCGCTGGCTGGCCATTCTGTGGATGAGGTTTAACCATGCCAAAAATTGTTTTCCTGCCCCATCAAGATTTATGCCCCGAGGGAGCGGTACTGGAAGCGAAAAAAGGGGAAACTATTCTCGACGTCGCGTTGCGTAACGGAATTGAAATCGAACACGCCTGCGAGAAATCCTGTGCCTGTACCACCTGCCACTGCATCGTGCGTGAAGGGTTTGATTCGTTGGACGAAAGCAGCGAGCTGGAAGATGACATGCTGGACAAAGCCTGGGGGCTGGAACCTGAAAGCCGCCTGAGTTGCCAGGCGCGGGTCACCGATGAAGATCTGGTGGTCGAGATGCCGCGCTATACCGTTAACCACGCGCGCGAACATTAATTTATCCTTTGGTTTACAGTCTATACCCAAAATAATTCGAGTTGCTTGTAGGCGGCAAACGAATGAATCCCTGGGAGCATAGTGAACTATGTGACCAGGGTGAAAGAGTGCAGCCAACACCCAAGCAACTTGAAGTATGAAGGGTATATTGAGTATTAATTACTGCTGGAGATAATCATGGGACTAAAGTGGACCGACAGCCGTGAAATAGGCGAAGCCCTGTACGATCAATTCCCGGATACCGATCCGAAAACCGTGCGTTTTACCGATATGCACCAATGGATCTGCGATCTGGAAGAATTCGATGATGACCCACAGGCTTCCAACGAAAAAATACTGGAAGCGATCCTGCTGGTCTGGTTAGATGAAGCGGAATAAATAGTGTAACGGGCTGCCATTGGCGGCCCGTTTATGTTGTATCCGATATACCCGTCGTCTTTCAAGCCACAGCGTTGTTGGCTGCACTCATTCACCCCAGTCACTTACTTGAGTAAGCTCCTGGGGATGAAAGAGTTTGCCGCCTAGCTGTGCTGAACAGGGATGTTCAAATGCCGCGAGCGCATGGATGCGCAGGAGCGGCCAACTTGAAATCCATAGGGTATACGATAAAAATCCTGAGTGAATTTCGCGTGTTGACGTGAGAAATCAAAGGGAAACCCGGAGTAAGGCTATGACAACTGAAATCATGCAGATCACGCTGTCCCACGACGCCGCCGATGCGCGCTGGGGTGAAAAAGCACTGCTGAGTACCAACAACGACGGCATGACTATCCATCTGACCGGTCATGGCAAACTGGGCGCTATCCAGCGTGCTGCGCGCAAGATTGACGGCCAGGGCATCAAAAAAGTGAAACTGGCCGGTGAGGGCTGGGGCCTGGAACAAAGCTGGGCCTTCTGGCAAGGATTCCGTGGGCCAAAAGGCCAACGCAGCGTTGAATGGGCTGAATTGCCAGCAGCAGAGCGTAACGAGCTGGATCAACGCCTGAAGATCGTCGACTGGGTGCGTGACACCATCAATCTGCCAGCAGAAGAACTCGGGCCAGAGCAACTGGCGACTCGCGCGGTCGATCTGATGTGTGACGTTGGCGGTGCTGCGGTCAACTACCGCATCACCAAGGGCGAAGATCTGCGCGAACAAAACTATGCCGGTATCCACACCGTTGGCCGCGGTTCCGATCGTTCGCCGGTGCTGCTGGCGCTGGATTTCAACCCAACCGGCAATCCGGATGCTCCGGTGTTTGCCTGCCTGGTAGGCAAAGGCATTACTTTTGACTCTGGTGGTTACAGCCTGAAGCAAAGCGCATTTATGGATTCGATGAAATCCGATATGGGTGGTGCGGCGACGATCACCGGTGCGCTGGCGCTGGCGGCGGCTCGTGGCCTGAAACAGCGTGTGAAACTGTTCCTGTGTTGCGCAGATAATATGGTTAGCGGCAACGCGTTCAAGCTGGGTGATATCATCCGCTACCGCAATGGCAAAACCGTTGAAGTGATGAATACCGATGCCGAAGGGCGGCTGGTGCTGGCCGATGGTCTGATCGATGCCAGTGCGCAGAACCCAGAACTGATTATCGATTGCGCGACCTTGACCGGTGCGGCAAAAACGGCGCTGGGTAATGATTATCACGCCCTGTTCAGTTTTGATGACGTTTTGGCGCAAGAACTGCTGGCCAGTGCCGACGATGAGCATGAACCCTTCTGGCGCCTGCCGCTGGCAGAATTCCACCGCAGCCAGTTGCCATCGAACTTTGCTGAATTGAACAACGTAGCCGGTGCGGCGCATAGCGCGGGGGCCAGTACCGCAGCGGCCTTCCTGTCGCACTTCGTGAAGAACTACCAGAAAGGTTGGTTGCATATCGATTGCTCCGCCACCTACCGCAAAGGTGCTGTCGAGCAGTGGTCTGCCGGTGCCACCGGCCTGGGTGTGCGCACGCTGGCTAATCTGCTGCTGAGTAAAGCCAAATAATTGCCTGGTTTTAAAATGACGTTTTCCCTAAGGGTTCAGCATGCTGAACCCTTAATACATTGGAGTAAGCAATGAGTTCCCACCACCATGATGACGATGCCGTTCCGGGCGAAAATGAACTTGAGCGCCTTCTGAAACTGGCGGTATCGGAACCGGCACATCGCCCGGCATTTTTCCGCGAGTTGCTGGATTCGACGGTTTACATTCTGGGCGACAGCGAGCAGGTGCAACAGCAAGGTGACATCACGCTGAATGCCGAGACCCCGGTGAATATTCAGCATTGGGAAAAGCAGGATGGCAGCAGTGTTGTGCCGTTCTTCTCTTCGCTGGCAACGCTGCAAAAAGCGGTGGAAGATGAACAACCCTTTATCGCCATGCCAGCACGCGTGCTGTTTGAAATCACTCAGGGCGCTGAGCTGTTCCTCAACCCGAAAGCGGAATACGGTAAAGAGTTTTTCCCGGATGAGATCGCCATGCTGTTAGCCACCGGCGGGGTCGTGAAACCGGCGGAGCACTACGTCGATAAAGACAGCCAGATCCTGCTGGGCCAGCCTGAAACCTATCCTTCGGCGATGGTGGATGCGTTAACTACATTGTTTAGCCAACGTAAACCGGTACGCCGCGCGTTTCTGGCGCTGATGCACGATCGGGCGGTGGATGAGAAACCTAATCTGTTGATCGGCTTGGAAGTGGATGGCGAATCGGCTGAGATCGATGACCTGATCAATGAAGCGGGCAGCGTTGCCAGTGCCACCGCCCCGAATGACGATCCGGTCGATTTTTGCCTGGTGTCTGAAAAGGAGCGTGGCGTAAGCCACTATCTGATTACCCATACGCAGCCGTTTTATCAGCGCCGCTGGGGCAGTTGGTTGCGTAATCTCATTCCTTCGACGGATACAACGCAATAAACATCCCCTTCGGGAGATCGTTGGCCGAGGTAAGAAGCTCCGTCACAGAACATAGGGAATTGAGAGGTTTTTTTTAATGAAATGTTGATTTTCCCGTAGGCAAGCGTTAACGGCACACATATAATCTGCGCCACTTGAGAAGGCCGGCACTCCAATTTTGTCCGGCCTGTTTTGGATCATATAGAGGCCACCATGACCGTAGAACGTACCTTTTCCATCATTAAACCAAACGCAGTAGCTAACAATGACATCGGCGCAATCTATGCTCGTTTCGAGCGCGCGGGTTTCAAAATCATCGCTTCCAAAATGCTGCGCCTGACTCGCGAACAAGCCGAAGGCTTCTACGCTGAGCACAAAGGCCGTCCTTTCTTCGACGGTCTGGTTGAGTTCATGACCTCTGGCCCGATCGTGGTGCAGGTGCTGGAAGCAGAAAACGCCGTACAGCGTAACCGTGACATCATGGGCGCAACCAACCCAGACAACGCGCTGGCTGGTACCCTGCGTGCTGATTATGCCGACAGCTTCACCGCTAACGCGGTGCACGGTTCTGACGCAGTAGAATCTGCCCAGCGTGAAATCGCCTACTTCTTCAACGAAAGCGAAATCTGCCCACGTTAATGGCGGCTGTTTTCCTGCTGAAGCAGGCTATTTACCGGTAGATACAATAAAAATGCCGTGAAAGCCGTTCAAGTGTGGAAACCTGCTACCAAAATTTGTACAATGCCGCGCCCCAGGTAAGCCATCTTATCTGGGGCGTGTTTTTAGCGCCTCTCTTTGCGGCCTGAATGACACACTTACTTTCCATTCTTTCGAGCCATAACGTGTAACAACGAGGCCAAGAGATCATTATGTTAGAACCCATCGCGTCTGAAAATAATTCATTAACTGATTCTGCCGTTCAAACGGAACAACCGGCTGCGGCCAAAATTAACCTGCTGGATTTGAACCGTCAGCAAATGCGCGAGTTTTTCGCCAATATGGGGGAGAAACCGTTCCGTGCCGATCAGGTAATGAAGTGGATGTACCACTACTGCTGTGACGATTTCGAGCAGATGACCGACATCAACAAGGTTCTGCGCAACAAGTTGCACAGCGTCGCTGAAATTCGTGCGCCGGAAGTAGCGGAAGAGCAGCGTTCGACTGATGGCACTATCAAGTGGGCGATCAGAGTCGGCGATCAGCAGGTTGAGACCGTGTATATCCCGGACGGCGATCGCGCCACGTTGTGCGTTTCTTCACAGGTGGGTTGCGCGCTGGAGTGCAAATTCTGTTCGACCGCGCAGCAGGGCTTCAACCGCAACCTGCGCGTGTCGGAAATCATTGGCCAGGTATGGCGTGCGGCCAAAATCCTCGGCGCGATGAAAGTCACCGGCCAGCGCCCAATCACCAACGTGGTGATGATGGGGATGGGAGAGCCGTTGCTCAACCTGAACAACGTGGTTCCTGCGATGGAAATCATGTTGGATGACTTTGGTTTTGGCCTGTCAAAACGCCGTGTGACTCTATCTACTTCTGGTGTAGTTCCTGCATTGGATAAACTCGGTGATATGATCGACGTAGCGCTGGCGATCTCGCTGCATGCACCGAACGACAAGATCCGCGATGAGATCGTACCGATCAACCGTAAATACAATATCGAAACCTTCCTGGCTGCGGTGCGTCGTTACCTGGATAAATCCAACGCCAATCAGGGACGCGTCACCGTTGAGTACGTGATGTTGGATCACATCAACGATAGCACCGACGATGCGCATCAGTTGGCGGAACTGCTGAAAGATACGCCTTGCAAGATCAACCTGATCCCATGGAACCCGTTCCCAGGCGCGCCTTATGGCCGCAGTTCCAATAGCCGCGTAGACCGTTTCTCCAAGGTGTTGATGGAATACGGCTTTACGACTATTGTTCGTAAAACCCGCGGCGACGACATAGATGCTGCCTGTGGGCAGTTGGCGGGTGAAGTGATCGATCGTACTAAGCGTACCCTGAAAAAGAGAATGGCCGGGGAACCTATCAACGTACGGGCGGTCTGACCCTTATAGCATGATTTTTTTGTTATCTAACAGCCTGTTATGTGAGCAGCAATCCTTCAGGCGATCGGGTAATATCAGATAAGGAATGAGTGCAAGCATGAAGCTGAAACTGTGGGGTGTGTTATTGGCAGCCGGTTTGCTGGCGGGCTGCTCAAGTTCGGTGCCGGATAAAAGTGAACCGGCGGCGGGTCAAACGCGTTTGCAACTGGGTCTGGAATATCTCAATCAAGGTGATATGCAGGCCGCAAAACAGAATCTGGAAAAAGCAGCAGACGCCGCCCCACACGATTATCGTACCCAACTGGGTATGGCACTCTACCTTCAACGGATCGGTGATAACGCCGCTGCTGAACAGCGTTATCAGCAAGCGCTCAAACTTGCGCCTGCCAATGGCACCGTTCTGAATAATTACGGTGCGTTTCTCTGTAGTTTAGGGCAGTATGTACCGGCCCAACAGCAGTTTAGCGCTGCGGCACTGGCGCAAGATTACGGCCAGGTTGCCGACAGTCTGGAAAATGCAGGTTACTGTTTCCTCAAAGCCGGGCAAAACGATGAGGCACGCAAGTTGTTGTCGCGTGCGCTGAAGATTGATCCGGACAAGGGCGCTCCACTGTTAGTGGAGGCAGAAAAGCAATTTGGAGAAGGGAAACGCGCGCAGTCGCAACTTTTATTGGATAGTTATCAACATGTTCTGCCGGCCAGCGCCGACAGTCTATGGTTACAGATTCGTTTCGCCGCGTTAGCAGGCCGTCAGGATAGCGTTCAACGTTATGGCAAGCAGTTAGCGCGAAGTTTTCCACAATCCAAAGAGTACCAGCAGTTCTTAGCTAATGAATACTGAAGACTCCCAAGATAAAACCGTATCTATGACGACAGGCCAACGTTTGCGTCAGGCCCGTGAACAGCTCGGGCTGAGTCAACAGGCCGTTGCAGAGCGCCTGTGTCTCAAAATGTCTACCGTGCGCGAGATCGAAAGTGACACGCTTTCTGCCGATCTGGCTTCGACCTTCGTGCGCGGTTATATCCGTTCCTACGCCAAGCTAGTACATGTACCAGAAGATGAACTGTTGCCGATGTTGGCAAAACAGGCACCTGCCAGAGTGGCCAAAGTGGCTCAGATGCAGAGCTTTTCACTGGGCAAACGCCGTAAAAAGCGTGATGGCTGGTTGATGAGCTTTACCTGGTTGATCGTGTTTGTGGTCGTTGGCCTGACCGGTGCCTGGTGGTGGCAAAACCACAAGGCGCAGCAGGAAGAGATTGCGACTATGGCTGACCAATCGTCTGCCCAGCTTTCCCAGCATAATAACGATGGTGAACCGGTTCCCTTTAACGATGGTGCTGCTTCTGCGGTTGATAACGGAACTGTGCCAGAAAATAGTACAGTTCCGGTAACCAATAATGCGGCAGTTGCTCCTGCTCCTGAGCAGACCCCGGCCGCTACAGTGGCACAAACGGCTCCGCAGCTTGTTGTAGCGCCAAGTCAGGCGACTATTCCTACAGCCACTCCGGTGGCTCCTGTCACGCAGGCTCAGTTACCGACCGGTGAAGCTGCCGTTGGTGCACCTGCTGAAGAGACTAACGGATTGGTGATGGATTTCTCCGCCGACTGCTGGTTGCAGGTGACGGATGCCACGGGCAAAAGCTTGTTCAGCGGTATCCAGAAAGGGGGAACCCGATTGAACCTGGCTGGGACCGCGCCGTATAAACTGACCATTGGCGCACCGGCCGCAGTACAAATTCAATATCAAGGTAAGCCGGTCGATTTAAGCCGGTTTGTTAAGTCAAACCGTGTTGCTCGTCTGACCGTTGCCGCGCAGTAATTGCGCGGCCATTGTCGTTACGTCAGAGCAACAATGGAGAGTAAGTGATGCATAACCAAGCACCCATTAACCGCCGCAAATCAACACGTATTTACGTCGGCAAGGTGCCTATTGGCGATGGCGCACCGATTGCCGTGCAGTCGATGACCAACACGCGCACCACCGATGTTGCAGCAACGGTGAATCAAATCAAAGCGTTGGAGCGTGTCGGTGTCGACATCGTCCGCGTTTCCGTTCCCACTATGGACGCCGCTGAAGCATTCCGGCTGATCAAGCAGCAGGTTAACGTGCCGTTGGTGGCCGATATTCATTTCGATTACCGCATCGCGTTGCAGGTTGCCGAATACGGCGTTGACTGCCTGCGCATCAACCCTGGCAACATTGGTAACGAATCCCGTATCCGCTCGGTGGTTGACTGCGCGCGCGACAAAAATATCCCTATCCGCATTGGTGTTAACGGTGGTTCGCTGGAAAAAGACATTCAGGAAAAGTACGGCGAACCTACGCCGGAAGCGCTGCTGGAATCGGCCATGCGCCACGTCGATATCCTCGATCGTCTGAACTTTGATCAGTTTAAGGTGAGCGTTAAGGCGTCTGACGTCTTCCTAGCGGTGCAATCTTATCGTTTGTTAGCCTCCCGTATTGACCAACCGTTGCATCTGGGCATTACCGAAGCCGGTGGCGCACGCAGCGGTTCCGTGAAGTCGGCGATTGGCCTGGGCATGCTGCTGTCGGAAGGCATTGGCGATACCTTGCGTATCTCGCTGGCCGCTGATCCGATAGAAGAAGTGAAAGTCGGTTTTGATATCCTGAAGTCGCTACGCATCCGCGCACGCGGTATCAATTTTATCGCTTGCCCAACCTGTTCACGTCAGGAGTTTGACGTGATCGGCACCGTCAACGCGCTGGAACAGCGCCTGGAAGATATCATCACGCCGATGGATGTCTCCATTATCGGTTGCGTGGTGAACGGGCCGGGGGAAGCGTTGGTGTCTACCTTAGGCGTGACCGGTGGGCATAATAAGAGCGGTTTTTATGAGGACGGCGTGCGTCAGAAAGAGCGTTTTGACAACGAGCAGATGATTGACCAACTGGAAGCGAAGATTCGTGCCAAAGCGGCGATGCTGGATCAATCCAAGCGCATTGCGGTCAACTTGCTGGAAAAGTAAGCAATGAAGTCGGTGTAGCGGGCATTTAGGCCCGCTTTTTGATGAGCCCTGTGGGCTTAAAGCGTATCCACGTTGAACCGTGGGTGGCAAAGTCCCTATAATCGGGTTCATTTTTATATAAAACGGACAGAGAACTCACGTGGCAAAAAACATTCAAGCCATTCGCGGCATGAACGATTACCTGCCGGAAGACACGGCATTATGGCAGCGAATTGAAGGCACTCTTAAACAGGTGCTGAACGGCTACGGTTATAGCGAAATCCGGTTGCCGATTGTAGAGCAGACCCCGTTATTTAAACGCGCCATTGGTGAAGTGACCGATGTCGTAGAAAAAGAGATGTATACCTTTGACGATCGCAACGGCGAAAGCCTGACGCTGCGCCCGGAAGGGACGGCTGGCTGCGTGCGCGCCGGTATCGAACATGGTCTGCTGTACAATCAAGAGCAGCGTCTGTGGTACATCGGCCCGATGTTCCGCTATGAGCGTCCACAAAAAGGCCGTTATCGCCAGTTCCATCAGTTAGGAGCCGAAGTCTTTGGCCTGCAGGGGCCGGATATTGATGCCGAGCTCATCCTGCTTAGCGCCCGCTGGTGGAGAGCCTTGGGTATTGCAGAGCACGTCCAACTGGAACTGAACTCAATTGGTTCGTTAGAAGCGCGTGCCAATTACCGTGATGCGCTGGTCGCCTTCCTGGAACAGCATCAGGAAAAGCTGGACGAAGACTGCAAACGCCGCATGTACAGCAACCCGCTGCGCGTATTGGACTCCAAAAACCCCGAAGTGCAGGCCCTGCTGAACGATGCGCCGCGCCTTTCTGAGCATCTGGATGAAGAATCCAGAGAGCACTTCAATGGCTTATGTGAACTTTTGACGCTGGCAGGTATCCCATATACCGTCAACGAACGTCTGGTTCGTGGTCTGGATTATTATAACCGCACGGTCTTTGAGTGGGTGACCACCAGTCTCGGCGCGCAGGGCACCGTGTGTGCCGGTGGCCGTTACGACGGCCTGGTTGAGCAACTGGGCGGGCGTGCTACTCCTGCCGTGGGTTTTGCCATGGGGTTGGAGCGTCTGGTGTTGCTGGTTCAGGCCGTTAATCCAGACTTCAAAGCTCCGGCTACCATTGATGTTTATGTTATCTCTTCCGGTGCAGGTGCGCAAAGTGCCGCGATGCAACTGGCAGAAAGTGTGCGTGATGCAGCACCGCAGATTAAATTAATGACCAACTATGGTGGCGGTAACTTTAAGAAGCAGATCACCCGGGCAGACAAATGGGGCGCTCGCATTGCCCTGATCCTGGGTGAAAATGAAGTTGCGGCACAGCAGGTGGTGGTTAAAGACCTGCGCAGTGGTGAACAAGAAACGCTGGCGCAAAGCGAAGTCGCAACGCGTCTGGCCTTGATGTTAAGTTAAGGAGAAGGACACCGTGGAAGTCTATACCACTGAAAACGAACAACTTGATGCCGTGCGTAATTTCTTTATCGAAAACGGTAAGGCATTAGCCGTGGGCGTTGTGCTCGGTATTGGTGCCCTGTTGGGTTGGCGCTATTGGCAGAGCCACCAAAACGCCAACATGATGGCGGCTTCGGATGCTTATCAACAAGCCAGCGAACAGCTTGCAGCCGGAAAAGCGGATGATGTGGCTGTGGCTGAGAAATTTATCCAAGCCAACAGCAATAACTACGGCGTACTGGCAGCATTGCAGTTGGCTAAGCACTTTGTTGAACAAAACGATTTCGCGAAAGCAGAACAGCAACTCGTGATGGCGCAGAGCCAGGCCAAAGATGAAAGCCTGCTGGCGATGATTAACCTGCGTCTGGCGCGTGTTCAGTTGCAGGAGAAAAAGCTGGATGAAGCGCTGAAAACACTGGATGGCGTGAAGGGCGATGGTTGGTTGGCCATGGTACAAGACGTACGCGGTGACGTACTGTTGGCCAAAGGCGATACCAAAGGTGCCCGTGATGCTTACAGTAAAGGCATCGAATCTAATGCTTCTCAGGCGCTTGCAGGGTTGATGCGCATGAAATTGAATAACTTGTCCAGCTAAGGGGAATTCCCATGCAATTGCGTAAAACACTCTTGGTCGGGCTGGTTTCCGTTGCCTTGCTGAGTGGTTGCTCGCTGTTTAGCAGCGAAGAAGACGTGGTTACCATGTCGCCGCTGCCAACAGTTGAAAATCAATTCACGCCAAATAAAGTGTGGAGCACGTCGGTCGGTGATGGAGTCGGTGAATACTATTCCCACCTGCGCCCGGCGTTCCAGGACGGCACCGTATATGCGGCCGATCGCCGTGGCACCGTGAAAGCGATGGATCTGCTGGAAGGTAAAGAGAAGTGGGCGGTTGATCTTTCAGAAAAAACCCGTTTCTTCTCCAGTAACCAACCTGCGCTGCTGTCTGGCGGCCTGACGGTTTCTGGCTCTAACGTGTACGTTGGCAGCGAGAAGGCGATCGTTTATGCGCTGAATACCTCAGACGGTCAAGTGACCTGGCAGACCAAAGTGGCAGGTGAGGCCATTTCCCGTCCGGTTGTTGCCGACGGTATGGTGCTGATCCATACCACTAACGGCCAGTTGCAGGCATTGAATGAGTCTGATGGTGCGATCAAGTGGACGGTAAACCTGGATATTCCTTCGTTGTCACTGCGTGGTGAATCTGCGCCTGCTGTCGCGTTTGGTGCAGCGATCGTCGGTGGTGATAACGGCCGCGTCAGCGCCGTGCTGATGCAGCAGGGTCAGTTGATCTGGCAACAGCGTGTTACCCAACCGAGCGGTGCGACCGAAATCGATCGCCTGAACGATGTGGATACCACCCCGGTGATTGTTGATAACGTGGTGTACGCATTGGGTTACAATGGTAACCTGACGGCGCTGGATCTGCGTTCTGGCCAGATCGTGTGGAAGCGTGAGATGGGCTCAGTGAACGATTTCATCGTTGACGCTGGCCGTATCTACCTGGTTGATCAGGACGATCGTGTTGTGGCAATGAATACCGATGGTGGTGCCAGCCTGTGGCGCCAAAGCGATCTACTGCACCGCGGTTTGACTGCACCTGCATTGTATAATGGCTATCTGGTGGTTGGGGATGCCGAAGGTTACCTGCACTGGATCAACACGACCGATGGCCGTTTTGTGGCTCAGCAGAAAGTGGATAGCTCCGGCTTCCTGTCTGCACCGATCGTGGCTGGCGATAAGCTGCTGATCCAGGCGCGTGGCGGTAAAGTTTACGCTTTCACCCGCTAACGTACCGGTTTGTCTACCCGACAAATTTCAAGTTGCGGCTAGGTGGTAAGCGAGCATTACCAACAGTACCGCAGCTTGAAAGAGTAAGGGGATAACGGCTCCTGATGTTCAGGGGCCGTTTCTTGTTTTTAAAACGACGTTGTCGCTGTGTATTGCGCTGCGTGGTTACGCATTGATTATTAAGTAATGAGGCTTCAACCATGATACCTGTCGTCGCGCTGGTCCGGCGCCCGAATGTGGGTAACTCCACCTTGTTTAACCGTTTAACACAGACGCGCGATGCGCTGGTGGCGGATTTCCCCGGGCTAACGCGAGACCGCAAATATGGTCGTGCTGAAGTTGAGGGCAACGAATTTATTATCGTCGATACCGGGGGTATTGACGGCACGGAAGACGGTGTAGAAACCCGTATGGCGGGCCAATCGCTGCTGGCTATTGAAGAAGCGGACATTGTTCTGTTTATGGTGGATGCCCGTGCCGGGTTGATGCCTGCCGATCAGGGCATTGCCCAGCATCTGCGCAGCCGTCAGAAGGCCACTTTCCTGGTGGCCAACAAAACCGACGGTATGGATCCTGATACCGCCACCGCCGATTTCTATTCGCTGGGGCTGGGTGAAGTGTATGCGATCGCCGCTTCTCACGGGCGCGGTGTCGCACAGCTGATCGAACACGTGCTGGTGCCGTTCCTGCCGGAAAAACCAGAAGAAGCAGATCTGACCGAAGAAGAGGCTAACGCCGCTTATTGGGCGGCGCAAGACGATGAAATGGCGGAAGACGGCGAAGGCGAAGAGCCGGAAGATGACTTCAACCCGCAGGACTTGCCGATCAAACTGGCGATTGTTGGCCGCCCTAACGTAGGTAAGTCAACACTGACTAACCGCATCCTCGGCGAGGAGCGCGTGGTGGTGTATGACATGCCGGGCACCACCCGTGACAGCATTTATATTCCGATGGTACGTGATGAGCGTGAATATGTGCTGATCGATACCGCCGGGGTGCGTAAGCGTGGCAAAGTCACCGAGACGGTAGAGAAATTCTCGGTAATCAAGACGTTGCAGGCAATTGAAGATGCTAACGTGGTGCTGCTGGTGATCGACGCCCGTGAAGGCATTTCCGATCAGGATCTCTCGTTGTTAGGCTTTATCCTCAATAGTGGGCGCTCACTGGTGATTGCGGTCAACAAGTGGGATGGCATGAGCGAGGAAGATCGTGAGCACGTGAAAGAGATGCTCGATCTGCGCCTGGGCTTCGTCGACTTCGCCCGCGTGCACTTTATCTCTGCGCTGCACGGCAGCGGTGTTGGCAACCTGTTCGAATCGGTACTGGAAGCTTACGACTGTTCAACGCGCCGCGTGAATACCTCGATGCTCACCAAGATCATGCAGATGGCCGCCGATGACCATCAGCCGCCGTTGGTGCGTGGCCGCCGCGTGAAGCTTAAATATGCTCATGCTGGTGGGTATAACCCGCCAATCGTGGTGATCCACGGTAACCAAGTGGCCGATCTGTCGGATTCGTACAAGCGTTATCTGATGAACTATTTCCGTCGTTCACTGAACGTGATGGGTACGCCGATCCGCATTCAGTTCAAAGAAGGGGACAACCCGTTTGCTGGCAAACGCAATACCTTGACCCCGAATCAGATGCGTAAGCGTAAGCGCTTGATGAGCCATCTGAAGAAATCGAAATAACAGCAACAGGGCGTGGTATTGATACCGCGCCCTATTTTTATCTGCCTAAAAACGTTTTATTATCCCGTTATTATTGCCATCTTGCACACCTAGAGGTAACCAATCCACTCGGGGGAGAGGGCTAGGGGATTAGGCATGGTATACATAAGTAAACGATGTTAGCCCCTACCGGCCTCTGCGAAGGAACCTCATGTCCTGGGAAACCTGGAGTTTTGCATTCAACGTCACCGTCCCGAATCTGCTGATGATGCTGCTGGGTATCTTGCTGCGTCACACGCGTTTGATGGACGATCGTTTTATCGATGGTGCCAGCAAGTTGGTGTTCAACCTGGCGTTGCCCTGCCTGTTATTTTTCAGCATTGCCACCAATCATCCACAGCTGCGGGATAACTTTCCGCTGGTGATTTATGGTGCCTTAGGCACCCTTGCAACCTTCCTCCTGCTGGAAGTGGCGGCTAAGTGGTTGGTCAAAGAACCCCGTGAACGCGGCGTGTTTGTACAAGGGGGTTTTCGTGCCAATACGGGGATCGTTGGTCTGGCCTACGCCATGAGCGCCTACGGGGATGAGGGCGTGGCCATCGGCTCGCTGTATCTGACCGTGACGGTGCTGCTGTTTAATGTGTTGTCGGTGATTACCCTAACGCGCAGCCTGCAGGGCGGGCAGGGCAAGAAGATCAAGCACCTGCCATTGCTGCGCAGTATCGTTACCAATCCACTGATTATTGGCTTGCTGAGTGGCTTGGTCTATGCGGAAACCGGGCTGGGGATACCGCAGGTGGTCAAACAGACCGGCAGTTATATCTCTGGGCTTTCGCTGCCGTTGGCGTTGCTGTGTACCGGTGCCAGCCTCGACTTACGCGCAATGTTCCGTTCTTCCAACGTCGCTGCGCTATCGTCATCCGCTAAGCTATTTCTGGTGCCGGTGCTGATGACAATTGGCGGATGGCTATTTGGCTTCCACGGTGCAGCGCTCGGGATCATTTTCCTGTTCTCTGCGGCGCCAACGGCCTCGGGGAGTTACGTTATGACCCGCGCCATGGGGGGCAATGCCACACTGGCTGCCAATATTATTGCCATCACCACCGTAGGCTCATTTTTTACCACCGCGTTGGGGATTTATCTCCTGCGCTCGTGGGGCGTAATTTAACCTGGAGGAAAGATGGACGCATCCTGCCCTAACTGTGCTCAGCCGATGAGCTGGGTGAGTGGTCACTATCACTGTGATACCTGTAACAGTGATTACCGCCAGCTTGCCGCGTGCCCCGATTGTGGGCAACCATTGCAGGAGTTGAAAGCCTGTGGCGCGGTAGATTATCTGTGCCAACACGGCCACGGGCTGATTTCTAAAAAACGCGTCAAGTTAAGCTATCAGCCGCTTTAACAGCACCAGGTTTATACATCATACAGACGGTGATCGTGAGTGCTTACCGCTGGTGTCACCTTATTGGGGCTGAGGCGCTTAACTGAAGCTCGCACCACTAACCGCCCACATAGCAGCATATTGCACGGCGGCGCATCCGGCCGCAGCATACGGCGCTGTAATAACCCAATGGCTTCCATCCCCAATTCATCGCGCGGTACGTGCACCGAGGTGAGTGGCACATCGTGGATTTCCGCCAGATTAAAACCGTCGGTGCTCATCACCGAAATGTCCCCTGGCACGCTGAGTTGCAATTTCTTCAGGGCGTTTACTGCGCCGACGGCCATATAGTCGCCGCCGATCAGGATGGCGCTTGGCAAGCGCGCACGATCGTCAATGCTGTTGATAAAGGTGGTGAGTGCCTGCTCGGCCTCTTGGCTGCCAAAACCGGAGGTGGTGATCAGGTGCTGACCATCATCGAAGGGAATATTATGCCGCACATAGGCTTGTCGGATGCCCGCCAGACGCAGCTCCATAGTGTTACGGCGCAGGCATTGCAGGTTGAGGATGCGGCTATGGCCTTGCTGGAACAGAT
>Ga0114969_10002464_pt1 | contig 15213 bp, 12 predicted proteins | sample M_130807_MF_Meta_FD_87316 | JGI IMG/M metagenome (GOLD analysis project Ga0114969, IMG submission 87316) | Freshwater microbial communities from Lake Montjoie, Canada to study carbon cycling - M_130807_MF_MetaG | ecosystem: Environmental > Aquatic > Freshwater > Lake | place: Lake Montjoie...
GCCTTGCCGGCGTGGTGGTGAAGCATGAAGCGGTACACGAAACCGCGGATGGCCGGCGGCTATTGGTCATTCACGGCGACCATTTCGATGGAATTGTCACCTATGCGCGCTGGCTCGCTCATCTTGGCGACTACGCCTACGGGTTGGCGCTGCGGCTGAACGATATTTTCAATGCCGCCCGTCGCCGCCTCGGCCTGCCCTATTGGTCGCTGTCCGCCTATCTGAAGCACAAGGTCAAGAACGCGGCGTCGTTCATTTCCAATTTCGAAGAGGCGCTCGCCCGGGAAGCGAAAGACCGCGGCTTCGATGGCGTTGTGGCAGGTCATATCCATCACGCGGAAACGAAATTCATCAATGGCGTTTTGTACTGCAATGACGGCGACTGGGTGGAAAGCTGCACCGCGCTTGTTGAAGATGCGCGCGGCCATCTTGAAATCGTTCATTGGACAAGCTTTGCCGGCGAAGAGGAACGCCTCAGTATTCCTACACGGGTCAATGCCCGGCCGGTATATGCGGGAGCTTGAGACATGCCGGTGGCGATGAACATGCGAGATCCGCAACTGCGCCGGCATCCGGCCAAGTCCCGGCGCATTCTCATCGTAACGGACGCCTGGCGGCCGCAGGTCAATGGTGTTGTACGCACATTGGAAGCGTTAGGCCGCGAGCTTACGCAAATGGGGCACAGCGTCCATTTTTGCACACCCGAAAATCACACGACGCTGCCGCTTCCCACATATCCGGAGATTCGCCTCGCGCTTTTTCCGCGTCCGGCGATCGCTAAAGCGATCGAGGCGTTTCAGCCGGACAGCATTCATATCGCCACCGAAGGCCCCATGGGGCTCTGGGCCCGCACGCTCTGCCTTGAACGGAAATATGCCTTCACGACGTCGTTTCACACGCGCTTTCCCGAATATGTTCACGCCCGCTTTCCCTTCATTCCGGAAAGCGCCGTGTACGGCGCGCTTCGTACCTTCCACGCCCCGGCCCATGCGACCATGGTGTCCACGAATTCTTTGAAGCGCGAACTGGAAACGCACGGTTTTGGACGTGTCGCGCTGTGGTCGCGGGGTGTGGATGTCGAATTATTCCGTCCGAGGTCAAAGAACGTCTTTGAACGGCTGGGACTTGATCTGGCGGGGCCTGTCTTTCTTTGCGTCGGCCGGCTGGCGGTTGAAAAAAACATTGCGGCCTTTCTCGCGCTTGACCTGCCCGGCACTAAAGTCGTGGTGGGCGACGGCCCCTATCGCGCCGAACTTGAGGCACGTTTTCCGGAAAGCCGCTTTTTGGGTCAGCGCACGGGCGAGGAACTGGCCGCCCTCTACGCGGCCAGCGATGTGTTCGTCTTCCCCAGCCGCACCGATACATTCGGTCTGGTTCTGCTGGAAGCGCTGGCGGCAGGAACGCCGGTGGCCGCCTATCCTGTCCAAGGGCCGCTGGATGTACTGGGCGAGGCGGATATTGCCGTTCTGGATGAAGACCTTAAGGACGCCTGCTTGCGGGCCCTGACAATACCGCGCGCGTCCTGCCGAAGCTTTGCGTTAACCCGGTCGTGGCGGGCTTCGGCGGAGCAATTCCTTGCCAATTTGGCGCCGGCGGGTGTTTTCGCCTCGGTGTGAACCATTGCCGCGGCGCAACATCGCCGATATAAGCCGCGACCCCTCGCCCTCAGGTGCCCATGGATATCCGCAATATCGCCATCATCGCCCACGTCGATCATGGCAAGACAACGCTGGTCGACCAGCTGCTAAAGCAATCGGGCGCTGTGCGCGAGAATCAGCAGGTCCAGGAACGGGCCATGGATTCCAACGAGTTGGAGCGCGAGCGCGGGATCACCATTCTCGCCAAGTGTACCAGCGTCGACTGGGGCGACATGCGCATCAACATCGTCGACACGCCGGGCCACGCCGATTTCGGCGGTGAGGTCGAGCGCATTCTGTCGATGGTGGACGGCGTGGTGCTGCTGGTCGATGCAGCGGAATCGGTGATGCCGCAGACCAAATTCGTGCTGTCCAAGGCGCTGAAGCTCGGTCTCAAGCCCATTGTGATCATCAATAAGATCGACCGGTCTGACGGACGGCCCAAGGAAACGCTGGAAGAAATCTTCGATCTGTTCCTGGCGCTGGAAGCCAATGACGACCAGCTCGATTTCCACGTGCTCTATGCGTCGGGACGGCAGGGCTGGGCGGTTTCCGATCTCAACCACGAAAAGAAAGATCTTTCCGCGCTGTTCGAGCGCATCGTGATCGACGTTCCGCCGCCGAAGCCGCGCGTCCGTGCGGGGGATGGGTTTCCCTTCACCATGCTGGTGACGACGCTTGAAGCCGATCCTTATCTCGGGCGCATTCTGACGGGCCGCATCGAATCGGGCGCGATCACCGTGAACCGGCCGATCAAGGCCATGACGCGCGATGGAAAGTTGATTGAGCGCGGCCGTGCCACCAAAGTGTTGTCCTTCCGTGGGCTGGCGCGGGTTCCGACCGACCGCGCGGAAGCCGGCGACATTGTCGCCATTGCGGGGCTTACCAACGCCACCGTGGCCGACACGCTGTGCGACATGGAGGTGGAAGCCCCTCTGCCGGGCAATCCGATCGATCCGCCGACGCTGGCCATCACCATTTCCGTCAATGACTCACCGCTTGCCGGCCGTGAGGGTGAAAAGGTGCAAAGCCGCGTCATCCGCGACCGTCTGATGCGCGAAGCCGAAGGCAACGTCGCCATTAAGGTGCGCGACGCGGGGGACGGCGCCTACGAAGTTGCCGGCCGCGGCGAACTGCAATTGGGCGTGCTTATCGAGACGATGCGCCGCGAGGGCTTCGAGGTCGCGCTCTCCCGTCCCCGCGTGCTATTTCAGAACGATGCCGAGACCGGGCAGCGCCAGGAGCCGATCGAGGAAGTCACCATCGACGTAGACGATCCGTATGCCGGGGTGGTGATCGAAAAAGTCTCGCAGCGCAAAGGCGAGATGCAGGACATGCGTCCGACGGGCGCGGGCAAGACCCGAATCATCTTTCACGCCCCTTCGCGCGGGCTGATCGGTTATCACGGCGAATTCCTGACCGACACACGCGGTACCGGCGTGATGAACCGGATGTTCTACGGCTACGCGCCGCACAAAGGCGTGATCGAAGGGCGCCGGAACGGGGTTCTTATCTCGACCAGCGACGGCGACGCGGTCGCTTACGCCCTTTGGTACCTCGAGGAGCGGGGCAAGATGTTCATCACCCCCGGAACAAAGGTCTATGAGGGGATGATCATCGGCGAGAACGCGCGCGAGAACGATTTGGACGTAAATCCCTTAAAAGCCAAGCAGTTGAACAATATTCGCACGCACTCGAAGGACGAGGCCGTGCGCTTGACCCCGGTCATGCCGCTGACCCTGGAGCAGTCCATGGCCTATATCCAGGACGACGAACTGGTGGAGGTTACGCCTCAATCGATCCGGTTGCGGAAGCGGGCGTTGCTGCCCCATATGCGCAAACGGGCCAAGGCAGAGGCCGAATAGGGTTACCGCTAAAGATAGTGACAGGTACCCCCTTCCAGCTTTGAACCGATCCTTGTATAATTAATCCAAATTGATCCTGTGGAAACAGCCCAGGGAAGGGGACGACGATGAAATCACGCTTACTCTCTGCTCTTGCTTTGTCGGTTGCAGTATTCGGGTTTGCGGCCAGCGCGGATGCGCAAAGCCGTACCGAACCTGCCGGTAAATTGTTCTTCGAAGGCGACATCGTTCGCCATGCGCTGATGGGTCAGCAGGGCCCGTTCTGCATTCTGAACAACCGCTATACGCGCGGTGAAGCGGTGGCGTGGCGCCAGCGCGTTCTGAAAACCGATGGCACGCCCGCAACGGCGATGGACCTGAAGAGCGTGGAAGTCGAGCTCGGCAACGGCACCAAGCTGGCGCTGAAGTACGGCGGTCACGGTATGCCGGCGACGGATTTCTTCTGGTCCACGTTCTGGACGGTCCCAACGGACTTCCCGACGGGCGCAGTCGGTTACAAGGTCCATGCGACCATGAACGACGGCACGGTCGTGACGTGGCAGCCGTTCACCCGTGACTCGACCATGCTGATGGTCGTTGCGGGAACGCCGCCGATGGCTCCGCCGAAGAACTAACTTCGTAGCTTAGACTGACATTCGGGGAGGGACCCATGACGATCCACAGCGGGCGGCTGAAGGTATTGTTATGGGCTCTCTCCCTTTCTGTTTTTGGCTGGAGCGCAGGCGCTTCGGCGGCTCCCCCCTCGGCCTTCGGGCCTGAAGTAAAGCTGGGCGAGCCAAAGCCCTATCTGGGCGCTCTCGACGTATTCCCTGACCACGGCAAGGCCGGCACGCCCTTTACGGTGAAGGCTGAAAAGCTGCCAGCCAACCAGGAATTCCAACTCGTCTGGCGCACCGTCAATGGGCGCTGGAAGACGACCGACACGGAATATAAGGGACGCGAATTCACCCCCGCCGATTACCAGATGGGCAAGGTGAAAAGCGATGCACAGGGACGCTTCAGCGCTACCTTCAACACGCCCGACGATTTCGGCTTCGACCACGAGATCATGCTCCAGCAGAGCGACCGGGTAGTGAATCAGGTCCTCTACTCCGTCGACATGACCGTGGATTACGCCCCGAAGAGCGGTCCAGCCGGCACGCCGATCACCTTCAAGGTGAAGGGCATCGGTTCGCGCTCGCTCTACAATTCGTGGGAGCTGATGTACGACAACCACTTCACGGGCTGGATGTCGGCGGTCAGCACGCATGGCGAGGCGACGTTCACGATTCCGGCGACCGGAAACGTCGGCGACCATGTGATTCAGATTCTGCACGGGGCGCTCACCTTCCCCTATCAGAACCCCGAACAAAACCCGGCACAGGGACGGCCCCGTTTCGACGTCATGTTCAAAGTGACGCCGGGCGCGCCGGTGCTGCCCGCACCCGTCGAGGCGCAGGCGCAAAAGACCATCCGTCTGCCTCCTGCGGCTGGAGACATCGTCTCGACCCCTCGCTTCACAGGCGTTGGCGAGCCGATCAAGGTGAGCGCAGCCGGCCTGGAGCCCAACAAAACCTATAAGTTGAACTGGTCGCGCGCCGTCGGCAGCCGCGTTTCCGGCCGCGGCTTCGGCGTAGGCGCCGAGCCCATTGCGGAGGCGAAGGCCGATGCGACGGGAAAGATCGAGTTCAACATCAAGACGCCGGACGACCTTGGCGGCACGCACGCGCTGGTGATCGATGCAGGCGGCGGCAAGCAGAAGACCGGCATGCACTGGATCAAGCCGACAGCGTTCCCGCTCGACGTGACCAGAGGCCCGGTTGGAACGAAGTTCACCGTCCACATCAAAGGCTGGGGCTGGACGGAAACGTCTAACATCACGCATATCGTCTACGACAACGCCTATAACGGCTATGCCTGCGCCTTCAACAGCCAGGGGGATCTGCAGATTTTCCTGCCTGCAACCGGTGCGCCGGGCTGGCACTTCATCGATCTGTATCCCGGTATCTATAAGGGTGAGGAAGGCGATCCCAACCTCACCAATTTCCGCATTCCTCAGCTGACTTACGCAGCCGATCATCCCAATGAGGATTTGCCCGCTTTCCACTTCGCCTTTGAAGTGACCGCCGACGGTGCGGTGAAGCAGGCCGAGGCGCGCTAAGCAGTTCGTTTGCAACGCCAGTCTGTGGGAGGCGCGCATGCGCGGTCGTCGGATTTTATTTGCCTTGCTTGCCACAGGCTTCTGCGTGGCCCCAGCCGCGGCGCAGCCCGCCGCTAATCTCAAAGACCAGATCGCCGGTACGTGGGATTTCGTCATCGCGGAAATCACGAGTGCCGATGGCAAGAAGACGCTGCCGTTCGGCGATCATCCCAAAGGGCAGATTATCTTCACCCCGGACGGTCATTTTTCTCAGGTGCATGTGTCCGGCGGTCTGCCGAAGATCGCCGGCAATAACCGGATGAACGGCACCGATGCGGACAACCGCGCCATCGTTCAGGGCACGCTGGTTTTCTTCGGGACGTATACCATCGACGACGCCAAGAAGACCGTAACCTTCAACATCGCCGGCAGCACCTATCCGAACGCGGAAGGCACAACGCAAGTGCGAACCATCGACAAGCTCACCGCGGATGAATTCGTCAATACCAATCCCGGTGCGTCGCAAGACGGTCCGGCACGCGCGGCGAATTATTATCGCCGTGCGAGATAGCCTCTCAGCGATGAACGCCGATTTGGAAAAACGTCTGGCTTTCGCGCACCGGCTTGCCGATGCATCGGGGGCGTTCATCCGGCCCTACTTTCGCAAGCGGATCGACGTCAGCGACAAAGGGCCCAGCGGGTTCTTCGATCCCGTTACGGAAGCCGACAAGGGCGCGGAAATCGTCATTCGCGACTTGCTCGCCAAGGAATTTCCGCAAGACGCCATTCTGGGCGAGGAATTCGGAGAACGCGCGGGCACGAGCCGCTATCGCTGGGTGCTCGATCCGGTCGACGGCACGCGCGCCTTCATCGCGGGACAGCCGCTATGGGGAACGCTGATTGGGCTGGAGCAGGATGGAGTGCCCATCGCGGGCGTGCTCGATCAGCCGTTCCTTCGCGAGCGGTTTGTGGGTGCGCCGGGGAAGGCCGAGCTGCACAATTCCGAGGGCGCCTCGCTCCTGAAAACGCGGGCGTGCGCGCGGCTCGCCGATGCCGTCATCTGCACCACCCATCCGGTGCTGCATTTCAGCGCGCCGGAACGGGAATTGTATTTCCGTGTCGAGCAGGCGTGCCGCCTGTCGCGCTATGGCGGCGATTGTTACGCCTATGCGCTGGTTGCCATGGGCTTCGTCGACCTTGTCATCGAAACCCATCTTAAGCGGTGGGACATCGCGGCTATTATCCCGATTGTCGAAGGCGCGGGCGGCGTCGTCACCGATTGGTCCGGCAAACCCTGGCACGATGGCGACAACATCATCGCCGCGGGCGATGCGCGCGTTCATGCCGAAGCGGTGAAGCTCTTAACGGCTTAATTGCTGATCGATGCCCAACTGCTGATTGATAAAAGCGTCGAATTCCGACCAGAAACGGGCGCGGATGGCATCGTTCTCCATCAGGATTTCGTGCTTGGACTCTTCGATTTCGACATACCGCCCCTTCGGCAGATTTCTTACGAAATTCCGGATGGCCTGGACATGGACGACGGTGTCCCGGCCGGCGCCGAATACCAGCAGCGGCGTGGCGATCGCTTCGGCGTAGCTTTTGCGCCGCAGCCGGCGCATCGAGTTCAAGGCGGCGCCCAACCAGCCGAATGTCGGCCCGAAAATCCGCAGGTAAGGTTGCTCCTTCAACAGCGCCTGCGCGCGCTCGAAACGCCCGCGATCGGATGTGACCTCATTCTGCTCGAATGTGAGGTCGAGCGGGTCGCGCTCTTCCACGCCGAATACGAAACGCGTCGAAGGTTTGCGGAAATTGAACAGCGCGGTGACCAGGCTAACCTGCTGCGGCGGATATTTCCCGGTGTTCACGTCCAGCATCGGCGCGGTGAGCGCGGCGTAGACAAAGCGCCGGGGATGGTCGTGGATATAGCGCAGCAGGACATGCGCGCCCATGGAATGGGCAAGAGCGACCACGGGAATAGGAGCAGGCAGGCTGCGCTGGAAAGGCTCTACGATCTGAAGCATCAGGGCGGCAAGATCGAAGTCGTACTCCTCGAAATTGTCGACATGCCCTGCGCGATTGCCGTAGCTGCGGCGTTCCGATGCGCCTTGGCCGCGCCAGTCCAGGCTGATCACGTCAAAGCCGCGGGCGCGCAGCTCGCCGCCCACCTCGTCATATTTTTCCAAGAACTCCGTATGCCCGTTGAGCAGGACGCAAATCGCCCGTTTCGGCGTACCTTCCGGCAGTTCCCAAATGCCCGCACGCAAATGGCGCTTATCGGGCGTCATCACGGTGAGCGTACGAAACGATGACACGATGAATCCTTGCGTTGAAATGCGATCGGGAAGAAATCCGATACCAGCATTTACGCGCTGCCTAAACAATCGGCAAACCCCGAGCGCTTCTTGCGCAAAGTTCCGCCCACTTTTCAAAAAAACCTGACTGAGCCGCTTACGCAAAAGGGGCATCTGGAGCGTTTCCTTGGCAATGGCAGTCAACGGGGGGCTGCAAGGGGTGGGAAGATGGCTTCAATCGGCGTCCAGGAATTTTCCGGCCCAAAACGGGATCGGCTTGGGTTTTCCCTATTCGTTTTTCATCTTGGGGTCGGTGTATTCGTACTCGCCGGATGGCTGATCTCTTCCAATGAAGCCCTCATGTTTTATCTCGTCTTGCTGCCCGCCATGGCGACGCAATGGGCGATCAACAAGGGCTCCTGCATTCTCAACAATTTCGAAAGCTGGTTGCGCACTGGCCAGTGGCGCGATCCGCGCAATCCTGAAGAGGGCGGCTTTCTGCTGATGTTGTGCGACTGGATGCTTGCGGCGCGCCCAAGTCCGCTTGCGTTGGACCGCTTCTCCTACGCCGTTGTCGTGTTCCTGTGGCTGCTCGCGCTTGGTCACGTCTCCTGGCTGGCCATGGTTTAGTCACGATTTCGCTGCGCCAAAGCCGCAGCGCCAGCCAATTATTCGAGGGTGACTTCAACGAACGCGCGCAGCTCCGCGTTCTCAATGCGGAACAGCGGGCTTTGTCACAAAGGAGTACCACATGTTGGCGGCGGCGATTCGGCACTTGCCCGAAACAGGGGCCAGGAGTCGTGCAATCCGGTTTGACGGTCTGCGTATCGCACTCTTCGGCGTGCATTTGGCGCTGATAGCATTTGTGACCCTGGGCTGGCTCATCCCTTCGCGCACGGGCCTGTACGTTTACACACTGCTGCTTCCGATGATCGCTATCCAATGGCTGCTGAACGGTGGTGCGTCCATCGTGAACAACATCGAAAACCTGATCCGCTCCGGTCGATGGAGCGATGACCGTAGTGAGTTCGAAGGTGCGTTCTTCAAGACGCTTCTGAGGCCCATCGGCGTTCCGGCAAGTCAGGCGCAGATCACGACGCTGCTTTGCTTCCTGATGCTGATCTTCTGGATTGCGGCCCTCTGCCACATGATTCTGATCGTACCGGTTTGAAATGCGCGTTGGCCCTTGAACCGTAAAATCGCGCTTCCTACTTAAAAATCACCGGAAGGCCAGGTGGCTTCCGGCGCTTGAAATGGACCGGCTCTCAGGCAGAGCGGTCCGCAAGCTTTCGGCACTTCGCTCATTAGGAGGATGTGACATGCGTAGCTTTGATTTAACCCCGCTTTTTCGGTCTACCGTCGGCTTCGATCGTTTGGCCGACATGCTCGATTCCGTCTCGCAGTTCGACAATGGTGGCGTTGCTTATCCGCCCTACAACATTGAACGCGTGGACGAACATCACTACCGGATCTCGCTTGCCGTCGCGGGTTTTGGCGATAAGGATCTCACCGTCGAGGTCAAGGAAGGCATGCTCACGGTACAGGGCAAGCGCGAGGGTGAAAAAGAAACCGTCCGCGACAAACATTATCTCTACCAGGGTATTGCCGGCCGCACCTTTGAGCGGCGCTTCCAGCTCGCCGAGAACGTCGAGGTGAAGGGCGCCCAGCTTGAGCACGGCTTGCTGCATGTCGATCTGGAACGGATCGTGCCCGACGAGAAGAAGCCGCGCCGCATCGCCATCAACAGCGGCGAAGGCAAGGTCATTGAGGCCAGAAAGGCCGCCTGACCCATCCAGGGTTAACACCCCATCGTAAAACGAGGCGCGCTCCTTTGGGGCGCGCCTTTGTTTTGGCCTGCAGCGTCTTTCGGCCCGGCAGGCGCATGCAGTACTGTTGCTCTGTCCGCTTCGCTCGAAAGTCCCATGCAGAATTGGCAAAGCCTCCTGTCCGCGCCGTTTTCCCGAGCGCAGCCGCCCCGAATCGGGCAGGCGACGCCGATCGGCGAACTGCGGCAGCGCCACCTTGCCATTACGGCGCAGTTCATTCCGGCGCCGGATGATGTGTCCTGCGAGGCGGTGCAGCTTGGGCCTCTGAAAGGGGAATGGGTTCGCCCCGCGGGTGCGGCGGCGCAACGGCTGCTGCTCTATTTTCATGGCGGCGGTTATCTGGCCGGCTCCGCGGCAAGCCATCGGCCCTTGGTGGCCCGCTTGTGCCGGGCCGCCGAAGCGGCAGCGTTTTCGCTCGATTACCGGCTTGCGCCGGAATTCCCATTCCCCGCGGGATTGCGTGATGCGGTGGACGCTTACCGGCTGTTGATGACCAATGGGTACCCGCCGGAATCCATAGTCCTGGCCGGGGACGGTTCGGGGGGCGGGCTGGCGGTGGCGACATTGATGGCTATCCGCAACGGGGGCATGCCGATGCCGGCCGGGCTGGTGGCCTTATCGCCGTGGGCCGATCTCACGCTGTCGGGATGGTCCATGATGCTAAACGCGGAAAACGATGCCGCCCTATCCTGGGACCTGCTGTTCGTCAGCGCGCGCCATTACCTCAAAGGCGGCAACCCGGCCGATCCCTATGCGTCACCCGTGTTCGGTTCGATGCGCGATTTTCCTCCGATCATGATCCACGCCGGCAGCATGGAAATCCTGCGGGACGACGCGGGCCGGCTGGGCGAACTCGCGGCAGCGGCCAATGTGCCGGTCTCGGTCGAGGTGTATGACGGCATGCCCCACCTGTTTCAGGCGGTCAAAACATCGGCCGATGCGAAGGTGTCTCTGAGCCGGCTTGGGCACTTCATCCGCGCCCGGACGCCCGAAAAGACGGCCCAGCCGGACCTTAAAAGCGCGCCTGCTACGTAGTGGGCTTCAGCCCCCGGCGGCCGCGTCGTAGCGCGTCTCGTCGAAGATCGCTTCGACGGCGGCATCCAGCGACAGCTTGATGCCCTGCAGGATGGCGCCGCGGAAGTCGGTCGCGCGCAACTTGGCGCCTGTCAGGTTTGCATAGGCCAGATCGGCTTCGGCCAACACCGTCTGGCGTAAGTCCGCGCCCCGGAAGTCGGTGTAGCGCGCATCGGCGCGTTCGAGGCGCGCCGGCAGCAAGCGTTCATTGGAGATGAGAAGCGGACCCAGATTGGCGTCGCGCATGTCCGCATTGGCGATTTTTGCGTTTTTCAGGTTGGCGCCCCGGAGGTCCGCTCCGGTGAGTTTGGCGCACCTCAGATCGGCGCCCTCGAGTTGAGCGCCCTGTAGCCGCACGCCCGTCAGGTCCAGGCCGTAAAACACCGCCCGCGGCGCGATCAGCGCCGGCAGCACGGCGTGAGGCATGCCCTTGGCCGCCCTCAGATCATAGCCGGTGAAGTCCGCCGGTTGGCCCTCCCGCCCTTGCGTCTCGGCCCACCGCTTATGCGACTTCAAAATGGCGTCCAGCGGTTCGCTCAGGCTGGAAAGCGGCTTTCCTGCGATCGCATCGGTCAGGACACCCGACATGTCGGCGCCTTCGAGCGTGGCGAATTGCAGCTTGGCTCCGACCAGAACGGCGCCTTTGAGGTCCGCCCCGGCAAGGTCACAGCCGCTAAGGTCGGCGCCTTCCAGGTTCGCGCCCGCCAGCTTGGCCCGGCGCAAATTGGCCCGTGTAAGCCGGCAGTTGCGCATGATCGCATCGGTGAAGTCCGCCTGGATGGCGATCGCCCCGGACAGCTTTGCCCGTTCCAGATTGGCCCCGGTCAGCAGCGCGGCCGGCATTTCCGTGGGGCCGACGTCATGCTGCAGGATCTTGAGCTCGCCCGCGATCCCTTTCTCGGCAATTTTCCCTTCGCGAAGATCGGCTTCGTAGAGATCCGCGCCAATGAGGTTCGCGCCGCGAAGCGAGGTGCCGCGCATGTCCGCGCGCCTGAGGCTTGCGCCGGCCAGATTGGCGCGCTTCAGGGATGCTCCAAAGAAGCTGGCGCAATCGAGTTTGGCGCCGGCAAAGTTTGTTTCTTCGAGGTAGGCGCCTGTGAAATCGGCATCCGCCAGGTTGCGCCCGGAGAGGTCGAGGCCCGAAAGATCGCAAAAGGCGAACACCGCTCGCGCGCCGCCAACCCGGCCGGAATAGAGCATCTCATGGCGCGCGGCAGCCGCCGTGACCTGCTTTTCGGTCAGCTTGGTACAATTTATGCGGTGCGCTTTGTCCCGGTCCATCCGCTCACGAGGAAGAGGTTTTCGATGCCCCATTCTCCTGCGGATGCGGCTAACAGAACCTTAAAATACTTTGGAAAAGCTGACAGTTAACCGGGCTTGCTGGCTGCGCTGGGGCGTGGCACTTTGATTAATGGTTCGGGGCTGCCGGACGAAAAACATCTAACGGGTTGGTTTTGCTTGATGGGTATCGTGAAACGCAGTCCTCTCGTCTGCTTCTTGCTTGCGACCGTGGCGACGCCGGCTTTGGCGGACAATCTGACGATCTCCAGCATTGTAAGCAGTCCGGCTGCGACCGCGACGGCGGCGAACGGGTCGGCGGGCAACATAACGATCCAGTCGGGCGGCGGCATCAGTATCAACGCCGCGGGCGCGGCGGTGGTTCTGAACTCCAGCAACTCCATCACCAATCAGGGCATCATTCAGAACGCCTATACGGGCGGCGGGGCCATTGGCGTCCACATCCTGGGCGGCAACACGGGATCTTTTGAAGCTCAGGTGCTCACCAGCAGCATCATCAATGTCGCAGGCGGTGGGGCGAACAATTTCGGTATTCTGGTCGATGGATCATCGCCCTTCACCGGCAGCATCACGCTCGGGGCGGTTTCAACCCTCAACGTTACGGGTCCGAATGCGAATGGCATCGCCATCAAGACCCCTCTCAGTGGCAGCCTGACCGTAGGGGCCAACACGTCCGCGACGGGCGAAAACGCCAACGGCGTGCTTGTTCTTTCGCCGATCAGCGGATCGCTTTCGGTGTTGGGCGCTCTTTCGGCTGTCGGCACGAATACATTCACGCTGACCAACATCGAGCCCTTGGCCGGTTCGGCGCTGGCCATCGGCTCAAGCATCTCTGGCGGTATCATCGCAGTGGGACCGACCGCCTTTGGCGAACTCACCAGTTCATCGACGATCGTCTCGTCGGGAACGGCGCCTGCATTGGCCATCCAACCTTCTATGGCCGGAACGAGCGCCAGCAACATCGTGATCGGTTCGCTTCCAAGCGACGCGGTTTCACCGAGCTTCAGTTTCATCGGGCGAGGGACCGTGCGGGGCACCTCCAACGATCCTGGCATCAGCACCGTTGCGATGGGGATTGGTGAGACGGCCGCGGCTGCTCATACCGTGACGTTGACTGGCGGCATCTACAATCGCGGCCTCATCGAGGCGCAGGCGCAAACCTCTAACGTGCGTGCGACCTCTGCGGCATCCGCCTCGGCCGATGCGACCGCAATTCGCATCGGAAACGGTGCTTCCATCAACGCTTCGGCTCTCACGGCGGAAGCGTTCCGCAATGAGGGCACGACGCAGGCGTTCGTAGACGGCAACCTTTCCGGAACGGCGACAGGCGTCCTGATCTTGGCGGGCGGTTCGCTGCCGAGCCTGACCAATACGTTCTTGCTGCAGGGCCAAGCCACGTCAAGCAACACGGCGATCGCGACCCTCAACGCTTATGGCATCCGCGATCTGTCGGGCACGCTCACGACCGTCAACAATTCAGGCATTCTGCTCGCGGGGGCGACAACCCTCGACAATGGCGCACAGGTTACGGTCGCGGCCGATCTTTCCCATAGCAGCCAAGCCCAGACGTTCAGCAACACCGGCGCGATCGCCGGCGATCTTTTGTTCGGCTCGGGAAACAGCCTGCTCGCTATCGAGGGCAATTCGACGCTCAACGGCTGCACCGCCGCCTGCGTTCGCGGCTCGGTGCGCGCGACCGGCAGCGGCGGGGTCGACGTGGTAATTTCGCCGAATGGCGGCGGCGGTTTGCTGCGTACGACAAGTTCGCAGGTGCGAAACCTGAATGTCGGTAGCGGCGGCACGCTGGAGATTTCGGTCAGTAAGAGTTCGGGCGCCGCACCGGCCCTCGTTGCCAGCGGCGCCACGAATTTTGCCACCGGCAGCAGGCTCACGGTTGTGCCCACGACGTTCTTGCCGAACAGCGGCAATTTTACGCTGGTACGGAGCGCCGGCGGACTGAACTTTGCCGATCTGAATTCGACCGTTTCGGTCGCCATCCCCTTTATTTTCAATGGGGCTGTCACGCAGCAGGGCAACGACCTGGTGCTGGCGGTGCAGCGCAAGACGGTTACCGAGCTTGGTTTGACGGGAACCGCGGCGCAAATTTACGAGCCTTTGGTGGGCGGCGCGCTGAACGACAATGCGTTCGGGGCGGCGTTGCTGACGCTAACGTCGGCCAGCGGTGTCGAAGCGGCGGTGACAAGCACAGTGCCCGATATTGGCGGCGGTGTGCGGGCTCTTGGCATCGCGCTGACCGATCAGGCGACAGGCGTTATTGCGTCCCGCGAGCGCGCCATGGTGACGGCCCCCGCCGGGACCCGGAACGATTTCCGTTTCTGGGGGCAGGAATTTTATAACAACGTTAATGAGAATCGAACCGCGACGCGTCCTGGCTACAATGGCGCAGGCCAGGGTGTGGCCGTCGGTGTCGAGTGGGGAAATCTCGGCACCGGCCGGTACGGCGTCGGCTACACGTTCTTCGCCAGCCAGGAGGTCGAGGACCGTCCCCGCGACACCAAGACGAATGGCGACTGGAATCTGATCTCTCTCTACGGCGGCTGGCGTGCCGGCGATTTCTTCGTCACGCCGCAAGTCAATCTCGGCGAAGGCACGTTCCACGGCCGGCGCACTGTTGCCGCGGGCTCGTACGTGCGTACGGCCACCGCCGATTACACCAGCTATCTTGCCGCGGGCGGACTGACGACCGGCTACGTCATCGATGTCGGCGGTTTCCAGATCGTACCGCAGATTGCGGTCGACGGCCTGTATCTGCGCCAAGGGACTTATACGGAAAGCGGCGCCGGCGGAATCGGTTTGTCGCTCAAGTCGCAGAATCAGCAATCGTTCCGCAGTTTTGCGGGCGTGCTCGGACAAGGGAGTTACACCTGGGATAAGGGCATCTTGCAGCCGCAATTGCTGATCGGCTGGACCCACGAGTTCAAGGACAGTCCCGCCACGATCGATGGCACATTCGAATCAGCGCCGGGATCGCCCTTTCATCTGGTCGGCCCCACGCTCGAAGCCAATCATGTCGTGGGCGGCGCAAGCTTCGCCTATGTGCTTGGCAGTTGGGCCGCGGGCATCAATTACGATGCCAGC
>Ga0114969_10002465_pt1 | contig 15208 bp, 18 predicted proteins | sample M_130807_MF_Meta_FD_87316 | JGI IMG/M metagenome (GOLD analysis project Ga0114969, IMG submission 87316) | Freshwater microbial communities from Lake Montjoie, Canada to study carbon cycling - M_130807_MF_MetaG | ecosystem: Environmental > Aquatic > Freshwater > Lake | place: Lake Montjoie...
AATCCCCAAAACCTCCAGCATGTTGCGGTGCAACTGAGGCAAGTCATAAATATCCGGGGCCATCTGCGCCATCTGAATCACAGCTTGGTACTGGACAACCCGCTGGCTCATGGTGGCTGCATTGGGATCACTGACCGGAATCACATCTACATCGTCGTAGTCTTCCTTCTTGGCTTTCCTGTCCCCAATTTCAGGCTCATAGGTATAGTCAGGGTCGGTGTAGTCGGCAATGATCCGGGCCAGCAGCTTGAGTTCTTGTTTAAACGCCGCATGAACCCTAGCCTGCACTGCGGTCATCACCTTGAGTTGGCGCTCCAGCAATGCCAGCGTTGTTCCTACCGGAGACTGTCCGGACATATCGCTGATTTTTAAATCTGCGGTGGCGGCAAATCTACGGCCTTCCTCAACAATATTTCCCAGCAAGGTGTAGAGAACTTGGCTTGGTTCCTTGTAGGGCAACATCATAATGTTGTCCCTCATCACCCCAGAGCCAATATCTACATCTCTGAACTCACCGGGGGCAATGGGGGTGTCATCTCCCTTGATTCGGAGTCCTCTGGTCTTGAGACCACCCGGCAAGTTGGACAGTGTTCCTGAGTCCACAAGCTGTCGCATAATGCTGGTAGCCGACTTCGCAAACCCACCGATGAGGTGGAAAAGGCCGAAGCCGTAAGCCCCAAAACCCGGGATGTATTGGTAGTGAACGAAGTGTTGTCGTTTAAGTCGGAGGTCGTCATCTTCTTCCCAGTTGCGGCGAATCGCCAAAACTTCTCCTGTACCTTTTATTAAGGTTACAACATACGGTAGCATGATCCCGGTTTCATCACCGTCTTTGTCGGTGTCCTCAAACCCCTTTAAATCAAGGTCTGCATGAATCTCATACAAGGTGAACCGGTCATCGTTTAAATCACTGAACCCGGTCTCTTTGTCCTTGGCTTTCTCAATGTCGGTGGTCTCTTTGGTTGGATCACCAATGTCACATTCCCGGTAAAACCCAGCGGCTTGCAGCTTCAATATTTCATTCTTGGTCTTGTGCATCACATGGGTTACACGGTAACAAGACTGTATGTCCGATGCCCCATAAGGCAACAAGATATCTTCTGCCGGGATAAATATGGATATCTGCCTGCCAAGGCTTGGGTCGTAATAAACCTTCTTGAACGCCGAGCCTGTAGCTGGTAGGCTCCACAGCATCCTCTCATGCTCTGCCCTGAACTCAACCATTTTCTCAGTCAATTGATAATTCATGTCTGCCTGAACACGAACTGCTGATTCCTTCTTCTCCTTAGTCTCTTTACCAATAATCTTGGTCTTTACTGGGCCAGCAGCAGGGAAGGTTTCGGTGATAGTCTCTGATTGAAACCTGACCACTGCCTCTGTGATCATGGGATGAAATACGCCACAAGCACCGTTCCAAGGCTCTGTGCGCTCTTCATACTGTAGGCCCAACAGTTTCAAGCCTTCTGTGTAGGCTTTCTCCCAATCCTTGCGTCCTGCCTTGTCATTATCTATTTCTGAAGTTAAGTCAGAACTAAGGGTCTGCATGGCCCCTTCAGACATTTCCTCTGCAAGATTTCCAGAAAAATCTTCATCATCTTCTGCATCAGGATCAATCTCAATCTCTATGCCCCCTATACCAATCTTCACTGACTCCGGGTCAACAATCTCTATCTCAATTGCCTCATCACCCATGTCATCCAAACCCATAGGGGCTTGGTACAACGATTTATCAATGTTGGTTGCCATATGTTCTTTCAATAAAATTCCACTTTGCGCCTAAATTCATACTCATCTTTTTCATCAGAATCAATCGAAATAAAACCACCTTGTCTAAACCTGATCAACGCCTGACTAGTCGAATCTACAAGGTCATCATTATCACCATTTGGAAAAGATGCCATTTCATCCATCAACTCATCTGCCCATCTTGTGTCTGGACACCAGACAATCCCTGAAGCAAACAGATCTGAAATAGAGTTTACACGAGCAATCTTGTCATGCCCCTTACCCGGTGTGTACTCCGAAAGCGGAATACCAATTTTCCGCAATTCGTAAATCAAAGGAGCACCAGCAGCTTTCTTCTCAATGATCAAAGAATCAGGGTTCCATTCTTTCCAAAGCTCTAACGCCTTCTCTTTAAGTTCAGGAAACTCTAGCCTGCGTTTAAACGCATCTAGACAAATGATATTAGGAGCTTGCTTACCATCTTTATCCAGCTTGTAAAACACACCCCATGTTGTACATGCACTGTAATCTGCCCTGTTTGATTTTTCAAAAGCTGTATCCCAAGACTGAATCACATACTCACACTCAGGGGGTTTCTCAGGCTCCCAGATGCTCCACATGTTCCTCTTGATGATAGCCCCTTCTTCTGATGTGGGATTCTGCTGATACTGAGCTTCCCACTTAGATACAGGAATCTCAGCCTTGATAGCTTCCAGTTCTTTCTTTGACCAGAATGCAGGCCATATGGGAGTCCCAGAAGGCATGATGGCAGGAAACTCAATGACCTCCCAATCATCAACCCCGCTCTTTTCTGCATTTTTGATAATCTGCCCGGTCAAATCTTTCTTTGACCACCGAGTCATCACTATGATGATAGCCCCGCCCGGTTGAAGCCTTTGCCTTGGCCCGGAGGTGTACCACTCATAAACATTGTCATACACAGCAGGGTTGCCCTGCTTTGCTTCTTGCTCTGAATGAGGATCATCAATGATCAACAAATCAGCACCTTTACCTGTCACAGCACCACCAACTCCGATAGCAAAATAATCCCCGCCCTTGTTGGTGTTCCACCTACCAGCAGCTTTTGAATCTGAGGAAAGTTTTAGATCAAAAACCTTTGAGAAATTATCTGAAGAAACAAGGTTCCTCACCTTCCTACCAAACCCAACAGCAAGTTCTGCGGTGTGAGCGGTCTGAATAATCTTCTTCTCTGGAAACTTACCTAAGAACCAAGACGGTAAAAGATAAGAGGCAAACTCAGACTTGGTATGCCTTGGAGCCATGTTGATGATCAACCTCTTGAGAGAACCATCTGCAACTCTCTCAAAAGCATCTGCCATGATCTGATGATGCTTACCTGAAATAAACACAGGCCACATCTGACCTACAAAGAACAAGAAAGAATCCTTGCACCTCTCCACTCTATCCATCTCAAGAAGAGCAGCTATCTTCTTTTGTTCTGCAATGGGAACCTTCTCAACCACTGACATGTAGTCATTGATTTCTTGTCTTGTCAACAAGGTCATTTTTTTACACCCCGTGCAGGGCTTTGCGCCAGCAAAGCCATTCCTAGAGCGCAAAGCCTTAGCAACCACATACCGCTTATCAACCCAATGCAGATGACTCCTGAAATCTCTGACCCCCACTTAGCAAGCACTGATAACCACTGAGCAGGCACTGATCCCTTCACAGAAGGCACTGATCCCTCTATAGCAAGCACATGGGTATTCGGAGTTAAACACAGATGTTGCTGTGTCTTATGTTTTGCTAACACGGACTGTGTTGTGTTGCAAAACATTGTGGGATGGTTCGGGTAACCGAAACATCCAATACAGTTAATGTACATCATGTTTTTGGACATTTCTTGGAAAAATCAATTAATTTCCAAAAATCACTACCGGTAGTGATTTGACCACTACATGTAGTGATTATTGTGTTGTTTTTGTGGGAAACCGACTTGACAGGTTTTTGGCTAAAAATGGCAAAAAAACGCATATTATGTTAAGTTATTTCCAAAATTTGTACGTAAGTTGTTGATCTGTATAGATATTTAACAAATTACTATCGTGGCGTATATAAGTCAATCTGCATATATATTTTTACAGGTTTTTTATCTCGTCAACTGACCTATCAATCATCTTCACCGAGTGAAATTTATACGCCTTCACTGTGATCAACCCTTCATCCTTTAACCTATGAACAATCCTGTGGATGTTTGACTTAGCAGACAAACCCAAACTCTTAGCCACTACCTCATAACTCGGTGGCATACCATGCATCCTTGAGTAAGCTTGTAAAAACTCATACACAAGCTGACATTTCTTTGGAAGCTTCTTCACAACAACTCTCATAACTCAAAATAAGAACGTTCGCATTCTACATTAATTTTTTTTTATGTATACCGGGGGGGGTCAGAAGGGAAAAGACAAGGGGGGGTAAACCTATGGAAATGTTTGAGTGGATAGGTTTGATTGGAAATGTTTGAGTGGATTACAGCGTATACGGGAGCGGGGTCATGCGGGTCAAAAGGGGGCCATGCCCCCCCGGTGGGGTCGTGTAAACACCCAGTTAGCACTCACTTACGCTGCATGGCCTGCGCCACAAGGCATCATGCCTTCTGTTTAAACAGTTTCAGATGCCCGGCTAGATCACGCTTCAGTTGTGCTGCACTAGGTGCTGGTGCAATGATCATTTGTGAGTCTTTCCACAAGCCAATTGAGCGGCCCATGAGGTCGAGTGCTTTGAGTTTAGTCGCCTCGGTCTGGCCTTGTTTGCACAGTGCCAACAGGCTCCTCAATACAAACCGCTTTGTCGCATTTGAATCGTCTGCCAGATTCTCCATGGTCTCGCCCCATGCATCCTCCAGCCGCTGCTTGACTGTTGGATGTTTCATCAGCTTGGCTGCTGCTGCACTGGTGCAGGCATCATTGCTGCGATCATTTGGATAGGCGTCTCGGTATGCTTGACGCTGGGTAGACCCTGCAATAATCCCCTCCACGAACTTGGTCTGACTGACGGTCAACATCTTGACCCTGACTGATCCATATCTGCGCCTCGGGGACTCCGCATCAAATGCCAGCATCTCTGCATCAAGGGCATCATCTGGCTGATCCACATAGTCGCTTTCTGAACTGTCCATTTCATTTTGTGACTGATCAGTATTTATTTGCTCTAGATGGTCTTTAATTAGGCTCATGGGTTTCCTTCGTTACTAGGCAGTCAGTTAGTGACCTGTTGCATCTGTTCGCATTCTAGCCCCATTTGAGTTGTCCACAGGATGTTATCCACAGGTTTAGTTGTCCACATCTGGAGATCAAGTTATCCCCACAAAAAACGTCAAAAATGGCTGAGTTATCCACAAAACTGTATATCCATACATGCCTCTAGAACGCATCAGAACGGCTCAGGCTGGACGCAAAGGCATTTTGGCTACCCTGCCCTTACCCCCTCTGTTTAAATCGATCCTGAGCGGTTTGTTGTTTCTACGCCACACCCTCCAAAGTCACATATGCGACAAGCTTTTTGCCTAATGGCATGGCAGTTGCTACGTGCGCGCACAGGCGCATCGCGCATTCTGCTAGACCCCATAGAAACCAGTTGATGCCTAATACCCCTAAGTTTTAGTCGGACAATATCATGGGCGTTGACAAGGTGCTAGTACCCTGCTCAAATCCGATCTGAGTCGATTTTGACTTGACCGGAGACCAGACCATGAAAACCTTCAACGTGGAGATGACCTTCACCTGCTACAAGACCTTTGAAATTGAGGCCGCATCTGAAGAGGCAGCTAGAGATGCAGCCCGTGAGATGTTTGACCCTGTTGATGCAGACCACTGGAGCGAGTCTGAAATTGAGGTGACTGAATTATGAAAACCCGTTACGTTTGGAAAGCCCACGGGCGCACATTCAAGACACTCAAAGCAGCCCGTGCATGGTGCAGCCTAAACCATGATGGTCTGAGCATTATTTCAAGGGTCAAAGCCTAAAACTTAGTCTGATGCCCTAGGGGCATTGGACTGCGCTTTTGCAGTTTTTTGGAGAAACCACAATGGTTTACACCACTCAGAGAGACCGCCACTGGAACATGATCGTCTGCAAGGGCGATAGAGAACGTGATGGTTACAGGATTATCTACACTGGCAGCTACAACGCTTGCCTCTCAGTAAAAGCGAATGGCGGTGCACTGTGAACCGCGAAGACTGGCTCACGGCGGCGGCGCAAGAGGCCGCGCCTCTGTTTGAGGCTACCGGGCATCCACTGCCGAGGGTCCGCATAACATGCGGGTTTCCCTCAACCTTTCGCCGCTCTGGCACTCTTGGCGAGTGCTGGTCCGACAAAGCCTCTGCTGATGGCACTTTCGAGATACTGATCAGCCCGACAGTGGCTGACTCGACTGCCGTTTTTGTCGTCCTGCTGGCGCAGTTGTGCATGGCATCCAAGGCTGACCCAATTGCTGCTGGTCTTGACACTGCCGGGGCATTCTCTGACGGGCGCTGGCTGGACCTGATTCAAGAACTTGGAGAATACCCCCACTCTGCCCTGACTGTAGGTGAAAGGCCAGTGCAGTCTACTAGGATGCTAAAGGCCGTCTGCCCTAGCTGCAAGTACCATGTACGCCTGACCGCTAAGTGGGCGCGGGTTGGTATGCCCATCTGCCCGGTGCATGAGGTTGCTATGGTGCTGGAGGCCAGTGTATGAGCGCCCGTCTTTCCGGGCTGCTGGCCCTCCCCACTACCATGCTGATTGAGGCCGTTAAATCGGCAGGGTTTGCACCACAAGGGTCTAAAGCCCTTGATTCGGTCTTGTTGGACCGTGAGGGATTTGATGCCGCGAAGGTCAGGGCAGTATGCACTGGCGGGGCATCATCTGCGAGTGCTGCCGGGGCTGCTGCTGATGCATCTGTCGCCAAGCAAAAGGCTGATGATGCTGCTGGTCAAGCCGCGCAAGCAATACAAGCCGCCCGTGCAGTGGCGCATGGCGTGACTACCCTTAATCTGAGGATAGACAAGCTTGCGACTGATTTGACCAGTGCAATTGATGCTGCTGGTGCAGTGGCATCAAGGGCAGAGGCTGCTAGTCTGGCTGCTCAGAGAGTCCCGGCGGTGGACCCGGCAGCGGTCTCTGCTGCTGTTGCGAGTGCAGTGGCTGCTGCCATCAGGCCCATCAATGATGCACTGGCGGGGGCGACTGATACAGTCAAAGCGGCGGTGATGACGGTGCTGGCTGCACCAGTGGCGCAAGAAACCTGCTTGTGGGTATTCGATGTACTGGTGATGGACCGTCAGGGTCAGACCCTGACTGTTGACTTGTGGGGGTATCCTGATTCCCCTCCAGTGGACCCCCATTACATATGGACCGAGACCCTGATCAGGCACTTTGTGCTGGCGCAGAGGACCGGGGAAAATATTTGGCTAGGCGGTCCAAAATCTACCGGGAAATCGGAGGCAGTCAAACAGTTTGCAGCGAAGACAGAACGTGCGTTTACACGCATAAACTTTACCAAGCATACAAGCCCGGAGGATTTTGTCGGTGCTGTTGGTCTGGTCAATGGCGCAACTGAATTTGTACCGGGCGACTTCCTGAGAGCCTTTGTAACCCCCGGCGCGGTGATTCTGCTAGATGAGATATCGAATGCAGACCCGGCTAATCTGGCAGTCCTTAACTCCCTGTTGGAACCTAATAGCCATGTAAATATTGGGGGGCGGGTCTGGTCTCGCGCTGCTGGCGTCTTGGTGATGGGCGCGGACAATACCCTAGGGAATGGTGACGATTCAGGCCGCTATGCCGGAACCCGGTCTATGAACAGCAGCCTGTTGGACCGTTTTGCTAGAGTGATATCGTTTAAATATCTTCCGGAAGATACCGAGGTGAGAGCACTAGTGCGCCATACCAACTGCACCGAAAAACTGGCGCGGCACGTTGTCAAGTCTATCAATCTGGCACGGGCCAAGGTTGATTCTGGTGACATTGTGGATGCCCCCTCCCTGCGCCAACTGATTGCCTTTGTACGCGCACTGGACTTGCTGACTGTGCGCGAGGCATGGGATACCACTATTGCTGCCAAGCAGCCCCCTGAGTCCGCGCTGGCCCTTGAGGCTATCCGCATGGCGTCAATCAACGAAAATTTAATCGGAGGTGAACTGTGAAAGGTCATCAATTAATTGAGGCAGTTGAGGTTGCTGCCCACAAGGTATGCTCTGCCCTTGGTCTTAAAAATGTGACGGTTGAATGGTCTCCATTTGTCCCCACTGCCGCTATCAATAAAAATGGCAGGATCATTCTCAAAGATGTTGCTGCTGACGCAACCGTGCACAAGACCATGCTAGAGCGTTATGTTGGATTTGTGGTGCATGAATTGCTGCACCGAAAATACACTGATTTCAGCGTCAGTGATAAGCGCCCATATGTGGACCGTTTACACAATGCAATAGAGGATATCTGGATAGAGAGGCAGGGAATCAAATCAGGTCTGACGGGTAACATCACTGCCCTGCTGACGGTGCTGGTTGATGGCCTTGTGGCAGAGGCTGGCGCACTTGATTGGGCAGACCCTGCACAGTACCCGTTTGCACTCGCGGTGCATGGGCGCAGGTATGCCAAGCGTGTTCCACTGGCAAAGGGTCTTGGCCCAATATTCGATGAAGCCAGCATCAAGATTGACAGTTGTTTAAACAGTGATGACACATTGAAGGTGGCTTTGTGGGTCTTCAATCAATTGCAGTCCCTGCCTCAAGAGCAGCCTCAAGAGCAGCCTCAAGAGCAGCCAAAAGAACAGCCAAAAAAGCAGCCAGATGGCGACAAAGGCCAGCCCGGTGATGAGGCTGGTGATGAGGCTGGTGAGGGCCAAGATGATGGCGAGGCTGACGGGTCTTCTGATGGTAGTGATGATGCTGATGCTGGTGATGATGCTGATGCTGGTGATGATGGTGCTGGCGAGGGCGAGGGCGAGGGCGAGGGCGAAGGCGAAGGCGAGGGCGATGGGGCTGGTGATGGTGATGGTGAGGGCCAGCCCGGTGATGGCGAGGCTGTTGGTGATGCCAAGCGCCCTGCTGCTGACGGTCCTGCCCATGAGGTAGAGCCTAGCTGCCCTGATGCTGGTGAGGCTGGCGGCGGCGGTCAATATTGCCGGGAACGCACTGCCCCCCGGTGGGATCAGCCACTGGAACCCGGTTACAAATCATTTGATACCCGGGCTGTTGGGGGCGGCAAACTGCGCTATGAGGTCAAGACCCTGTTTGACAATTCGGCACGGTCTGATTGGGCGGTGAATCGTAAGGCAGGGTCTCTCAATGTACGGGCGCTGCCATCACTAGCAACAGGGTCTGACCGAGTGTTTAAACGGCGCGATGAAATAGATGGCGTTGATTCAGCAGTGGTTATTTTGCTGGACGCCAGCAACAGTATGTACGAATATGAATTCAATCAAGTTGCAAAAACGAATGAATGCCTGATGCAACATGCCGTGCCGACAGTTGTGGCGATACATCAGGCGGTCAAGGCTGCTGGCGGCGAGGTGATGGTTGCTGCATTCGGGCGCACGGTCTGCAAAGTATCTGAGTGGGGCGCACCAACTGCCAAGGTTGCCAAGGCGCTGGAGTATGTACCAGATAACGGCCTGACCAATGACGCATGGGCTATTCGATTCTGTGGTGACCTGCTGCTCAAACGCTCAGAGCAGCGGCGCATTCTTTTTGTGCTGACTGATGGTGATGGCGATAAAGAATTAGCACGGGCTAATGTCGATACGCTAGAGCGGTTAGGCATCACGGTAATTGGAGTCGGTATCGGGCTGGATGTTTCCAATGTTTATCCGAATAATATTCGGGTCAATAACGCGAATGCATTGGCATCAGCCTCATTCAAACAAATCAAACTAGCACTATAAAGGATTAATAAAATGAAAACATCTGAACTACAGGGCGCTGCCCTTGACTATGCAGTGGCGAAGGTGATGCAGGACGACACCATCGGCGTCTACTTCAATGAAAACGGCAGGCCGATGCGCGATATGGCACGGCACGGGTACGAATTTGATAGTTGGGAACCCTCAACCAACTGGGCGCAAGGTGGGCCGATCATTGAGCGGGAGGGTATTGCTATTGATTGTTTACGCCTTGCTGGAATTATTGACGGATGGGTTGCCGCGCTTCCATCCCCAACTACTTGGGAGGATGAGGAATTTGTAGAAGAATATTGCGGCCCAACGCCATTGATCGCAGCCATGCGCTGTTATGTGGCGTCCAAGATGGGCGAGGAAATTAATATACCCAATGAGGTCAGCAGCACCTGAGTCGAAGACTGATAGCCTTGCTTGCAGGGTTATCGGGCATTGATTCCGATGCCAGTTGATAAGGATTATTTAAATGAGAAACGTAAAAATCGCCAAGCATATTACCTTGACATTATCTGCTGATGATTGGGGGTTGCATGACAGTCACTATTTTCGAGATATAACAGCAGAATGGATTAATGATTATATAACTGACGCAATAAATGAAGGCCGACAATTCGATGCACGGGAGGTATTAAGAACATATAGCGAGTGGGGCGCAAATGATTCTAAGGGTATCAATACATTAGTTAATATTTTAGATTTGTTTAATACAACACACATAATACTGGAGAATACCAATGTTTGATAAGATTATGTGGGCTGTTGTTTACACAATGGGCATTCTTGTTGTTGTGGTTGATTTTGTTTTTTGGAGACCACTATGACTAAAATTATTATGACTTATCACCCGGTTAAACCAGAGGAACTTGAGGTTCACCGATTGGCTTTACTTGTGATTCAAGGAATGATTGAACAGGCGGTTGTATCGAGATGGGGAAAGCTTGATGAAGTCTGGCTTGCGAGAAGTCGAAAAGAGGCTGATGCTAATCAGAATCTATTCTGGAAAGCATATACCATCCCATTGGACGATCCAGAACGAAAAAGAAACTTGATCAGGGCTTTTGAACAGCGGGAGAAATTTCATTATGTTTAACAGTCCTTGGCTTGCAGATAAGAAACAACGCACTGTATGGGCGCAGACCAGTTTTGGCATGATGCGGATAGCTGACTGTGCATCCAAGACATTGACCATCAAGAGCCAACGTTTAAACGCTAGGCTTATCTCACAAGCCCCGGAGATGTGGGACTGCATAGCCTTGGTGCTGATCAGGCACGGGGACGCGCTAAACCCTGATCTTTATAAGCAGATGATGAGCATCAGGGATTTTGTCCAGATCGATCCTGAGATTGAAAAGGGCAAGCCTGTAGGCGGCTCCAGTGATCTGGGGGCGGGTTGAGGTACTCTCCAGCGATTCTGACGCCTGTAGGGCCGCTCTGGCCCGGTACAGTGCCATTCTGGTGGGGGTCAGTCATGCCCCCAAGCGCAAGCGATACCTAGTCTATGCAAAGGATCGCTGGATAGTCACCAAGATCAATCAAGATGGCTCAGTGGCGGTGATCCGGTCATTCGATCACCCGGTCTCAGCGGTGTTTTACATCCGCAAGAGCAGTTAAATTTTCAGTTTGCATGTAGACTGAAAATTGTGTAGAGACAAAGTCCATAGACTTCAAGACCACTAGGTTTTGGACTCTGTGGACTTTCTGTTTAAACATACATAAAAATCTTTACGTTGTCATAAGAATCTTTATGTTAAGAATTCGTATTTTGTTTAAACAAAAAATAAAAGAAAATTCAATTTGGTCGTAAATCTATGCCGGTACATGCTCCTTGCCATATCGTAATATGGTATATTTGGCAATAAGTTAACAAAGGAGTTGCCATGTATACAGCTACAGAACAAGCAAAGTTTTTAAAGGCTTATAAGGTGCAAAAGTCAAACGCCAGAACTAGGGGAATTTCATTCTTGCTGACGTTTGAGCAATGGTTGGAACTTTGGAACGCATCTGGAAAGTTGGAGCAACGGGGTCGCGGTGCAGCAGAGTTTTGTATGTGCCGAAATGGGGATGTTGGCCCATATGAGCTTGGCAACGTGTTTATTGGCACTGGGAGTGAAAACGCAAGGTTGGGCAATCTTGGAAAACTTGATACCGATGAGACGCGCCAAAAGAAATCTCAATCCATGCGGGGCATCCCACATCCTTGGTGTTTGGGAGAAAATAACCCCATGCATAGGCCAGAGGTTAAGGTTAAGAGGAGCGCAAAACATGGTTCAAAACATTACTTAGCACGAATGGTTAGCACACCAAGTGGAACATGGGGTTCCGTTGTTGAATGTGCAAAAGCATTGAATATGCCAAGACCAACAGTAGCGTGGCGTTGCAGGAATCAGAAATTAGGCTTTGCCTACCTTACGTAAGGACACACTATGCGGTTGTTTAAACAGAGATACATCGATCCGGAAAAATAGCGTCTTTCCGGGGGGTGCTATTCCGATAGAAGTCCAATAGAAATCCGATAGCCACCCGATAGCCACCCGATAACCACCCGTAATTGTCCGTGACGGGTCATCAGAAATGATCGTTGTTGCTGCTGTAGGTTCCAGATGTCTTGTTGTAGAGCAGGGTCGTCTCTCCCTGCATTCCAACCCAGCGGTATCGGCATTTCCACACTGCAATCTCTACCACCTGATCCTTGCGATGCACTGTGATTCCGTTGTCTGTTTTGGCCCACCAAGACATTGACCCGCTGATGCTCATGCCATCTGGCCTTGGCTGATCTACCCCGGTTCGATTGATCTTTGCAGGGTGAGCAACAAACCAGCAATGCAAGTCGTAGCCCTTGACAAACTTCTGCACCTTAGTCAGCATGTCGCTGATCGCATCGGTCTCAGTGGATTTTCTCTGCAAATCGATGTAGTTGTAAGGGTCAATCACCAACCCACGTACACCCATTCTTTTGATGGCAATCTTGGTTCTACTGAGGATTGATTCAATGGTCGATGGTTCCTCACTGTTGGTGTCAATGAAGATGAAGTGATCAGTGACCCATTTGAATGCACGATCTTTCTCGGTGTCATTCATTCGGTCAGTGCCCTCAAAGAATCTTTTCTTTGTGTAAATCTCCATCAATCTGCTGATGTGAATCTCAGGCTGGTTCTCAAACGAGCAGATGGCAAACTTCCAATCATTTGACTTAGCCAAGTTGACCATCATCTGATCCACAAAGTTGCTCTTGCCACTGCTTGGGTATCCTGTCACCACAGTCATCTGACTCGGGGCCACTGTGTAAATCTTATCGACGGCATCAAAGCCGGTGCTGAACCCCTTGCCGGTTCCCTTGTTAAATAAGTTGTTTAAACGATCTACATAGACTGAAGCGTCACTGAGTCCTGCAATTGGATACGCCACAGACTTCTCAACAATCTCCTTGACCTTGAGGACTGCCTCTGACCTATTCCGTGTCGGGTCATCTGTCCGTGACGGGTCATTGATGATTCCCAGCCAAACTTCATTAAGATCTTTACCATCAAACTTTGAGAGCCTGCACTTGTCTTTACCTATCCTTCTTGCCAACTCTTCAGCCAAGGCTTGACCCGGTGCGTCTTGGTCTGTAGCCAACACAACATAAGGGGCTGCATCAAGTATGGCGACTGCATTCCAGATAAAGCTAAACTTCTTATCCTCAGATGCATTGACCTTGCCATCGGATACCTTGATGGGAGCACCCGCAGGCACTGACACAACGTTCTCAACCCCTGCCTCAATCAATGTCAGGCAATCAATTTCTCCTTCAACAATGATGATTGGCTTGCCCTTGACTATGTTGTCGAGACCAAAGAAATCATGTGCCCCACCTTCTTCTTGTGTAAACGCTTTCTCCGGGAATGATCTGTATTTTGCTGCAACGAATGCTCCGTCCCTGTAGTAGGGGAACCCTATGCTATCGCTGGTCTTGCTGAGTTTTTGGAAGAATTTTTCCTGAGAGAACAGCTTCATCTTGTCTGCTGTTGCTTTGCTGATTCCTCTGCTTTGAAGCCAGTTGTAATGCTTCTGCTCCAATGGTTTTTTGATGGTTGAATTAGGGACAGAATGGATCTTGGTTGTTTCTGTTTTTTCAAGTTCAAAATCAAAATCAAAATTAATGGCACTCAATTGTTTCTCCTTCTTAGTTGGTTGGTATGAGCCACTGACCTGACAGTGATGGCAGTGGTAAAGGATTGCACCATCAGGCTTTTTGATCAGACTGAGGTCTTTGGCTGTTGTCTTGCTGCGTTCTGAAGAGCAAAAGGGACAGCTAACCCTTGCGCTCTCATTGAAATGAAAACGCTCAAGGAAATTTAAAGCTAACATGGGGTCGAAAAATAGGCTTAGATTTGAATCTGCGAATAGTTGTCCCAGTAATCCTTGTCAAGGATAATGCCCCGGACATCCCTGATGCCAACCTTTTTGTCAGTTGATTCAACGACCTCACCATCCTTGCAATAGATGATCGCAGGCACTTGATGAGAACCAGCAAGGAACTGAACACCCTCTGGGGTGATGCGGTACAGCCCTGATCTCGTCTTGCCATGTTCTGCCAAGCCAAACCAAACCAAACGGCTTGCATGTGCCCTTGCCCGGTAGGGCGCACGTTGCATCTTCCCTTCTACCTCAACCCCGTAACCCTCCTGTGCGAACACCCAATCTTTGGCTTTGTAAAATATTTGCAGTAAATTTACTTTTTGTTTACACATCCTATGTGGGTTTAGTTTGCGTATCTTTTGACCACAGCAAGCACAGATATCAATCATCGTACTCTCCAGTTTTATTTCATTGAACCATCGGATTTTCTTGGGAACGACCTGTTCTTAGACGGGGCTTGCAGCTTGACCCCCGTCTTGTTGCTACCACCTTTGCTCAACGCCTTGACATGAGCAACGTCCTTGCCTGCACGATCAACACCCTTGGCGTCCATCTCTCTTCTTGCCCTTTGTCTCTCCATCCTGTCATCATGTTCACCACGGGCAACTTGGGTGACGTAATCTTTTTTGTAGTTCCTCATGCTGGCTCCTTGACTTCGTCATAGGGATGAACACAACCAGCCATCGGAATGACGATGTCTTTGTGTGGCCTAGGTTCATTAAAGAACCTTCTCAATTTCAACGACCTTGCATCATGGAATTTCTCGGGGCAGTTCCTCATCAAAGCTTGGATAAATTTATCAAGGTTGACGTTCTTCCTACCAGAGAAATATCCTTCTACATTCAGTTCAACCAGTGATTTCAAGGTGTCTTGGTCTTGTTCAGCAAACATTCAATGTCCTTTCAGTTAAGCCCCTTCGGGGCGGGGAGAATACAAAACGCGCTCTTATCATAATTTCACCCAAAGACCCCCCTTCCCCATTGAAGGGACAGAGAGGATTGGTTTCACCGCCTTTCGGCATCTGCATGTCAGTCATAGACTGATCCCTCGGCTTGCAGATTCGACCAGCCGCACGGGTTGTTGAGGGTAGTTGCCCTGCGCCATAACGCTTACCGTGTATCCCTTTTCTTCCACGCAGTCGGGACTAAAACTCTTGCTACGGATGGAGTCCGACTTGCACTGTACACC
>Ga0114969_10002466_pt1 | contig 15208 bp, 9 predicted proteins | sample M_130807_MF_Meta_FD_87316 | JGI IMG/M metagenome (GOLD analysis project Ga0114969, IMG submission 87316) | Freshwater microbial communities from Lake Montjoie, Canada to study carbon cycling - M_130807_MF_MetaG | ecosystem: Environmental > Aquatic > Freshwater > Lake | place: Lake Montjoie...
AGGCCGAGTTCCTCTCCGTAGGCAAGAACTACGATCCGCAGGTGGGCTTTCGTCGGCGCTCGGATTTCAATCGGTCATACGCCGAGCTGCGGTTCAGTCCGCGCCCGACGCACATGCCCAATGTGCGGAAGTTCACGTACAGCGCGTCGGGCGAGTACGTCGAGAATGGCGCCGGTGCAGTGGACGCGCGGACCTGGGAAGGCCATTTCATCGCGGAGTTCGCCAGCAGCGACCTGTTCAACATCGACTTGACCAACGACTACGAGTTCCTGACCCAGCCGTTCACGCCCACGGGAGCGCCCAGCGCCATCGCGCCGGGCGGCTACAACTTCTCGGACGTCGCCGTGTCGTACACCTTCGGCGCGCAGCGGGCTGCCTCGGGCACGGTCAAGCTGCAGACTGGCAAGTATTACGACGGCACCATCCGGAGCGTGACCTTCGGCCCGGGTAGCACCTTCTCGCCGGCCCGCATCGCCATCCTGCAGCGGCTTGCGCTGGAACCGACATTCACGCTCACCAGCGTTGACCGGCCCACTGGCTCGTTCACGACGCGGATAGCGCGGACGCGGGTGGATTACGGGTTCACGCCGCTGATGTTCGCGAGCGCGCTACTGCAGTACAGCTCCGCGGACCGCGCGTTCAGCACCAACCTGCGCTTCCGCTGGGAATACGCGCCGGGCAGCGAGCTCTTCCTTGTCTACACCGACGAGCGCGACACGACGGACGACCGGTTCGCGACGGCAACGACGGTGCGCGGACTCAAGAACCGTGCCTTCGTGGTGAAGATCAACCGGCTGTTCAGGTACTAGGCGGCCATCTCCTTCAGCGCCTTCACGAACGCGTCGAGCTCCTTCGTGGAGGTATACACCTGCGGACTCACGCGCACGCCGAGCGCGCCGGGGTTACCGATCGCCACGGTGAAGATCTTGTGCTTGTCGAAGAGCGTGTTGGCGAGATCGGCGGGTTTCATTCCCAGCACGCCCACGTTCGCGATGCCGCACGAGCGCTTGGGATCCGTCGGCGTGTTGAGCACGATCTTCCCGTAGCCGCGCACCTTGCTCGTCCAGTATTGCTGGATGAACCGGAGTCGCGCTTCCTTGCGGGCGCTGCCGATCATATCGTGGAACGCGATCGCATTCTCGATGCCGAGGTCGGTGTGACAGGGGTGCGTGCCGGTGTGGTTTAGTTTCATGATGTCGGTGGCCGCAGTGCCTTCGTCACCGTACACGGGCCATAGGCCCGCGATCCGGTCCTTGCGCACATAGAGAAATCCCGCGCCGAGCGGCGTCGAAAGCCATTTGTGCAGCGACGTGCCGTAGTAGTCGCAGCCAAGGTCGGGGAGCTTGAAGTCGAAGTGGGCAAAGGCGTGGGCGCCGTCCACCATCACGTGAACGCCGCGCGCATGCGCCATGTCGCACACGGCGCGCACCGGAAGAATCTGCCCGGTGATGTTCACCATGTGCGGCATCAGTAAAAGACGCGTTTTTGGCGTGATGGCGTTGGCGTACACCTGCACCACCTCGGCATCCGACTTCGGGTCGGTCGGAATGTCGATGAACTTGTTGACCATGCCGAAGCGTCGCGCCTGCAACTTGAACATGTCGATCATGGCGCCGTAGTCGTGGTTGGCCATGACGGCTTCATCACCGGCCTTCCAGTCGAAGCCGGCAATCACGGTGTCGAGTGACTCAGTCGTGTTCCGGGTGATGACGAGTTCGTCAGGCGAGCAACCGGCCATCGCGGCGAGCTTCGTACGCACACGGAGCTTGTCGCCCACACGCACGGTGCGCATGTAGCGGGACCCTTCGAGATTGATGGCACGCACATGATTGACGAACGCCGTGAGCACCTCTTCCGGCTGGAAGCAATAGTAGCCGTTCTCGAGATTGATGTAGTCGGGCTTCAGCTTGAACTTCGTCCGGATCGTCGCCCAGAACTTCTCGTCCTCGGCGAGCGCAGCGGCGGGCACATGCGCATAGCGCGCGAACAGCGTGTTGAGGTCAGGGCCGAAGGCCATCGCGGCGGCGCCGCCGCCCATGGTGCGAACAAAATCACGCTTGTTCATTGAAAGCTCCTTGTTGGACGAACACTACGCTTTTGGCTGGATCGGCGCCATGACGGCACCGGCGGGATCCTAAATGAGGGCACAGTCTACGTACGACCCCATCGAGGCATCGTGATCGGACACGCTCACATAGACCAGCCAATGGCACCGCACTTGAGATCGGACATCTTCGCGCTTCCTACTTCTCGAAACGCTTGAAGAACGAATCCTTGAGGTACGCCGGTCGCGTGGCGCGATTGGCAACTTCAGTCACAAGCGCGATATACGCGCGCTGGAATCCGGCCGCGGCCTGCATGTCGACGTGCTGCTTCAAGTCGTCGCCCGCGTGGTGATACCGGTTGGCGCGGAAGTCGAGCACCGTCTTGTGCTCTGGCGTGTCGCGCCCGAAGCCGACCTTCAGCGAGAGGGCGGGAATTCCGCGCAAGATGAAGCTGTACTGGTCGCTGCGGACGAACCGGTTTTCTTCCGGCTCTGGGTCGGTGATCACTTCCACCCCAGCCGCGGCGCCCGCTCGACGGGCGTCGTCCGCGAGGTCAGATTCTTCGAGCCCGTTCACCATGAGCTTCGTGAACGGGATGATGGGGAGGAACATGTCTGTGTTGAGATCCGCGGCGATCTGCTTGACAGGCACTGTTGGGTGCGCGGCGAAATAACGAGAGCCCAGGAGTCCCTTTTCCTCGCCGGTCACCGCGGTGAAGAGCACCGAACGCTTGAGCCTGGTGCCCTGCTCCTTCATCACGCGCGCCACATCCATGAGCAGCGCCGTGCCCGACGCATTGTCCATCGCGCCATTGAAGATGCTGTCGCCGTTTTCGGGCCGCCCCACGCCAACATGATCGAGGTGCGCCGTGAGTACCAGGTACTCATCTTTCAGTTTCGGATCGGTGCCAGGCAGCAGGCCCACCACGTTCTGCGACACGATCGGCGTGTCCGTGAGTTTTGCTGTTGATCGAATGCGAACACTCAGCTCGAAAGTTGGCAGCGGCAGGCCGCTGTCCGCCTTCGCACTCAGATCGGCGAATCGTGCCGGCGCGCCGGCGAAGAGCAGTGCCTCGGCGCGCGCGCCGTTCACCTGCACGCTCAGCGAATTGCCGCCCTGGGGATCCAGCGCGTGCTCGGCAAGTGCCATCGTCGGAGCGCCACGGTTGCGCGCGGCGCGCACGAATGCGCTGTCCGGCGCGCGAGCCGAGCTGAACGTGATCATTCCGACGGCGCCCTTGGCCTGGAAGGTCTTCCACGCCGCGTTGCGCGAATGTGAGAGCACCGGACCTGGAATCCCTTTCGGTGCGCCGGCAATGAACGCGACCACCTTCCCCTTCAGATCGAGCGTCGAGAGGTCATCGTGACCGAACTCGGGAAGGTCGAGACCGTATCCGGCAAAGACGATCGCCGCATCAACCTTCGGCGCGAGCTGCGCGCGATAGGTAAACGTGGCGTCTTCGCCGAGCGTGAGCTTCTGCTCCTTGCCGCCTCGGACGATTGCCAGCGATGACTTCGACTCATCGAGCGTACGAACCACAAACGCGACCGGTTGGATGTAACCGCCCACACCGGCCGGCTTGAGCCCGGCAGCCTTGAATGCCGCCGCGATGTAGTCGGCAGCTTTCTTGTGTTCCGGACTCCCCGTGTTGCGGCCGCGCATGGAATCATCCGCGAGCGCCTTGATGTCGCCCCACCAGCGCTCGGCCTGCGCGTTGGCCACCACCGGCGCGGCGAAGGCGAGCGTTCCAATCAGGGCAGCGTGTGCGAAGCGCATGGCGATGGGACCGGGCAGAGGAGAGGGCGGGGCTGAATGGGGAACGACTGGTCGACGCGGGCCGTGACTTCCCTGCCTCAACCCGGCTTAATCGCGCGCCCCATGCGCTGCGCACTGCGCTGCCCGTCCCTGAGCGCCACGACGCCATTGACGATCACGACATTGATGCCCAGGGGATAGCTGAACGGCTGCTCATAGGTGGCCGTGTCGGCAATTTTCCCGGCGTCAAACACGACGACGTCAGCCGCCTGACCGACGAGCAACCGCCCTCGGTCGTTCAGGCCTACGCGCGAGGCCGGCAGGGCGGTCATTTTATGGATCGCCTGCTCGAGCGTAAGCGCTTTCCGTTCACGCACGTACTTCGCGATCACGCGTGGAAACGATCCGGCGCCGCGCGGATGCGGACTGCCGCGGCGGGTGGGGCCATCAATCGCGAACGACCCGCCGTCGCTGCAGACCATGCCGTACTGGTGCGCGAGGATGCGGTCGAGGTTCTCTTCGCTCATGGCGAAGCCGACCATGCCGACGCTGCCATTGTTGCGCTGCAACATGGCCACCGCGAGATCGTACGGATCGGCGCCGATACTCGTGGCATACGCACCGAGCCGCTTCCCTTCGGCCGGCTTGTCCTGCGCGGCACGCGCGCTGGCGATGAGCACGTTGTCCCATCCGCCGATGAGATCCGCTTTACCGATGGCTTCCGCGCGAATGCGCAGTGCACTGCCCTGCGCCGTGAGCTTGGCGAGGAACGCGGCCGTACCGCCGTCTTTGCTCCACACCGGGAAGAGATTACTCAGCCCGGTCTGGTAGGCGATGTACGGATAGCGATCGAATGCCGCGTCAATACCGGCCTTGCGCGCTTCCATGATGCGCGCGAATGCGGCGTCGAGCTTGTTCCAGTTGCGCGGCCCCTGCGTCTTGAGATGCGACACCTGCAAGCGGCATTTCGCCCCGCGTGCCACGGCAATGGATTCGTCGATGGCATCGAGGAGCTGGTCGTCCTCGTTACGCATATGCGTTGCGTACGGGAGATTGCGCCCCGCGAGCGGCTTGCAGAGGTCGATCAGCTCGCCGAGTGGCGCGAAGGCGCCCGGTGTGTACTCGAGTCCGCTCGATGCGCCGCAGGCACCCTGCGCGAGCGCTTGCTGCACCATCGCGACCATGCGCGCCATCTCGGTTGGCGTCGCCGGGCGGTCATCTTCGCCAACAACGGCACCGCGCACCGATCCCAGTCCGATCATCGACGCGATATTGACGCTCGGCTGCACCTTGTTGATCGCGTCGAATACCGCTCCGAAAGACTGCGCGCTCTCCTCGCCGGGCTCGGCACCGCTCGTGCGCGCACGCGCACGGGGCGCGCGTGAACTGCCGTCCTGCCCGACCACGATGGTCGTGAGCCCCTGGCGGATCAGCGTTTCCTGGCGCGGGTCCTCTTCGAGATTGCCGTCGCCATGCGAGTGAATGTCCACGAAGCCCGGCGCGACGGCGAGCCCGCGCGCGTCGATTTCTTCCGTTCCGCGCTCGGCGAGGTTCCGGCCGATGGCGGTGATGCGCCCGGCCGTCATCGCGACGTCGAGCTCGACGCCAGCAGCGCCGGAGCCGTCGAACACCGTGCCGCCGCGGATGATCAGGTCGCTGGCGGCGCGTTTGCGTACGAGTGGCGCGGCGCAAGCGGCAAGCATCGCCGCGGTGGAGGTGGCGACGAACTGCCGGCGATCGGGGTGCAATGTCATTTCTTGATGATCTCCGCGACCCAGATGTCGCTCTGGCGGTCTTCGATCGAAAAGTAGAATCGCTTGCCGTCGGTGTGGAAGTCGGCACGGTTGGACGGGCGCTGTGGATCGGTAAAACGGACGAGCAAGCGCGGCCGGCCGCCGGCGACTGGAATCGACCACAACTCGGCACGGCCCTGGGCGTCGCGGCTCTTGAAGGCGATCGTGCCAGGATCGATCCAGGTGGTTTCCGCGGCCTTCGGGTCTTCCGGGGCCGACTTGTAGATGACGCGCGCTGGCCCGCTATCCGGCGAGACGAGCGACACGCTGCCATCCAGCATGCTGACCGCCAGCAGACGCCCGTCGGGCGACCAGTGAGGTCTCCCACCCCCTGGGAGCCGCATGATCGGCTTGCTCCACTTCCCATCCGCGGCACGACGGACCGCGTACGCTCCGCGGGCACTGTCGGCCGCCAGGTCAGTGAAGGCGATCGCGCGACCGTCCGGCGACCACTCGGGAAAACTCTCCTGCGACGGTGTCGCCGTCACGAACTCCACCGCCCCACCGGCGAGCGGCTTGATCTCGATATCGCGTGAACCGGTTCGCCAAGAGTGATACGCGACGTATTGCCCGTCCGCCGAGAGGCTCGGTGCAAACTCATCAAACGGTTCCGACGTCAACCGTTCGGGCGTTGCCGCCACGCCGCCGCTGAGCGCAATCCGGAAGATGTCCGCGTTGCCGTTGCGATCCGAGTCGTACAGCAACCACTTCCCGTCGCGCGACACTTTCATCGACTCGACGATCTGGCTTCCCGAAGTGACCTGCACAGCCGCGTCGACGGTCACGGGCGCACCAGTGGGGATGGGCAGGGACCATACATTCGACTTGGCCGAGTACACGGAATACGCTATGCGCTGCCCATCGCCCGATAACGACAGCGACTGTACGCCGGCGCCGACGGTCACGCGCTGCGGGGCGCCATCCGGCCGGCCGCTCGACCCGATGCCAACCACGTAGACGTCACGCGGTGTGTCCCGGTTTGAAACGAAGTAGAGTCGGCGGCTATCGGGCGCCCACTCCGGGCTCTGGTTGAGTGTTTTGCCGTCGGTCACCTCAGCGACTTCGCCCCCTTCGGATCGGACGACGACGATCGCGCTTGGCGCGATGTTGCCGAAATTGCCCGACCGCCCGGCCTCGGAGTTCCCGGATACGAACGCAATCAGCTTGCCATCGGGCGACCACGCAGCCGAATGGGCGTCGAAACGGCGTGCGACGCCGCGTTGCTGCTGCCCGGTCGCGTCGGCGACGAGCAGTGAATCCCCGCGCGTGAACGCGACCTGTCGGCCGTCGGGTGACCACGCAGCGCTGGTCACGTTCCGATCGGTCGACGCAATAATCGCTCGCGCAGCGCCACCCAGCGCGGGCGCCATGGAAACCCCAGCCTGGGTGATGAACAGCAGCTGCGTCCCATCCGGCGACCAGCGCGGGTGTCCCTCGATGCTTGTCGAGTCGTCCGACAGCGGAAAAGTGCGCCCGCCGGCCACGGGGCGAATGAAGATCCGCATCCGCTGCGAGTTGCCTGCCACATACGCCACGAGCTTTCCATCGGGCGATAGCGCCGGGTCAATTTCCAGCCCCGGCTCGGTCGTGAACTGTTGTTGCCGGCCGATCTCTTCGCGGGCGCCGTCGGTACGCAGCATGCGGGTTGCGGCGAAGATCACGACCGCCGCCACGACACCACCGACGATCCACAGCCTGCGTTTCGGCGCGACCACGGGAGCGAGGCGCGCCGCCGTCGGCGCCATTCCGGCACTCGGCGTCGCGAGCGGCTCGAGCACGGCGAGCAGATCGTCCGCACTCTGCCAACGATCGGCCGGCCGCTTCTCGAGGCACTTCATTACCGTCTGTTCGAGCGCGCCGGAGAGCGCCGGACGGTGCTTCGAAACCGGATCAGGCTGCTCGGTGACATGCGCAGCCAGCACCTGCTGCGGTGTCACGCCGTTGAACGGCGTTCGGCCGGTCAGCAATTCGTACGCGACGACTCCTACGGCGTAGATGTCCGCGCGCTGGTCGACGTTTGGATCGGCCGTCGCCTGCTCCGGCGACATGTACGCCGGCGTGCCGAGCGCAACGCCGAGCGTCGTGACCTTGTTGTCACCGGTCGCCTCACTCACGGCGCGCGCGACGCCAAAGTCGGTCACGAGCGCGTGCCGACCCGACATCATGATGTTGTCGGGCTTTATGTCGCGATGCACCACGCCTTTCGCGTGCGCGTACGCCAGTGCATCCACGAGCTCCACGAGTATTCGCACCGCTTCGCCAACCGGGAGCTCGTGCTCGCGCGCGAGCCGCTGCCTCAGCGATTGACCATCCACAAACGGCATCACGAAGTAGAGCAGCCCGGCCGCTTCGCCCGAATCGAGAAGCGGCAGGATGTTGGGATGCTGAAGCTGCGCGGCGATCTCGATCTCGCGCAGGAATCGCGCAACGCCTACCGAGGCCGACAACTCCTCCTTGAGCACCTTGATCGCAACCTTTCGGTGGTGCTTGACGTCTTCTGCGAGGTAGACGGTCGCCATGCCGCCGGCGCCGATCTCGCGGTCAATACGGTACCGGTCGGAGAGCGCCGCGACGAGCCCGGCGGGCGGTGGTGCGGTCACCGCCCCTCCTTGGGCACTGCCCGTCCTACAATGATGGTGATGTTGTCCGTGCCGCCGCCGTCGAGCGCATCCTGGAGGAGTTGTTCAGCCACCTGCTTCGAGCTCGTCATCGCGGCGAGTCGCTCTGCGATCTTCTCGTCACTGACATGTTTCGTGAGACCGTCGCTGCAGAGCAGGCCGACATTGTACCACTCGGAAGCCAGGCGGGTCACTACAGGAACGGCCGAGTCGCCGCCGATCGCGCTGGACAAGACGTTTCGCAGAGGCGTGCGGAACGCCACCGCCTGGAGGTCCTCGATGAGATGCTCAGGCGACAGGCTGGTGGACCAGACATCCGCGCGTTTGTGAATCGCGGCGATCAGGAACTGGTCCTGATTGTTGGGCCGCACCTTTCCCTGGTGGGTGAGGCCAAACGTGTCAATCTCGTCGTCGAGCGGTTTGCGATCCGGGTCTGGCATATTCACCGCTCAGCGTGGGCGAAGGCAGAGAGCTGCACGCCCCAAAGCTGCCGCCCGCGGCGAAGGGCCGCAACTATAGACAATGCGGCGCCGCCTGCGGATACTGTTGCGCAGGAGGAAACACCCATGAGTCGCATTCGCGCGCTGGCCGCCCTGCTTGTCCTTCCCCTGTACGCCGTGACGGCGCAGCCAGCTGCGCCGAAGCCCGCGGCGCAGAGGACCGTGATGCCGTTCGAGGTCACCGAGGCATCCGCCGGCGACCTCCAGCGCGCGATGACCGCCGGGAAAGTCAGCTCGGCGCAAATCGTGGACGCATACCTCGCGCGCATCGCGGCGTACGATCACGCCGGACCTTCGATCAACGCGATGCTCCGGCTCAACTCCCGTGCGAGGGCCGAGGCCGTTGCGCTTGACGCTGAACGAAAGGCCGGCAAGGTGCGCGGCCCCATGCACGGCATTCCCATCGTGCTCAAAGACAACTACGACACGAAGGACATGATTACAAGCGCTGGTTCGCTCGCGCTGGCGAATCACCAGCCGAAGAGCGACGCGTTTGTGGTTGCCAAGCTGCGTGAGGCCGGCGCGATCATCATCGGCAAGACGAACCTGCATGAACTCGCATCGGGGATCACCTCGATCAGTTCGCTCGGCGGGCAGACGTTGAATCCGTACGACCTCTCCCGCTGCCCAGGTGGCTCGAGTGGCGGCACGGGCGCGGCCGTGACAGCGAGTTTTGCGCCGATTGGCTGGGGAACGGACACCTGCGGCTCGATTCGCATTCCCGCAGCGTTTGCGTCGCTCTTCGGGCTCCGCCCCACGCAGGGGCTCTACAGTCGCGATGGCATCGTACCGCTCTCGTTCACGCAGGACACGCCCGGGCCGCTCGCGCGTACCGTTTCAGATCTCGCACTCGGGCTCGATATCACCGCAGGCGCGGACCCGAATGATCCGCAAACCCAGCTGTCCGCGAGCCGACCGAAAGTGTCGTTCCGCGATTCGCTCCGCGCCGACGCGCTGCGCGGCGCACGCATCGGCATCTTCCGCCCATACTTCCGCGACGCCGAAACCGACATCGCCGACACCGTGCGCTCGGCAATCAACGCCATGCGCGCGCTTGGCGCGACAGTAGTCGAAGTAAACATGCCCGATTTCGATGAGGCGATTTCCGGGAGCCGTGCGATCCTGCTTGACACGCGCTTTGATCTCATCGACTACCTGAACCGTCCAGGTGCTGCGCCGGTGAAGAACCTGCGCGAAATCATCGACAAGGGATTGTTCGATCGTCAGCTCGAGGCGCGGCACAGGTCGGCGGACACTGCGCAGTCGCGCACCTCGGAGGGACACACGCGCATGCTCGCGCGCCAGGCGCAGCTTCGCGCGCGGATGATCGCGTTCATGGACAGCCTCAAGCTTGACGCGATCGCATACCCCAGCATCGGTCAGCGGCCAGTGCTCGTTGGCGCGCCACAGCTCGCTTCGAACTGCGCGCTGTCTTCGCAGTCGGGGTTGCCGGCGATCGCGATGCCGGCCGGCTTCACCTCCGATGGTCTACCCACCGCAATCGAACTGCTCGGGCGCCCGTGGGCAGACGTCCGGCTCGTGGCCTTTGCGTTTGCGTATGAGCAGGGCGGTCGACGTCGCCGCACGCCGCCGTCCACGCCGCCGCTCGTGAACGGGAAGGCCCCTGCACCGGTGACGTTCACGGTGAACGCCGGACCGGTAGCGAGCACCGCGAGTGGCCAGTTCACGTTCAATCAGACGACGAGCGAGCTCAGCTATAGGATGCGGGTGACTGGCGCGAGGGCTGCGACCGTTCAGGCAGTGGTCGTGCGGCGGGCGGATGCGGCTGGGGTTGGTGCAACGGCACTCGGACAGCGCCGCGTCATCAACCGCGCACTGGGACCTGGCATGGCGTCAGGCACCGGCACAATCCGCCTGCTTGGCGACGATCTCACCGCGTTTCTCGCGGGGCGGCTCTCGCTCGCGGTGTTTGGAGATTCGGGCGCCGATCCGATCGCCGAGGTGCAGATCAGCGCGCCGAGGTGATTGGCAGGCATCTGCGAGCGATCACACCGGCCGCGCGTTTCACAACCAAGTCGGCTCTCATTCGCCGCACCCCGCGAGTGGTCATGGTTGTCGCTTGAAGATCGGGGAGCCGTTCAGTTCCAGATCCATCAGGCGCAAGGATGCGATGCGAATCCCATCCAGCGCGAGCTTCATGGCGTAGCCATTGAGCGACCCGCGCTGATCATAGGAGAAAATGCGCCGGTACACGCCCGCCGGAACGCGCAACGTCCATTCTTCCACGATCCAGTGTCCAGTCGGCAGCTGCCGGAACCGCAACGTGCCGCCCGCTTCAGCGCCGTCGAAGGCTGGCGGCAGGTTCACGTAGCGGAATCCAAGGCCACGCGGCTCGAGTGTCTCACGATCGAGCCAGAGCGTGCCTTCGATATCCACGACGCCAAGCCGAAACTCCGAAGAGCGGAAGTGCACGCCGGTCCAGCCGGGCTGTCCAACCGGGGCCGGGTCGAACGAGAAACAGCGCCGCGCCAGAAAATCACGAGACGCCAGCGTGGCGACGCTGGGCGTGTGATAGAGCACACCCTGTTCGCTCTCAATTACGAATCCTGCCTTTCGCGAACTGTCCGCTGAAATCGACGGCATCATCGGCGCCTCAAGCGCGATGGCCTCAAGCGAATCCGACCGAAACACGGTGTCGCGCAGGTTCTTGTCCAGTCGCCGCTCCGTGCGCAGCCAAGTCCCTGAAAACGAACGGGCATCGGCGGCCATTTCCACCGTCGCCAACACAATCAAGAACTGCGACCAGGTGTAGCCGAGGGATCCTGCGTTCTCGGACATGTTGCACTGCTCGCCGGAACGCACCGTCACAGACGGCAGCCGCGGCGCATCTCGACTGATGCGGATCTTCATTCGATGGTCGCGCCCGGGCTCAACGACTACGTCGCGCACGGTTTCCGGCAGACTGCCCAACCGCAACACCGTGACCGTGTACTTCCCAGGATGGGGCACCGGCAACACAAAATCGCCACGCGCGGTAGTCAGCTCGCGTCCTGCAATCGCCCCTGCGGAGTCGGCCGCCGTGACAATCGCTGCCCGCGCAGGCGTTTGATCATCCGTGAGCACCACGTTCCCAAACAGGCGTTGTGCGTGTGCGCGTGCCGGCACGAACCCGGCACCGACCAGCACCATGAGAATGATCCGGATTCGCGCGGCGCGGATCATTACGGCTTGCGCGGCGCGTCCGCCAGTTCGAGGGCGAGCGCCGTCAACCCACGCCCCGCACCTACCGGAATCGTGAGCACCTGACTGGCCAGCAGTCCGTTCGATGCGCGCACCGAGAGCTCAACGTTGTCGGGCACACAGCCGATCGCCCAGTTACCCTTTTCGTCGGCGACGGTGTTCAGCCTCGCCGCAGCGCCGCTCGCCGCGGGTGCCCAGCTCACCGTCACGGCCGCTCCGGACTCGCGCCCGCCCCCGCCTCCGCGAACGGATCCCGACAGCGTGAGCCCGGCCCGGAACGCGGCCCCACAAGCCGATGGCATCGACGGCTTCACGCCGTTCACGCCATCGCTGGCAGTCAGACCCGGATCGGCGCCATAGAGCGGTGTCGTTCCCCTCCGTGCCTTCGTGATTTCGCCGCCGACCACGGTCATGGCTTCCACGACGCTGATCTCACTGCCGCCGCCGCCCGGCACCGCCCCACCGCCACGAGAGCGGCGCACCAGTTTCGGTGCGCGAATTGCCCATCGGGCCACCAGCCAGTGCCCCGTCGCCACGCGAATGAACTCGACGAAGCCGCCAACTTCCGGCACGTTGATGTCGTTCGGCAGATTGGTGTACTTGAAGTCCAGCAGTCGCAGTTCGGACGACGCCCGGTCAATCCACACGGTGCCTTCAATATCGCGAATCCAACTCCGGTCCTCCGTCGGCCGGAACGCAATGCCAACCCACTGCGGGTGCGCCCGCGACGGCGGGTCAATGCGAAAACAATGCGTCGAGGCGAACTGATTGGAGAGCAACGCCGCTGCGTCCGGTGCGCGGAACACCCGCTCGCGTTCTTCGTCAATCACATAGCCGTCATTGGCGAGCGAATCGGCGCTCGCACTGACAAATGGCCGGTCGGTGGCGCCAGTCCGCGCGTTCACGACGCGCCCCGTCACCCGCTGTGTCCGCCGCACCATCTCGAACCGGAACACCTGCCAGTCCACATCGAGCAGTCGCGTTCCCGAACTGAGTTGCGTGGCCGTGAGCGCCGTCCGTGCGTCCTCCCAGAGCTGGGCAATCACGCGTCCCACGTCCTCTGTGGTGCCGCAGACGTTGTCGCTCTTCACGGTGACCGCCGAGAGCATGACGGCCTCGGCATTGAGCACCGCGCGCACTCCGGAGAGGCCATCCGCAGGAACCGCCATCGTGCCGAGTACGGTCGGCCGGAATCCCACGCGCAGGAGGCGTACGGTGTACGTGCCCGCCCCGATACGGAGATCGAAATCGCCGTTGTCGCCAGAGAGTGTCCGCGCCGCGACGACGCCCTTCTCGTCCGTTGCGACAACGATGATGCCCGGAGCGCGAGTCGTGCTATCCGGCTGGAGCACGACGCCACGAACGGCCTGTGCCTGCAGCACACCGGCACAGGCAACGGCGGACAGCAGCGCGGCAAGGAGCCCCGCGCACCGAACTGTAGTCGTCCCGTCCGCCGCGCACCGTCTACGGTCCACCGTCCACTCGCTTTTGTCTGTGTCTGAGGAAGCGCTACGGCGCTATCACTGCCTTAATTACGTCCCGCCGCTCCACCGCCGCCAGCGCATCGCCCGCTTCCTCAAGCGTGTACCGTCTCGTCACCGCGCCCGCCCATGGCAACGCGCGTCCCTGATCGGCAAGCACCGCCACCGCGCGGTACACGTGCGAGAAGTCGCACCCCCAGCAGCCGCGAATCTCGACATGCTTCTTGTTCACGTGGCGATGCGGATTCACCGGCACATCGCCACCGTCGGTGTACTGCCCCGCGATCACAACGCGGCCACCATCACGCACCAGATCGAGGGACTGCGCGAACGCACGAGGATCGCCCGCTGCCTCGATGACGATATCCACGCCACGCCCGTTCGTGACCGCGCGCACCGCATCCACGCGCTGCTCATGCGGCATGTCGAGGTCGAAGGTGTGCGTCGCGCCCATCGTGGTCGCGAAGGCGAGCCGGTCCTTCGGTGCCCCGATCACAATCACGGGCCCAGCCCCTGACAACTTGGCGAGCGCCGCGGCGGCGATGCCAACTGGCCCGGCGCCGAGGACCGCCACCGAGCTGCCGAGCTTGACCTCGCCGCGCTCGATCGCATGGATACTCGTGACCAGTCCGCAGCCGCCGGCAATGAACAGCGCCGGATCAACGCCCTTGGGAAAGCGCAGGAGCTTGACACCGGGCTTCATCCAGATGTGATCGGCCCAGCCACCGAGCGGGCCATCGGCCACCCCATACGTGATGCCGTAGACCTTTCGCTTCGCACAGCGCGTCGTCTGCTTCGTGACCAGGCACTCGTAACACTTGCCACAGGTTTCGTGCACGTCGAGGAAGGTGACCATGTCGCCTTCCTTGAACGGCTCGCCATGCACGTCGCGCAGGTCGCCACGCAGTGCGGCAATCTCACCGACGGACACATGCCCCGGTATGATCGGGTAGGGCACGCCGGCAAGCCGTCCATGATACAAGTGCACATCGGTGCCACAGACTTCGGAGAACCTGGTGCGCAGCATGGCGCTGCCATTCTCGAGGTTGGGCCATGGGAGCTCGCGCAGCTCAATTGGAGCGCGGGGCGCGGTCATGACGGCAGCGCGGACGACGTCAGTCATTCTTCTCGTGCGGTTGAACGCGGTTGATCGTGGTGGGGGATGCTGCTCGCAAGGCGCGCCGAACGACCGGTGCTGGAGGTGGAGGAATGCGGCGCCGAGCTATTTCGCCTTGCGCCGGAAGTCCTTCAGCCAAATCACGAACAATCCACAGTTGGCGTCACTCTGCAAGGTTCCGCCGAGTTCAAGGGGAATGCTCGACGGTCCGTTGTAGAACTCAATTGCGGCGATGTCGTCAGGCTTGATTGCCTTGAGATCGAATCCTGGCGGCAAACGCACGTCGTTGAGGGCGAGGCCAATGATGCAGAGCTGACTCGCCACACTGCCCACCATGCTCATGCGCGTGCCGCGATTGCCGACGATCGCGACGTTGCCACTGCCGATGTCGCGAATGTCGCCGCCGCTCACGCGCGCGAGCAGTTGCGGCGTATGCGGCGGATTGATGACCTCAATGTCCTTGGCCGTGAGAAACTTCCCTGTGCCCCGGATCCGGCTCCGGCGAAGGAATGGCTCCGGCAGGTTCTCGGCAGCTTCCTTGATCGTCGCACTCGGCAACTTCTGCGCGGTGTCGCGCCGGGTCGTCGTATCCGTTCGTGGTGGCTGCGCCTGCGCGCCAACCGCATCACGTGCGGCGCACAGCAGGGCTGCAAGGAACAGCACGCGTCGCATCATTGGGCACCACCCGTGGTATTGCG
>Ga0114969_10002475_pt1 | contig 15170 bp, 15 predicted proteins | sample M_130807_MF_Meta_FD_87316 | JGI IMG/M metagenome (GOLD analysis project Ga0114969, IMG submission 87316) | Freshwater microbial communities from Lake Montjoie, Canada to study carbon cycling - M_130807_MF_MetaG | ecosystem: Environmental > Aquatic > Freshwater > Lake | place: Lake Montjoie...
CTATCACGGCCTTCGCCGTCAGCACATCAACGCCGATCTCACCGAATTCGTCTTTCGCTACAACCGCCGCTACTATCGGCATTGTTTCCTTCGAAGCGGTTCTCGGGCTCCCGGTAGACCGCTCTCCCGCTTCCTATTGGGATATCACCGCTTACGCCCCTAAATCGGCCGATTCCGGCTGTAGGCGTTTGCTCTGAAAGAGCCATCGTGAGGTTTGCCAACGTTCCGAGGGGGCGGGCAGCCCGCTTACCCCGCTTCTTGGGGGACCCGTCGATGTACCCCGATTTCGCAGGCGGGACACGGCCGGGACACTCGTTTCTGCCGCATTACATAACTCATTGATACTATTGGCGCTCCCTAGGGGAATCGAACCCCTGTTTTCGCCGTGAGAGGGCGACGTCCTGGGCCGCTAGACGAAGGGAGCAGTGGCCAGGGGCGCTTATACGGTCGCACGGCGTCAGGGATCAAGGCGCGAGGCGAAACGGCAAGAGCGCCGATTGAATCCCCCTTGTGGGGAGGGCTGTCACTATGGTCGTTTGCAAGCTCGTTCCGCTTTGTAAGCGTGTCGTCCCCGGCGAGCATCGCGGGCACGCGATGCTCGGGAAGGGGACCCATTTGGCGAAATTTGGGCGCAATCGGCGAAAAAATGGATTCCCTTCCCGTCGTGACGCTAACCGCGTCACGACGCCGGGAATGACAATGCGGGGCATTTAAGAATGACAATGCGGGGCATTTAAAACGCATAAGCGATAGCCTCACCCCACAAGGGGGAGGCGATTTGGGCTGAGAACTCGCGAAATTCAATATGCGATAGCTCAGGCTTCCAGCAGCTCAAGCGGGGTGAACCCGGCCGGGCCTTCAAAACGGTAGGCCCTCAAGCTGAGGCCTATTTCCGCCGATCCGCCCGCAATCACATAGAGAAAGCCGGGCTCATAGGCTTCCGCGCGGTCGGTTGCGGACGGGGCGGCCTCGCCATCGGGGTGCGAATGGAAGCAGCCGATGATTTGTGTGTCCTGCCCGCGCAAGGCCCGCAGCAGATCGAATTGCGCTTGCGGGTCGATCAGGAAATGGCACGATGGATTTTCCGCGATGTTTGCGGCCTCATGCACGGCCGTGGCGATCCAGCCTTGGCCGGCCTCGGTTCCCTCAATCAGCCCGCAGCATTCGTTGGGATAGGCTCGGGCGGCGGCCAAAAGCACCTGCGCGGCCAATTCGTCTGGCAGAATAAGAACCGACGCCGTCACGGACGGGTGGCGACCGCAATACGCCCGATAGTACGCCCCGAAGCGGCATCCAAGACGACGAGTTCCTCGCCATTCGGCCCGGAAAGCCGCAGCAAAATGCGATTTCCGTCAAGCTGGGTGGATTCGATCCGTTCGCCGGGGGCTGCGACGTTCGCCGCGTATATCGCGTTGGCGGGAGCGCGGTTTCCGGCGCGCAAAACCGCCGTTGTGATCAAAGCAATCACCCCAACGACGATGAGAACGCCTAAGATGATGACGACCGCCAGCATGCCACGATAGCTTGGCGCCGCTTTTACATCGCTTGGGACCATGGCCGACATCTTATCCGTCAACGGAAGAACCTGTGAGTTTTCAGCGGCCGAGGCGCACAAAGGCTGGCGGCTGGACCATTTTCTGGCGGTCAGTTGTCCTGAGCTTTCGCGCTCACGCCTGCAAGGGTTGATTACGACAGGCGCCGTTACGCTCGGCGGCCAGACGATAAAAGACCCCAACAAGCGGGTCAAACCTGAGGACGCGGTGATCGTCGTCATTCCGCCACCGACACCGGCGGAGCCGCAGGCGCAGAATATTCCACTCGTTATTGTCTACGAGGACACGGATTTAATCGTCATCGACAAGCCCGTGGGGCTGGTGGTGCATCCGGCCGCCGGCAATCTCGATGGCACGCTGGTCAACGCGCTGCTGGCGCATTGCGGCGGCGATCTGCCGGGCATCGGCGGCGTGGCGCGTCCGGGCATCGTCCACCGGCTGGATAAGGACACCAGCGGGCTGCTGGTTGCGGCCAAGACGGAACGGGCGATGCGCAGTCTGGCCAAGCAATTCGCGGCACATTCCGTGGAGCGGGCCTACAACGCGGTGGTTTGGGGCGCGCCGCGCGCCGGGGAAGGGCTGGTCGAAGGCAATCTCGGGCGCAATCCCTTTGACCGCAAGCGCATGGCGGTTCTGCGCGGACAGGGCAAACCCGCGCGCACCCGCTACCGCATGCTGGAACATTTCGGGACGGGCGAAAAACCCTTCGCCGCCCTGGTCGAATGCCGGCTGGAGACCGGCCGCACCCATCAAATCCGCGTACACTTGGCCCATATCGGCCATCCCCTGATCGGGGATTCGACCTACGGCCGAAGCCGCGCCGCCCCGCGGGCCAAAACGCCGGAGGAAGTGGCTGCCTATGAAGCGGCGACAAATTTCCCCCGGCAGGCGCTACACGCTGGATTGCTTGGTTTTTTTCACCCGACAAAGCAAACCACAATGCGCTTTGAGTCCGCTTGGCCCGAGGATTTCGCGGGACTGGTCACGTCTTTGCGAAGCTTGAGCCCGGCCCGAGGTTAAATCGGCGAAAGGGTTGTAAGTAGCCCCCCCCCGTGCCCACATTCCGCCAGAATAGGGGATATTCTTAAGCAAGCGAGCGTTAGCACTTCGGCAATATGCGCCATGCGCATTGCCGCTACCGCGCTTTGAGGGGATTTAAAATGGCTACGAGAGCACTTCCAGCCCTGGGCGAGGGCGGTCTGTCTCGCTATCTGTCCGAGATTCGGAAGTTTCCGCTGCTCGATCCGCAGGAAGAATACATGCTCGCCAAACGCTGGCGCGAGCATGAAGACACCGATGCGGCTCATCGACTGGTCACCAGCCATTTGCGGCTGGTGGCGAAAATCGCCATGGGCTATCGCGGCTATGGTCTGCCGATCAACGAAGTCATCGCCGAGGGCAATATCGGCCTGATGCAGGCGGTCAAACGGTTTGAGCCGGAGCGCGGGTTCCGCCTCGCCACCTATGCGATGTGGTGGATCAGGGCGTCGATCCAGGAATACATCCTGCGCTCGTGGAGCCTTGTGAAGCTCGGAACCACGGCGGCGCAGAAGAAGCTGTTTTTCAATCTTCGCCGCGTCAAAGGCCAGATCGAGGCGCTGGAAGAGGGCGACCTCAGGCCCGAGCACGTCAGCGCTATCGCGACGCGCTTAGGCGTGCCCGAGGAGGAAGTGGTTAACATGAACCGCCGCCTCGCCTCCCCGGATTCGTCCCTCAACGCCCCTCTGGGCGGCGAATCGGATTCCGAATGGCAGGATTGGCTGGCCGACGATGCGGTAGACCAGGAAACGCAATTCGCCGAAACCGAAGAGCTGGAGGCGCGCCGGACCCTGCTGTCTACCGCTCTGGAGGAGCTTACCCCCCGCGAGCGCGACATCCTGCAAGCCCGGCGCCTGCGCGACGAGCCGATGACGCTGGAGGACCTGTCGGTCAAATACGACATCAGCCGCGAGCGGGTGCGCCAGATCGAGGTCCGCGCCTTTGAAAAGCTTCAGGCAAAGATGAAGTCCGCGCTGGTCCACAAACAGGCCGAGACCCTCGACGCCAGATAGCGTCTGGCCTAAACTTGCCTCTGGGGAAGTCAGAGCAAAAAGCTCTGCGGGAGGCATATCCATGGAAAAATTGGTGAGGAGCGTTGCCCTGGTGGCGCTTGGCGCTTTTGCGGTGGGCACAGGCTACGGCCTTGTGCAGCAGATGGTGAAGATTTCCACGCTGCAATCGCTGAACAACAACGACATCTCGGTCGAGCAGGCGCTGATGGTGGCGCAAGGTGCTGTCGACGCCTGTAAGAAAGACAACTCCGTCATCAGCGTCGCGGTCGTGGATCGTAACGGCATGACGCGGTTCCTGGTGCGCGGCGATGGCGCGTCGCCGGAGATGGCCGACAATGCGCGGCGCAAGGCCTATACCGCGCGCACCTTCCGCCAAAATGTCTCGACGTGGATGGAACGCACGGCGATGGATGCCAAAGACGACAAGGGCGTGCGGATCGATCTGAACGGCCAGCAATATCTGGAAAATACGATCACGGAACCGGGCGGCGTGCCCATCACGCGCTATGCCGATGCCATTGGCGGCGTGGGCGTCACGGGGGCCAAAGGCGGACCGATGGCGGATGAAGCGTGTGCGCAAGCCGGCGCCGACGCCATTGCCGATCAACTTCTCTAAAAAAATCCGGAGGATTCGATGTCTCGTTTCTCTCATCTTCTCATTGCGGCCGCCGCGGCTTCCCTGCTGACGGCGCCTTCTGCTTACGCGCAAACCAAGCTGACGTCCGAAATGGCGATGGCGGCGGTAAAGGCCGTGCAGGCCTACGCCAGGAATGACGGCTCCGATCCGTCGACGGCCGTGGTGGACACCAATGGCGATGTCGTGCTGCTGCTGAAAGGCAATAACGCCGCGCCCCACAATGTCGGCTTGGCGGAGCGCAAGGCGTTTACCGCCAACACGTTCAAGATGAAGTCGATCGAATGGCGCGATGTTTCCATGCCGGGCAAGGACCGCGCGAGCGAGCGCCAGATGCCCAAGGTGATTCCGTTGGGCGGCGGCGTTCCGATCATGGTCGGCAGTGAGGTGGTTGGCGCTGTCGGTGTATCCGGCACGCGTGGCGGGCAGGAAGGCGATACCGCGGGCGCACAGGCCGGTGCGGATGCCGCTGCTCAATTGGCGCAACGCCCCGTCGCTCAGAACTGATTTTTGGAGAGAGTATATGAAAGCGTTTTTCAGCTTGCTGTTCTGCGCCCTCACGGTGCTTGGGTTTGCGCAACCCGCCAATGCCGTTGAGGCTCAGGGCGCCATTTACGTCACCACCTTCTACGAGGTCACACCGGGCGCCACCGCGGACACCGTAGCGATGCTGAAAGAGTATCGCGACGCCGCGCGCAAAGAGCCGGGCATGATGGTAGCGGACGTGTATCAGGAAGCCGGCGCGCCCGCGCGCTTCGTCACCAACGAAGTGTGGCGCGACATGGGCGCGTATGAAACGCACGCCAAAGCCATCGCCCGCGCCCAGCTGTTTCAGAGAATGCTGCCGATCCAATACGGACCGCCGGATGCGCGCACCCATATCGCCCATTACATCGCGCCGGGCGGCGGCGCTGCGACGGCGAACAGCATTCTCATCATGAGCCATCTGGACGTGACGCCGAACGTGCTGCCGCAATTGCTGGACATCATGAAGCCGCTGTCGGAAGGCTCGGCCAAGGATCCCGGCATGCAGAAATTTCAAATCCTGCGTCAGGCGCCGGGCACGGGAAATCATTTCCGGCTGTTCGAGATTTGGGCCAGCGAACGCGCGTTCGATGCGCACAATCTTTCGGCACACACGCAAGCGTTCCGCAACGATCTGGCGCCCATGCTGGGCACGCCTTACGACCAGCGCAAATATCTGCCGGTCAATTGAGCGACTGAGGTTTCATCGGAACGGCCGCCCCGGACACGAGGCGGCCGTTTGCTTTAGGAGGTGCCTGTTATGAAGACGCTGTCCCGGCGCTTTGCGTGTGCGGCTTTGCTCGCGGTCATGGTTGGCCCCGCGGTTGCGCAAAATCAGCCGATACCCGTCATCGACGGGCCGACCTATGTGATGACCTATGTCGAGGTCGTTCCGAGTGGCGCCGCCGCCGCGCTAGCCGCGCTGAAAGAATACCGCGATGCCGCCCGGCGTGAACCCGGTGCGATGTTCGTCGACATCATGCAGGAAGACGGCCGGCCCTATAATTTCGTACTGAGCGAAGTCTGGCAGAACCGCGGCGCGGCGACCACGCACGCATCGGCAGCGGCCATGAAGGCGATGAACGGCAAGGTAAAGCCCATCGCGATCGGTCCCACCGATCTAAGGGTTCACCAGGCACATTCCGCGGCGCCGCCCAAAGCGCCGGCCGCAAACAGCGTTGTCGTTATCAGCCATTGCGATGTGGCGGGCGGCAATACGCAAAACCTTATCAATGCGTTTGCGCCATTGACGGAGGCCAGCCGCAAAGACACCGGCATGGTGCGCTTCGACGTGCTGGATGAAGTGCCGCTGCACGCCAACCATTTCCGCGTCTACGAAGAATGGGCCAGCATGGCCGCGTTCGACGTACACAACCGCGCGCCCCACACGCAGACCTTTCGCCAAGTCATTCTGCAATGGCTAGGCACGCCCTACGACCAGCGCATCTACAAAGTGGTGAGCTAATTTATTCCTCCCCCGCTACGCTGCGCTTCGCAGGGGAGGAGCCGATTTACCGGTTCAAAATCGGGATGGATTTCACGTCGGGTGGGGGCGGCAGGCTGCTGATGTAGGCGTGGATGTTTGCCACTTCGGCATCGGGCATTGCGCTCTGCACATAGGGCGGCATTTCGTTCACCGGATGGCGCAACTGATTCAAAAACGCCTCGTAGCCGATGCCCATATTGGCAAGGCGCAAACCGCCGGTGCGTCCGCCGCCGCCTTGGCCCACCGTGCCGTGGCAATAGGAACAGCCCTTGGTCAAATAGGACTCGCGCCCTTTGGCGGCGTCACCCTTCGGCGGTTCGGCTGCGAGTGCCGAAGAAACAGACAGCGCCAAGACAACAGCAGACAAACGCAAAATCATCGTCATTTCAGCGCCCCTGTGTCACGACATCGACCAGAACGGGCTCACCGGCTTTGACGATGGCTTTCGCCCGCGTCAGTGCCGGGCCCAGGTCCTTCGGATCGGAGATTGGCCCAATGGCGGCGATGCCCATGCCCTGCGCGATTTTCGCGTAGTCGATGAACGGATCGCGCAGCGTGGTGCCGATATGCGCGCGATCAAGCCCGCGCATATGCCGGTTCGCCATGCGCTGGACATGCATGAGTTCCTGGTGATAGCCGCGGTTGTTGTGCATCACGAACATCAGCGGAATCTTGTGATGCGCCGCCGTCCATAGCACGCCGATGGTCATCAGCAGATCGCCGTCGTTCTGGATGGCCACCGTAAAGCGGCCATGCTTACGATTGGCGAGCGCCGCGCCAACCGACGCGGACGCGCAATATCCAATGCCCATGCCGCCACCATCGCCGATGAAGTGATAGGGCTTGTCCATAGTCCACAGCCGCTGCGGCCAATAGGATAGCGAAGCCGTCGGCGAGGCCATCGACCAATCTTCGTTGCGGATTTGCTCATACACCTCGGCGCACAGTCGGCCCGTCGAGATGGGACTGGCGTCCCAGCCATAGGTCGCATCGACATGGGCCTTGTCGAAATCGGCCTTGTGCGCGTCGGCCAGTTTTTTGCCGCGCGCTTCGAAATTGGCTTTGCGGCCCTGGTCGACGTGTTTCCTCACCGCTTCAATCAACAGCGGCAGTGTCGCTTCGCCATCGCCGGTGATCGCCACATCGACATCGGCGAAACGCTGGAAATCCTGATAGTTCGATTTCGTATAGAGATCGCCGCAACCCAGGCTGATGAGCCGCGCGCCCGGCTTAGTGATTGGCTTCGACGTGCGGTGAAGCTGGTCGCGATAGGAATTGATGACACCCCAATAGTCGTTCATCTCCAGGCCAAGCACCACATCGGCCTGCGACAGGTGCCCCCGCGCGCGGGAGCTTTGGTTCAGCGGATGCCGGGTGGGTAGGTTCAAACGCCCGCTGGTATCGATGACCGGGCATTGCAACGCCTCGGCCAGCTCGACCAGCAGCTTGGCGCCTTTTTCCGTGCGCGCATAACGGTCGGCCACCAGCACCGGATTTTCTGCTGTCGCGAGCAGACGCGCGGTTTCCGCAACCGCGCCGGATTCGCCTTGCGGGGCCGAAACCTGCGGCAGCTTGGGTATACGCAATTCCATGCCCGCGGGAATCGGGTCTTCCTGCAGCCCGCCATCGGCAACCAGCAGCACCGGCAGCGTCGGCGGCGTCATGGCGATTTTGTAGGCGCGGACCGAAGATTCCGCGAAGTGCTGCAACGATGCGGGATTGTCGTCCCATTTCAGAAAATCGCGCGCCACGGCGGCGGGGTCTTGCGCGCTGTGATTCCATTCGATACCCGGACGGCGAAGCTGCACGTCCATGATGTTGCCGATCACCACATAGACCGGCACGCGGTCGCACCAGGAATTGTAGAGCGCCATGGTGGCGTGATGCAGGCCGACGGTGCCATGCGCGAACACGCACAACGGCTTGCCTTCGATCTTGTAATAGCCATGCCCCATCGCCACGGAGATTTCTTCGTGGCTGCAGGTGAGGAATTCCGGACTGTTGTTGCCGTAATTGATCAGCGACTCGTGCAGGCCCCGGAAGCTTGAGGCGGGGTTGGACGCCACATAATCGAAGCCGAGCGCTTTGATGCAGTCGACCATGAAGTCGCTGCCGCTTTTGCCTTCGGTCAGCACCTCCATTTCAGGCGGCACCCCTGTTTCCGCGGCGCGGTTCGGCATGGGGACCGCATTGCCCGCCGGCGGCGTGCGCGGTTGTGCAACTGCGTTCAGCGGCGCGGCCATTGCGGCGGCGCCCGCAAGACCGGCGCCCTTCAGGAATTTACGGCGTTTGATATCCGGACCGTCGGCCATTTTCGGCATGGTAACTCCCCGATTTCCCCACGAAAAACTGTGTAAAGCTTAATGGGCTGCGCGGGACGTGTCGATGCAGGCATCGTGTTGCCAGCTTTCGCTTGTCCGCTCCGCGGCTTTCAAGGTAGCCTTTTATGGTTAATGGCCGAGTGGAAAGCACCGTCGAGGGTGCTTTCCGCCGCCGCCATGACGTGTCGACGTATAGGGGGGCGACGCGTTGGGTCCGCAAAATTGGGCATGCCGGCCGATTTATTACGGCTGGTGGGTGCTTGCGGCTACGGCCGCCATCGAAATGCTGGCCATCGGCAGCACCAGCTATTCGGCTGGGTTGTTTGTGCTGCCCTTGGAGCGTGAGTTTTCGCTCGGCCGCGCGGCCGTCAACAGCCCACGCCCCGATCAAGCCACCGCGGTCTTACCCGGAAAATCGTTGAACACGTTACCTAACGGCTCACCGCGATAGTGATTTTTGAGATCGTTCGAATGAATGAACTCATCCCGGAACCAGGGATATTTCTGCGGCGAAAAGGCCTGAATCGCCCAATCGATCAGCCTGGACACACGCGCAATCCGCTTGGCGTCGGGATGGTAGGTCAGCCAGATATCGATCGTTTCGTGAATGCCGAGGTCGAGCGGCACGATTTCGGCGCCCACCCACTGCGCATAGGTCGGCAGCAGCCCGATGCCGGCGCCTTTGGCGATCGACCAATAATGCGCGCTGCTGACATTGGTCCGCAGGGCAACGATACGCGTCGGCGAGATGCCGGGGAAAAGACGGTCGTAAAGTTCCTTCCACTGCGCATTGTCGTCGGCCTGCACGAGAATCCGGTGATTCGCCAAATCGCGAATCGTTTTCGGCATGCCGAAGGTCTCGAGATAGCTCGGCGCCGCGAACGGCAGGAAGTGCAACCGCCCCAGTTTTACCAAACGCAGATCGGGATTGGTCGGCCGTGTGATCTGAATCGCAACATCGGCTTCCATGCGCAACACGTCAGCGGAACGCATGGCGCAGTTGAGATCGATGATCAGATTCGGATTGGCGCGCTGAAACTCGACAAGCCGTGGCGCGATCCACGCCGTGCCCAAACCTTCCGTAACGGCCAGCCGGACTTCGCCCGACAGGTCGCTGTCCGCGCTGTTGCTGGCCTGCATCAAACCGAAGGATGCAGCTTCCATTTGCACTGCGGCCGCAAACACTTGTTCGCCTTCCGCCGTCACTCGGACCCCATCCACATGGCGCGTTAAAAGGATCATGCCGAGGCTGTTCTCAACCTCGTCGACTCGGCGCCGCACGGCGTTCACCGACATGCGTAGATGTTCGGCAGCAGCCCGGAAGCTCCCTTTACGGACGACTTCCAGCGAGACGCGGACCGCATCCCAATCCGGCGTTCTTCGCCGTGTTCCGTGTAGCGCCTGTTCCGAATTCGGAACACCGCGTTCCATTTCGCTCTGCATACGAAATCACCATCCCTCGATAGATTTTTATCACGGATGGAAGAAGGTGGGGAAAAAATCATGACCGAATATCCTTTGGACCTAATTCGTAGCCGCGGACAACTCGACGTCGCGAAACCGCGCCGCCTCCTGACAGAACTCGATTCCGACAGATATTCCAAGCACTTGGTTGTGTTTCGACCCGATGGAAAAGCGGTGGATGACCTGGTTCAGAAAGCCAGCAAAGCGATCCCTGGCCTGACCGATAGTTCGGTGGTGCACCGGGTGCTTCGGCACAACCCCGATTGCGTAATTGCCATAGCGCGCAAGCGTAAGTTTAACCCTGCTGTTCCGTTCGGTGACGGGTTCTTCGCTTTCCTGCCGCTCAACAAGGCCGGGTTGTATCAGCTGGCGGCCGGCGCCCTCGACACGGGAAATCCGGACCTGTCGCTCATCGCGCGGCCGGATGAAACACCGGCGGGCATCTACGTCTGGGCGACCTTCGCGCCGGGTCCGATTGCGGCAGGCGTAGCCTTGGCCATGGAGCGAATTGAAGTGGCTCCTTACGCCGGGGTCAGCCTCTATTCACGCCCGAACACGCCGGAAGGGTTTCGCTTCAACGAAAATCTCGGGTGGAAGAGAGGCGCCAAGGTCGGTCCGATCTATGCGCCACATCTTTACACCTTTCCGCGCACCGCGGTTTCTCCGCCGATCTACGACAGCTACCGCCGCGACGGCTCGGAAGCCGGCGTCTCTGTCACCGTGGCCCGGACATTCGAAGACCTGATGCGGGTTTCGAGCCTGAGAAGCGCGGTTTACATCGGCGAGCAGGAATGTCCGTATGAAGAGGAATTCGACGGCAACGATCTGAGCGCGACTCATCTGATCGGTTACGTCGGCAACGAGCCGGCCGGCTGCCTGCGCATTCGCTTCTTCGCCGATTTCGCGAAGCTCGAACGTCTCGCGGTGCGCAAGGAATTCCGCAACACGCGTCTTTCGTTTCAGATTGTCCGCGCCGCCATCCGGTTGTGCCAGATGAAGGGTTATAAGCGGCTGTATGGTCATTCCCAAAAGCGGCTGATGAACTTCTGGGGCCGTTTCGGTTTCCGCCCGCTGGAGGGCGCCAAGGAATTCGTCTTCTCCGATTTCGATTATGTTGAACTGGTCGCCGACGTGGAGAAGGATCCCAACTCCATCGGCATTGGCGCGGACCCGTATGTGCTCATCCGTCCCGAAGGGCGCTGGCACGTTCCTGGCATTCTTGAACGCTCCGCCGCACGCAAGGCAACGCGTCCCTCGGTGCACGCCAAGGTTCAGGAACATCATTTATGAGCACCGTCATCACGCTCTCGAATTTCAGGCAGCGGACGCGTGAGTTGCCCACGCTGGTCCTGATCGATATGCACCATGACGCCGCGCGCGAGCCATCGCCCGCCGCGGCGTTGTTTTCCGAATCGCTCGCCAACTGCCGCGCGGCGCTTCGTCATGCGAGAGCGTGCGGTATTCCGGTGGCGTTTACACGCCAGGTCCCTGCGCCGGAAAATATGGTGACGTCGCCGGTCTATCCCCGCTGGATCGAAGGCTTCGAGCCCAGCCGTTGGGATATGGTGTTCGATCGTCAACGCCCGTCCTGCTACACGAGCAACGAGTTCGCCGAGGTGGCCGGCGAACTGGACGGCAATTACGTCATGGCCGGGCGCTTTGGCGAGTTGTCCTGTCTCTCGACCGCGGTTGAAGCGTTCCATCGCGATCATCGCCCGACCGTCTTGAGCGATGCGCTGATGTGCCTGCCGCAGGACAATTTGCCTGCGGCCTGCGTACGAGACGCCGTCACGTCCATCCTTGGGCTCTACGCCGACACGACCGTTACGCATGCCTGGGTCAGAGCGACGTCACGAAGAATTGGGGCCGTTAAATGACAATGCTTTCAACATCGCATCCGCTGCAATACATCGCGGAGGTGCTGACACAGATGGCCACGACCCTTCGGGATTTCGAAATGCAGGAATCCGCTCAGCTTCTCGATAAAGCCAAGGCGGACATCGACCACAAGCTTGCCGAAAAGGTGAGAAGGGGGACTTTGGAGAGACAATGACCTTGCTTTCGCGGGCCCACTACCCGCGTCAGCATCAAGGCTTGGCACTGCGGCGATTCACGAGGTTGCGCTCGAGCTTTCTCGTGAACCGCCGTCGCCAAGACGGGGCGGTCGGCTAGTCCCCCTGGCCGGCCGCCCTTTCGCCTTCCCACCGCCGATCCGAGCTGGCGCCCATTTCGCCGGGGGAGGAATTGGCGTGTACAATGAAGCCAAACCCGCCGCTATCGCAAATGTTTGTTCACCTTAATTCGGCACGGGGCGCCATTTTAGGTTGTAGTTTTCGTTAGGCGCAATTTGAAAGTTATGTCGCATCGATGATATTGCCCATAGTAGTTTATTGATTGTGCGAATGCTTTTGGAGGGGAAGTTGGCGCGTCCGAAGGGGATCGCCGCCGTCCTGATTTGCTTTTTGTTGTCCTCTGCCGCCGTCAGCGCGGTCGCGGCCGATTCTGGTAACCGGGCAGAGCAAGCGGCCGACCAAAAGCCTGAACAAGTCGTCGTTACGGCGACACAGCGGTCCGAGCCGGCCCAGGATGCGGTCACGAGCGTATCGGTCTTTACATCCGAGCGCCTGACTGGCGCTAACATCACGTCCGTAAAGCAGCTCGCGACGCTTGCGCCGTCGATGACGGTCCTCAACTCGATCGGCGAAGCGTTCGGCCAGCTTATCGCCGTGCGCGGGGTGGCCACATCCGGCGCCGATGCCGGCCTGGAATCGGCAACCGGCATAACGCTGGACGGGGTGCCGATGATGCGGCCCGGCGTTTCGCTGTTCGACCTGCAAGGCGTTGACCGGATCGAGTTCCTGCGGGGGCCGCAGGGAACGCTTTTCGGCACCAACACAACGGCGGGCATCATCAATGTTCTGACGCGCCGTCCAGGTTTCGATCCGCACCTTGAGGCCAGCGCCACCTATGGCGAGCGCAATTTGCGGGAGCTGCGCCTCTCGGCGGAAGGGGGCATCGCCCCCTCGAAGCTGGCGGCGCGCATCGACGTACTCGCCGGCGCGGTGGACGGCTATCTCAAGGACCCGAATACCGGCAGCGTTTATGGCGCGCGGCACAAGGATGAAGCCAGGGCGCAACTTCTCTGGACGCCAACGGACGATGTGGATGTGCGGCTGATTGCCGATTACCTCCACCACGGAGGCTCGATGAATGCGCCGGTCTATCGTGTCGTGGGCGCCACGGGGCCGCTGATCGCGGCGCTGGCGCACGCGCCTCTGACGGCATCGTTCCATGCACGCGACGTTACCCAGATCGACGCCGAGTCGCCGCGCTTTGAAATCAGCGACAGCGCAGGAATCAGCACGCAGGCCAATTGGGAAAGCGGGGCGGGAACGCTGACGGCGATTGCCTCGCACCGCTCATCCACGATCAGGCGCGATTACGATCTGGACAACAGCCCGGCCGATCTCGCCTACGATCCGCGTGACGGCGAACGCTTTCACTTGTCGACCTTCGAACTGCGCTTTCAGGGCGAGGCCGGGCCTCTCGATTATCTCGTGGGCGGCTATGTGAGCCGCGGCCTGATCGTTTCGCGCGACTCGCACAGCGCCGGAAAAGCCTTCGACGCTTACATCAACGGCATGACGGGCGGCGCCATTCCCTTGATCACCGGACTTCCGGCCGGCAGAAATTTTCCGGCGGGCAGCGGCGTTCTCGACGTCTATCGTCAGCGTACGGATACATTTGCGCTGTTCACGCATGAGATCGTAAAGCTGACCGATACCCTCTCCGCTACCTTGGGCGTGCGCTACAGCAAGGAAGAAAAGACGCTTGCCGCGTCGATCGCCACGAGCAATCCGGGCTGCGTACAGGCGCTTTCGCTTCATCCCGGCCTTGTGGGCGTACCGGCAAGTCTCGCGCCGCTGGTGTGTCTGCCGAATTTCGATCCTCGCTATGACGGCGCCTACACAACCAGCCGCGGCGATGGCAGTTGGTCCGGCACCGCGGCGCTGAACCAGCACCTCACAGACGCCTTCAGCGCCTATGTGAGTTACAGCCGCGGGTACAAAAGCGGCGGCTATCAGATGGAACGCTCAGGGATGAGCGTGACGAGCCCGTCCTTGTCGCAGCTCGCGTTCAACGAGGAAACCACCGACGCCTATGAAGCCGGCATCAAAGGCCAGTCGCAGGATGGCGCGTGGCGGACGAGCACGGCGCTGTTTCACTCGACCTTTAGCGATTACCAGTTCAGCTACTTCACCGGGCTCAATCGCCGCACACAGAATGTGCCCAAACTCGTCACCAAGGGCATCGAGGCTGAAGCCGCCTATCGTCCGATTAAGGAACTGGAGCTCACAGCTTCCGGCATCTATCAGGAGGCCATCTTCGGCGGCAGCGGCTTTCCCGCAGCACTGGTCCAGCTTCAAGGCGCAACCGCTCCGCTGGCGCCGCGCTGGGTAGGCGTTGCGGGCGTGAATTATCGTGAGGCAATTCCCTCAGTTGGCGTGACAGCGTTTGGCGCCATGGATGTGCGCTGGCAATCGAAGTCCAATGTCGGATCGTCAGCCTCGCCCTCGCCGAATTTCTTCCAGGGCGCCTACGCCGTCGTCGGCGCGCGCCTCGGGATCGAAGCGCCCGAACGGCACTGGCGGGTCGAGCTATGGGCCCGCAATCTTTTCAACCAGCGCGCCTGGGCCCTCCTCAGCAGCACCACCCTCCAACCCGGCTCCGTCTCCGGCTTCGTCACCGACCCACGCGCCGCCGGCGTGACGACGACGTTCACCTGGTAAGCACGCCATCTTGCTCGCCTCACGTCGCGAGCTTACCCTCCCTGCAAAACAAGGTGGGGAAGGCAGCATCATGGCGACTTTGACGGCACCGGCGGCTTATGGCGAGGCGGCCAAGGGCAAGAAAAGCTTGGCGTTTATCATCGCGGCGTCGTCCGGGGGCACGCTGATCGAGTGGTACGATTTTTACCTGTACGGCGTGCTGGCTGCGTTCTTCGCCACCCATTTTTTCCCCGGCGATATGCGTCAGGGATTTCTCTATTCGCTCGGTATTTTCTGGACGGGGTTCGTCGTTCGTCCCTTCGGCGCGGTCGTGTTCGGGCATATGGGCGATCTGATCGGGCGCAAA
>Ga0114969_10002476_pt1 | contig 15168 bp, 11 predicted proteins | sample M_130807_MF_Meta_FD_87316 | JGI IMG/M metagenome (GOLD analysis project Ga0114969, IMG submission 87316) | Freshwater microbial communities from Lake Montjoie, Canada to study carbon cycling - M_130807_MF_MetaG | ecosystem: Environmental > Aquatic > Freshwater > Lake | place: Lake Montjoie...
ACCGGATTCGAGTTGCCAACAGGTTTCGCCAAATCAAGTCAAACGCTTACCGCATGCTTACCGCAGAAAAATTTTGCGCTAGTTGCACAAGGGCAACCAACGACATTTCTGTCTGTAATATTTTGATTTCGTTAGCTTATCGCATTGGTGGGTGTAGTAGGACTCGAACCTACGACCCGCTGATTAAGAGTCAGCTGCTCTACCACCTGAGCTATACACCCGAACCCAAGGGCTGCTGGAGCACGCCTGCCGCCGAAGGGTGGGGGGTCTTAGCAAAGCCCCCCTCCCCTGTCGAGCGCTTTGGTGCCACGCCAAGCTTCGCTGTTATGCGGAACGGCCGGTGAGCTATCCGGGCCCCGCGAGCCGGGGGCACGGTGGGTCCCGGCCCAGCGATGCTTTGCATCGCTGGGCCGGGATGACAATCCTCAAGGACGTTCAGATAATTCCGCTGGAATGGCGGGGCACGTCGATGCGGCGATGCACGTGCGCGCTCATCAACAGGCCGAAGCCGAACATCACCGTCATCATGGCCGAACCGCCATAGGAGATCAGCGGCATGGGGATGCCCACCACGGGGATCAGCCCCATCACCATCAGCCCGTTGATCATGATGTAGAGGAAGAAGTTGACCGTGATCCCCATCGCCAGCAGACGGCCGAATTGGCTGCGCGAGCGCATGGCGATGCCGATCCCATACGCGATCACGATAGCAAACAGCGTCAACAGCGCCATCGTACCCAGAAAGCCGAATTCCTCGCCGATCATGGGCAGCACGAAATCGGTCTGCTTTTCGGGAAGGAAATTCAGCCGGCTCTGGGTGCCGCCGAGAAATCCCTTGCCGATGATTCCGCCAGAGCCGAGCGCGATCTTCGCCTGCGTAATGTTCCACCCCGCACCGAGCGCATCGCTGCCGGGATTGAGGAATGTCATCACGCGCGCTTTTTGGTAATCGTGCAGCACGAACTCCCACGCGGTGGACGCCGCTATCGCAACCGCCCCGACGGCAGGCGCGATCCAATACCAGGAGAGCCCCGCCAGAAAGAGCAGCATCCCGCCGCACAGCGCCAGCAGCATGGCGGTGCCCAGATTGGGCTGCATCAGCACCAGCACAACCGGCGCCGCAATCATTCCCGCCGCGACCATCAGATGAAAGGGGCGCGAAATGGCGCCGGGCTCAAGCCCGTGGAGATAGCGCGCCAGCGCCAGGATCAGCGCAATCTTCATCAACTCCGAAGGCTGCAGTTGCAACGGCCCCAGTTCGATCCAACGCTGCGCGCCCAAACCGACATGACCGGCAATCTCCACCGCCACAAGCAACACCATCGACACCGCATAGGCGGGATAGGCGAGCCCCATCCACACCCGCAAATCCACACAGGCGATAGCGCCCAACAGCAAAAGGCCGACGGCAAAGCGCACCATTTGCGGACCGGCCCACGGAGAAAAACTTCCCCCCGCGGCGGAATACAGCGTTGCAAAGCCCGCGGACGCGATCAGGCCGATCAAGCCGACAAGCACCCAATCGATGTCGGCCAGCTTCTGCCGTATCGGCACAATCCGCGCTTCACGGCTGTAGGAATGGGTGCTCACAGCCGCGCGTCCGCCGCAGTGACGGGATAGGCCGGGCGGCGTCCCAGTATGTCGCGCTTCTGCGCCAGAAGCAGCGCATCGCGCGCGAGCTGCACGTTTGGATGCGAGTTCAGGCCGCCATGTTCGATGACGATGGCGCAGGCATAACGCGGCTTGTCGGCCGGTGCGAAACCGATGAACAGGCCATGGTCGCGCAGCTTCCACGGCAGGCTCTCGTTGCTGCGAATGCCGGTCGCGCGCTCTTCGGCGGAAATCACACGTACCTGTGCCGTGCCGGTCTTGCCGGCCATCGCAAAGGGAGCTTCCGTAATGCGCCAGGCATAGGCCGTGCCGCCGGGTTCATTGGCGGTTGCGACCATCGCCTCGCGAACCGCTGCGAGCGACTCAGGCGCGAAGGGAAGCGGCTCCGGATTGCCGCGCGCCACGGTCTCAGCGCCAACGGAATGCACCAGACGCGGATTGACCTGCATGCCGCCTGCAAGACGCGCCGCCAGCACGCACAGCTGCAACGGCGTCGTCAGTATGTATCCCTGCCCGATTCCGGCCACCAAAGTCTCGCCCAACTGCCATGGCTCTTTGAACGTCTTGCGCTTCCATTCCGGTGTCGGAATAAACCCGCTGCGCTCACCGGGAATTTCGATGCCTGTCGGCGCGCCCAAGCCAAGCTTGCGGGCGCTCGCCTGCAGCGCATCGATGCCGACTTTCAGCGCCACCTGATAGAAATAGCAGTCGCAGGAAACTTTAAGCCCCTGGCGCAGATCGACCGGACCGTGGCCGCCTTTCTTCCAGCAATGGAAGGCGTGCGAGCCCAGCGAAAAAGCGCCGGAGCAATTGAAAATCGTATCCGGCGTAATCACGCCCGCTTCCAGCGCGGCGAGGGCGGTGACCGTCTTGAAAGTCGAACCCGGCGGATAGAAGCCTGCGAGCGCCTTGTTGACGAGCGGCTTGTGATCGTTGCCCGTCAGGTCTTTCCACTGATCGGGTGTAACGCCGACATTGAAGGCATTGGGATCGAAGCCCGGCGTGGAAACAAGCGCCAGCAGATCGCCGGTCTCCACGTCCATCACCGCGGCCCCTGCGCTGTCGTCCTTGAGCCGCTGATACATGAAGCTTTGCAGCTCCCGATCAATGGTCAGGTAGACGTCCTCGCCGGAACGTCCGGGAACGCGTTCCAATTCGCGAATGACCCGGCCGTAGGCGTTTACCTCGACGCGGCTGGCGCCGGCATGACCGCGGATCTTTTCATCGTAGGTTTTCTCGATGCCGCGCTTGCCCAGACGGAAGCCCGGCAGATCCAACAGCGGGTCCCCGGTTTCGTCGCGCGCCTTGTCATCGGGCGAAACCGCCGCGACATATCCCAACACATGCGCCAATTCTTCCGTGTAGGGATAATCCCGTGTCTCCCCGACATCGGGTTGCACGCCCGGCAAATAGGGCAGCTCTAGATTGAGGCGCGCGAAATCGTCCCATTCCAGATTTTCCGCGACCACGATCGGCAGGAAAGACTTCCCGCCAACCGCTTCCTTCAACACGCGCGCGCGAACCCGATCGTTCAGCGGAATGACTTGCGCCAAAGTGTCAAGCGCCGCCTTCACCCCGCCGCGCGTCTGTTCCGGAACCATGAGCACGCGATAATTCCGCCGGCTGTTTGCAAGCGGCGTACCGAAGCGGTCGAGAATGCGCCCTCGCGGCGGCGTCAGCAGCCGCAAGTTTATCCGGTTGTCTTCGGCCTGGGTGAGATAGCGGTCGCCGTCCAGAACTTGCAGCTGATAGAGGCGTCCGGCCAACAGGCCAAACACCGCCGTCATTCCACCCGAAAGCAGAAGCGCGCGGCGCGAGAACGTCCCGTAGCGGCTCTTGTGTTTTTCCTCCAGCGCCATCGCACGGGTCCTATTCGCCGCCACGCATGGGACCAACGACATTCCGTAACAGCCAGCCCATCGGTATGGCGACCAAAGGATAGAACACAACCGTGCTCACGCCGTGCAGCAGCAACGGCGCCACGGGGGCCAATCGCAGATACACGACTGTCTCCAAGCCATACGCGGCCAATGCCGCCGACAGTACCACGGCCGCGAACCCAACCAATGCGCCAACGCCTGTGAGGCCCGCAAAGGAATCGCGCTCCCGGTCGGTCAACCAATAGGCGGCGAGAAATCCCGCCGCCCAAAGCCCGGGGGGACCGCCGGACAGCAAGTCCTCCGCCAAGCCGATCAGCAGGACGGCCGCGGGCGGCATCAGGTCGGGGCGCACCAGCACCCAGAAATAAACGCAGGCCAAAGCCAGCGCCGGGGCGGGCAGCAATCCGCCGGTGAACGACACCGGCATATTGATAAGAAACACCAGCAAGAGCCCCAGCAACAGGGGCAGGAAGGACGCAAGCAGACGAAGGGGATGATTGAACATCTGCTCGACCGTTCCAGCGACCGCACTCACCGGTCCAATTCCTCGTTTTGCCCGTCAAACTGCGGCTCGTCCGGGCTGCGCGACTGAAGCGGCATGGCGGGCGGCGCTGGCCGCTGCGAGATGCCCTCTGCGATCGTTGCCTGCGGGACCAGCGGAATCTCCGGCGCGGACGCCGTCACAGCCGGCGCGGGCTCCGTTGCGGAGGGAGGCGGCGGCAGGATGAACGCTTTGATCTGAACGAAGTCGGCGCTTTCAGGCCTCGCTGACAGCGCAACGCGCAGTTCGCTACCGTCCTGCATGACAGTGCCGATCTGAAGATCCGGCGGCAATAGACCGCCATCGCCCGTAGAGACCACGCGGTCGCCCGGCTTCACCGGGCCGTCGCTCACATCGAGCTCCAGCTTCGGCGCGGGCGTATTATCGCCCATCAAAATGGCTCGCCGGTGCGCGGGCTCGATCAACACCGGCACGCGGCTGTTCAAATCGCTGAGCAATATTACCCAGGACGTGTTGGCGCCCACGACATAGACCCGCCCGAGCAGCCCGCGATCGTCGACGACGGCCTGGCCTTTCTTGACCTGCTGCGCCGTACCCGCATTCAGGATCATGGTCTTGATGAAGGGACGGCTGGCTTCCCCGATTACGCGCGCGGTCACCGCCTGTGACGTCGCATCGGGAACGGCGTTCAGCAGCACCTCGTAGCGGTGCATCTTGTTCTGCAGTGACAGAGCGACATGCTGCCATTGGCGAAGCTGGGTATTTTCCTGACGCAAACGCTCATTTTCCGAAAAGAGCGAGAACATCGTCGTCACGTTTCCGGCCCACCGTTCAACGGCGATCAGCGGCGCGCGGATCTGACTGAGCGCGGGCGCCGCCGCATCGGACAATGTCGAACGCGCGTAATCGAACAGCGGCGGCTCTGCTTTGCCGAGAAAGGCGATGGTGACAGCGGAGGCGACGCACAGGTACAGGGCGAAATTTTTTGCCCCCCGGCCCCGCGTCCACCTCCACCCCAAACCCGCCATGGCCGTTGCGCCTTATTCCTTTCGCGTCAGAACGCCGTCGATAGCATGTGGCGCATGTTCTTCGCGTTCTCGAGCGTCTTGCCGGTGCCAAGCGCGACGCACGAAAGCGCGTCGTCCGCGATGGAAACGGGCAAGCCCGTCTCATCGCGCAACACCTGATCGAGATTTGCGAGCAGCGATCCGCCACCCGTCAGCACGATGCCCTTGTCCACGATATCGGCAGCAAGTTCGGGCGGCGTCGCTTCCAGCGCCACCTTTACCGCTTCCACGATTGCGCTGACCGGTTCGGCCAAGGCTTCGGCGATCTGCTTTTGCGTGATGGTAATTTCCTTCGGGACGCCATTGAGAAGATCGCGCCCCTTAATCTCCATCGTGCTGCCGCTGCCGTCTGCAGGCTGAGCCGCGGAACCGACCTGCTTCTTGATGCGCTCCGCCGTGGATTCGCCGATCAGCAGGTTCTGGTGCCGCCGGATGTAGGCGATGATCGCCTCATCCATCTTGTCACCGCCTACACGCACCGAGCGCGAATAAACAATGCCGCCCAGCGACAGCACGGCCACTTCCGTCGTACCACCGCCAATATCGACAATCATCGAACCCGTCGGCTCCTGCACCGGAAGGCCCGCACCGATAGCCGCCGCCATTGGCTCTTCGATGAGGAACACGCGGCGGGCGCCGGCCGATAGCGCCGATTCCTGAATGGCGCGCCGTTCCACCGCTGTCGAACCCGAAGGCACGCAAACGATGATCATCGGATTGGCGAACGAACGGCGGTTATGCACTTTGCGGATGAAGTGCTTGATCATTTCTTCCGCGACCTCGAAATCGGCAATGACGCCGTCGCGCATCGGGCGGATAGCCTCGATATTTCCAGGGGTGCGTCCCAGCATCATCTTCGCGTCATTTCCGACCGCGAGGACCTGCTTCTTGCCTCCCTTCGATTTGATAGCCACGACCGAGGGCTCGTTCAGCACGATCCCCCGGCCCTTGACGTACACAAGCGTATTGGCCGTTCCCAGATCGATCGCCATATCGCTGGACAACATTCCTAACAAACTGCCGAACATCCTCTTCCGTTACTCCCCCTCGCGGGGGCCAATATGCAATTTCGAGGCGGAGCCGGCACCATGCCGGCCCTCACTTCAGCGCGCCACCGTCAGTGCTTCGGGCGCGGTCTTCTTGCGTTTGACCAACAATTTGTTGAGTGCGTTCACATAGGCGTAGGCCGCCGCGACCATCGTGTCGGTGTCGGCGCCGCGCCCCGTAACCGTGCGGCCATCCTCTTCCAGACGTACACTGACCTTTGCCTGCGCATCGGTCCCTTCCGTCACCGCGCTGACCTGAAACAGCTGCAGCGAAGCGGTGTGCGGATAGAGCTGCCGGATGGCATTGAAGATCGCATCCACCGGCCCATCGCCCGATGCCGTGCCGGAGCGAATGCCGCCTTCGACCGCCAGCGACAAGTCCGCCGTCGGGGTGACATTCTTGCCGGCGGAAATCTTCAGCGCCTCGACGCGGATCGGATCGGCGCCGCGCAGCACCGAATCGTCGACCAACGCGATAATGTCATCGTCGAAGATGTGCTTCTTCTTGTCGGCGAGATCCTTGAAGCGGCGGAACGCATCTTCCAGCGCATTGTCGCCCAGCTCGTAGCCCAGCGTTTTCAGCTTGTCGCGGAAGGCATGCCTGCCGGACAGCTTGCCCAAAATGAGCGCTGTTCCCATCACGCCAACGTCTTCGGGCCGGATGATCTCGTAGGTCTGCGCGTTCTTCAGCATGCCGTCCTGATGAATGCCCGACTCATGCGCGAACGCGTTCTTGCCGACGATGGCCTTGTTGTATTGCACCGGAAACGCCGTGACGTTCGACACCAGTTTGGACGCACGCGCGATCATCTCGGTCTTGATGCCCGTCGTGAACGGCATGCGATCGCGGCGTACCCTCAACGCCATGACGATTTCTTCGAGCGCCGCGTTGCCCGCGCGTTCGCCAATGCCGTTGATGGTGCATTCGACCTGCCGCGCGCCGGCCAGCACGCCCGCCAGTGAGTTTGCCACCCCCAGGCCCAGATCGTTGTGACAATGCGTGGAGAACACGATCTTCTCGGCGCCCGCAACGCGGTTCGCCAGCATCGTGATCAGCTCGAAATATTCCTGCGGCGTGGCATAGCCGACGGTGTCCGGAATATTGATCGTGGTGGCGCCGGCCTTGATCGCCAGTTCGATGGCGCGGCAGAGAAAATCATGCTCGGTGCGCGTCGCGTCTTCCGCGCTCCATTGCACGTTGTCCGTCCAATTGCGCGCGCGCCCCACCGATGCGGTAATCGCTTCCAGCACGGTGGAAGGCTCCATCTGCAGCTTGTGCTTCATATGCACGGGGCTGGTGGAAATGAACGTGTGGATGCGCGGGTTCTTGGCCGCACGCAGCGCCTCGCCGGCGCGGTCGATGTCTTTGAAACCCGCGCGCGCCAGACCGCAGACCGCCGCATTCTTGACCTGCCTGGCGATTGCGCTGACCGCTTCGAAATCGCCATTCGAAGCGATGGGAAAACCCGCCTCGATGATGTCCACGCCCATGTCGTCGAGCAGGGCTGCGACTTCCAGTTTTTCTTCGTGCGTCATCGCGGCGCCGGGCGACTGCTCTCCGTCGCGCAGGGTGGTATCAAAAATCCGTACACGGCCTAATCCGCTCATATCGGATTGCACCGTGTGCGCCGCATTCTCGTTTTCCATATTCGTTGCCATATCTCGAAAATCCTTCCGTTCGCCATAAGGCGGTTCGCGTCCTGCTCCGTGTACTGATTGCCCCCCAAACGCCCGTCCCGAATGGGACTTGCCGGCGCCTAGGGGCAACTAAGGAGAAGACGTCCGTCTATGAGCGAACCGCAGGAACGCAGGTTCCGTGGCGCAGGCGCGCGCGAACGGAGAGCTGGGAAGCTCCCTGAAGTTCCGCGCGCAAAGACCTCCGCCATGGACTGCATTTCCCGGTACCGGATTCGTTTCGTGATTATTCACGAATAAGGTTAACCACCCGTTCATTCGAGCAGTTTTCCGTATATCCACAAGCATTTATGCCGTTTTTAACCGCTTCCGCAAGGACCAGCCGCATCCGCGGCAATACGGATTTACGAAGCTTTGGTCAGGGCTCGGGAAGGAGCAAGGCGCGGGGCACATGCCCGCGCCTTGTAGATTGCGTGGGCCGCTTAGTTCCGGGACTGATCGACCAGACGGTTTTTGGTTATCCATGGCATCATGGCGCGCAAACGGGCGCCGACGTCCTCGATCGGATGGGCCGCTGCCGCGGCCCGCATGGCCTTGAACGAGGGCTGGCCGGCCTTGTTTTCCAGCACCCAGTCGCGGGCAAAACGGCCCTGCTGGATGTCGGCGAGGATTTCTTTCATGGCGGCCTTTGCAGCCGGGCCGACGACCCGTGGGCCTGAAACATATTCGCCATATTCGGCGGTGTTCGAGATCGAATAGTTCATGTTGGCGATGCCGCCTTCGTAGATCAGGTCGACGATCAGCTTCACCTCGTGCAGGCACTCGAAATAGGCCATTTCCGGGGCATAACCCGCCTCAACCAGAGTCTCGAACCCGGCGCGGATCAATTCAACGAGCCCGCCGCAGAGAACCGATTGCTCGCCGAAAAGATCGGTTTCGCATTCCTCGCGGAACGTCGTCTCGATGATGCCGGCCCGGCCGCCACCGATGGCGGAGGCATAGGCCAAGCCCAGGTCATGGGCGTTGCCTGAGGAGTCCTGGTGGACGGCAATCAGGCAGGGCACGCCGCCGCCTTTCTGGAACTCGCCACGGACGGTATGGCCGGGGCCTTTCGGCGCAACCATGATGATGTCCAGGTCAGCGCGCGGCTCAATCAGGCGGAAATGGATGTTGAACCCGTGGGCGAACATCAGCGCCGCGCCCTGCTTCAGGTGCGGTCCGATCTCAGCCTTGTAGAGGTCGGCCTGCAGTTCGTCGGGGACCACGCACATCATGACGTCAGCCCACGCGGCCGCTTCCGCCACGGTCATGACCTTAAAGCCCGCCGCTTCCGCCTTCTTGGCCGAGGGGCCAGGGCGCGAAGCGATCACGACGTCCGTAACGCCGGCCTCGCGCATATTCAGCGCATGGGCATGGCCCTGGCTGCCGAAGCCGATAATGGCAACTTTCTTGGTCTTGATGAGGTTTAAGTCGGCATCCCGGTCATAATAGACGCGCATGTGGCGGTTCCCCTGTCAGTCGGTCAAAAGCTTCGCGGGGGGATAAACCCCCTCTCCCGCCTCCGGTCAAGCGCGGCGCTCCTTTTCCGATCATTTCGCGCCTGCGGCACCGGCCCCACGTCCCCTCTACCCTTGCGGGAGAGGGCGGCGCGCCCGCACTTGCGCCTACGCAAGTGCGCCCTGGCGCGCCGGGTGAGGGGTGATTTCCTCACCGCCCCAAATAACTCCGCGCGACCACAGTCTGGACCGCCCGCGACCCCGCAAGCTGGTCCAATTCCGCAGCCTGCAATTTTGTCCCAAACGCATCGCCATCCAGACGGTGCGTCAAACCCGTGAACCACCAGGAAAAGCGGACCGCCTGCCACACCCGCTTCAGGCAGGTGTCCGAATAGGCGTCCAGGCCACGCCCGTCGCCATCTTGATAATGGGCGATCAGCGCATCGGCCAAACAGGCCGCATCGGCGGCCGCAAGGTTCAATCCCTTGGCTCCCGTCGGCGGCACGATGTGGGCCGCATCGCCGGCCAGGAACAGCCGTCCGAACCGCATCGGCTCGGCGACGAAGCTGCGCAGTGGCGCGACGCTCTTCTCCAGGGACGGCCCCGTCACCAGCGAAGCCGCGGCGTCTTCCGGAATGCGGCGGCGCAATTCCTCCCAAAACCGCTCATCTGGCCATTGCTCGACCGTGTCGGCCACCGGAACCTGCACGTAATAACGGCTGCGCACCGCCGAGCGCATGCTGCACAGAGCAAATCCACGTTCGCTGCGCGCGTAGATGAGTTCGCTGTCTACCGGCGGCGTATCGGAAAGAACGCCCAACCAGCCGAAGGGCAGGCTGCGTTCGTACATCGTGATGGCATCCGGCGCGATGGAAGCACGCGACACACCATGCGACCCGTCGCACCCCGCAATGAAGTCGCACGCAATCTCATGCGTGCGCCCGTCTTTGGTATAGGTGACGCGAGGCTGGCTACCCGCGAAATCGAGCGGCAGGACATTTTCCGCTTCAAAGACGACCGTGCAGCCCAACGCCAGCCGCGCCGCGATCAAGTCCTGCGTGATTTCGGTTTGGCCGTAGACGGTGACGGGCGCTCCGGCCAACCCCGTCAGATCGATACGCGTGCTACGGCCACCGAACGCGATGCGAAAACCATCGTGCGTGAGGCCGTCGCGCTCCATCCGAGCCGAAACCTGCGCCCGCTTAAGCAGTTCAACGGTGCCCGGCTCCAGCACGCCGGCCCGAATGCGCGCTTCGACATAGGCACGCGAACGGCGCTCCAAAACGACAGAGTCGATTCCCGCAAGATGCAGCAACTGCGACAGCAACAGCCCCGCAGGTCCCGCCCCAACGATCGCAACCTGCGTGCGCACGCTGCTTCCCCCACGGTGTCATGGCCCGCAAAAGCGGGCCATCCAGGCGATCATAAAGCGAATTCGGCGCGGGAATACACGCCTCAAACTACATCGGATCCGGGCCGCGCGAGATGGCGGCGATACCGGTGCGGCTGACTTCGACCAAGCCCAAGGGGCGCATCAACTCGATATAGGCGTCGATCTTGCCCTGCGCGCCGGTGATTTCGAACACGAAGCTGGAATGGGTCGTATCCAGCGCGCGCGCCCGGAAAATATCGGACACCCGCATCGCTTCGACGCGCTTCTCGCCGGTGCAGGCCACCTTCACCAGCGCCATTTCGCGCTCGATGCCGGGCTTTTCCGTCGTGATGTCGACAACCCGATGCACCGGAATCAGCCGGCCCAACTGCGCCTTGATCTGGTCGATCACGGCTGGCGTTCCCGACGTCACCACGGTGATCCGCGAGGTGTGCGCGGCCTTATCCGTTTCCGCGACGGTGAGACTTTCGACATTGTAGCCGCGTCCCGCGAACAGGCCGACCACGCGCGCCAGCACGCCCGGTTCGTTGTCCACCGCCACCACAATCGTGTGGGATTCAATGCGGGTATCTCGTGCGACCATGTTCATACCGTTTTCAAGCTGTTGCGGAATGAGCGATCACGCGCGAGACGCGGCCGCTCGTACTGAAATCCATGAATTCGGCCCCGTGGCGGCCGTCTTTGGTCGTGAATTCGATGACGCTCAACAAATTACCTCCCCCTTGTGGGGAGGTCGAAATGGCGAAGCGGCCTAGGCCGCTAGGCATTTCGGGTGGGGGGCTGGCTGCCACCACACTCCCCCCACCCGAAATCGCTCGCAGACGAGCGATTTCGACCTCCCCACGAGGGGGAGGTAAAGGGGCTAGCGGAGCGACGTTGAAAGGACGCATCACACCAGCATCTTTCCTTCTTCGGACACTTCGGGCTCGTCGTCGCCGTCCGAAAGGATCATCTCGTCATGGGCCGCGCCCGACGGGATCATGGGATAGCAATTCTCGTGCGGATCGACGCGCACATCGAACAGCACGGGCCGCTTTACCTCGATCATTTCCTTGATCTTGGCGTCCAGTTCATCGGGCGTTTCCGCGCGCAAACCTACAGCGCCATAGGCCTCCGCCAATTTCACGAAATCGGGCAGCGCCTCGGAATAGGAATGCGAATAGCGTGCCCCATGCAGCAATTGCTGCCACTGGCGCACCATACCCATATACTCATTGTTCAGGATGAAAATCTTGATCGGCAGATCGTACTGCACCGCCGTCGACATCTCCTGCATGGTCATCTGCACGCTCGCCTCACCGGCGATGTCGATGACCAGCGCATCGGGATGCGCCATCTGCACGCCGACCGCTGCAGGCAGTCCGTAGCCCATCGTGCCGAGCCCGCCGGAGGTCATCCAACGGTTCGGCTCGTCGAATTTAAACCGCTGCATCGCCCACATCTGATGCTGGCCGACTTCGGTCGTGATGTAGGTTTCCCGCCCACGCGTCAGCGCATACAACCGATCGATCGCGTGCTGCGGCTTGATAACCTTCGTCGAGTTCTTGAACGACAGCGAATTCTTGCCCCGCCACTGCTCGATTTGCGCCCACCACTGCGGCAGCGCCGGGTCGGGGACAAGCTTTTCCTCTTTCCAGATGCGCAGCATGGCGCGTAACGCACGGCCTGCGTCCGCGATGATCGGCAGATCGACGCGAATGTTCTTGTTGATCTGCGAAGGATCGATATCGAGGTGAATCTTCTTCGACCCCGGCGAGAACGCATCCACGCGCCCCGTCACGCGGTCATCGAAGCGCGAACCCAGCGCAACCAACAGATCGCAGCGATTGGCGGCGAGATTGGCTTCATACGTGCCGTGCATCCCGATGGGGCCCAGCCACTGCGGATCGGAGGCCGGAAACGCACCCAGCCCCATCAGCGTCGAGGTGACCGGAAAGCCCGTCAGCTTGGCGAGTTCGCGCAGCAGCATGCTGGCGCCCGGCCCCGAATTGATGATGCCGCCGCCGGTATAGAACACCGGCCGTTTCGCCGCGGCCATCATGCGCACGGCCTGCCGGATCGTCTCGTCTTCGGCATCCACGCGCGGCCGGTAGGTGCGGTGATGCACCTTTTCGGGTCCGATATAGGTGGCCTTCTTGAATTGCACGTCCTTGGGAATGTCGACCACCACTGGACCCGGACGGCCCGAGGTTGCGACCTCAAAGGCTTCGTGCAGCACGCGCGCTAAATCATTGACGTCGCGCACCAGCCAATTGTGCTTGGTGCAGGGGCGGGTGATGCCGACAGTGTCGCATTCCTGAAATGCATCGTTGCCGATGAGATGCGTCGCCACCTGCCCGGTGATGACCACCAGCGGGATGGAATCCATCAGCGCATCGGTCAGCCCGGTGACGGCATTGGTCGCGCCCGGTCCGCTCGTCACCAGCACCACGCCCGGCTTACCGGTCGAACGCGCATAGCCCTCGGCGGCATGAACCGCACCCTGCTCGTGCCGGACAAGGACATGCACAAGCTCATTGTCCTGAAACAGCGCGTCGTAGATCGGCAACACCGCGCCGCCGGGATAGCCGAAAATGTGCTTCACGCCCTGATCCTTCAGCGCGCGGACCACCATCTCCGAGCCGGTCATTTCCATGCCGTCCGCCATATTCTGCTTGTTCATGCCGCCCTCCGGAGGCGCGCGGTTACCAAACGAACCAACGCATTAAGACTCAAACGAAAGGGGCGTTGCCGCCCCTTCAAGTACGCCGCGTCCAGGACAAGAAGCTAATCGCTTCGCCCGAACCGCAGCTTGATTACTACGAGGAGACGCATTCCGACCTGCCATCGCTGAACCAAATGCACTTTAGGGTGCGATGCAGCAGACCGTCAAGCAATTTCGCAAAAAATACCATCACATTGTTGTAATAAAATTGCTTAGATTGCCATTTTCTAGCCATATCCAATCAGACATCCGATTTCGGAACCATGTCGATTGCCGTTTTACATACTGCCGGGTGGCCAATTGGGCAGCCTCTATCGCTTCGTCCAAGGACGTCTCGCCACGGAGATACCGCCAGAGCTGAGGCACACCTAGGGCATGCGCAGCGGGTAGGTCTGGCTGCAAGCTCATAAGTGCGCGCGCTTCCTCGACGGCGCCATTGTCCACCATTTCGCGAAAGCGCCGGTCCGTGCGCTCTACCAGCACATCGCGCGCTGGCGACAGGACAAACCGCGCGACGCGCAGCCCGGCCAAAATGGGCGCGCCGCTCATGTGATGCCATTGCGACAAAGGCCGCCCTGTCGCCTCGACCACATCCATCGCGCGGAGCAGGCGCTGCGTGTCGGATATGCGGAGCTTGCCGGCGGTTGGCGGATCGCGCTGTTGCAGCTCCGCGAAAAACGCATCGCGTCCCATTTCGTCGAACCGGTGACGCGTCGCCTCGCGCACCTCGGACGGGATCGCGGGAATAGGGGATAGGCCCTTGGTCAGCACGTCGAAATAAAGTCCCGTTCCGCCCGCAAAGATGGGAATACGCCCGGCGTTCCGCGCCTCAGCCAGAGCTGCCGCTGCTTCCTCCTGATACCGCCCAACGGAATAGCGTTCCTGCGCGCTGACATGGCCGTAGAGGCGGTGCGGCACGCGCGTCTCATCCGCCGCGGACGGACGGGCCGTCAGCACGGAAAGCTCTGTATAGACCTGCATCGAGTCCGCATTCACGATCGTGCCGCCGATATGTTCGGCCAAACCGAGGGCGGCGGCCGACTTGCCGCTGGCGGTCGGTCCTGCAATAAGCACTGCGTCCATGGACATGGCTTTACGCATAAGATCTCGCCCGGAAAGGCGCAATTCTCCTTGTCGTATCCTTACATCCTGAACGTCATTGCCGGGCCGCACCCCATTGCGGAGGACGCAGCCCAATTGATCGCCAAAGCGGCTGGCAGCGCCGTCACAACCGGGCCGCTCGATTGGCTGCGCCCTGCCCACGCTTTCGACGTGCCGTTCGAGGGGGAGCCCGATGCCGTGCGCGCCGCCTTGCGCGAGACGCTTGAGGACGACTGGCTGCTGGATTGCAACATCGTGGCCAGCGCCTGCCGGCGTAAGAAGCTGCTTATCGCCGATATGGATTCCACCATCATCGGCTGTGAGTGTATCGACGAGTTGGCAGACATGGCGGGTATCAAGCCCAAGGTTGCCGCCATCACCGAACGCGCCATGCGCGGCGAGATCGAATTCGAGCCGGCTTTGCGCGAGCGGGTCGCCCTGCTCAAGGGACTGCCCGTCGGCGTCGTCAATGAGGTGATCGAGAAGCACATCACGCTGACCCCCGGCGGCCGCGCTTTGGTGGCGACGATGCGCAAGCATGGCGCCTTCACCTGCCTCGTCTCGGGCGGCTTCACCTTGTTCACCACGCGCATCGCCGCAATGATCGGCTTTGACGAAGCGCGCGCCAATGTGCTGATGGTCGACGGCGGCGAGCTCGCCGGCCTGGTGCAGGAGCCGATCTTCGGCCGGCAAACCAAACGCGAGACATTGATCGAATTGCGCGGCAAGCTCG
>Ga0114969_10002477_pt1 | contig 15168 bp, 31 predicted proteins | sample M_130807_MF_Meta_FD_87316 | JGI IMG/M metagenome (GOLD analysis project Ga0114969, IMG submission 87316) | Freshwater microbial communities from Lake Montjoie, Canada to study carbon cycling - M_130807_MF_MetaG | ecosystem: Environmental > Aquatic > Freshwater > Lake | place: Lake Montjoie...
CATAGTAAATGAATTAGCTTGGAAACAAGTGCAAAATAAATATCAAATAACTAAAGAACAAATTAAAGAATATTACAATAACAATTTTAATCTCTAAAACTATGAACAAGCTAACACAAGAAACAGAAAAAGAATTATTTAAAGTGTTTGAATTAGCACTAATAATTCAAAAAGAAAAAATTGGTACAACATTCTTTGAAATATCAGGACATGTTAAATGGTTAAGCATTAGAATCTATAAAGATGAATGGATACCAAATGCATCAATTGATGGAATAAACAACATTTCTGCATCTGTAAATACTGAAAGTCTAATTGAACTAATTAAACTTAAATCGTGGTTACAAGAAATCTTGTTATTCAAATCTGTTGTTCCATATAACTACAGTAATATATAAATCTAATCGTTATTCACTATCACTTGTTAAATTAACTAACCAAATAAAAACGTACAATTATGAAAAATCAAGCAGAAATCAACACAGTAAGTGGTTTATCTTTCACAGAAAACTCTCAAATTAACTTAACTACGTTAAGCAATTCAGCTATTGACCAATTAGCGACAGGAGGTTTTAAACCTTCTCGACCTATTGAGCATCATGCATTTATAAAATGGGTAAATCACCAATTAGAAAAGCAATTTGGAAGTACAATAATAGAGCCAATAAGCATATCTAAAAACCATGCACGTAGAATTAATTTCAAAGGTAAACCAGAAGATTTATGTCCAATAAATCAAGTATTAATAACAAGATTAGTAACAAGAATATTTGTTCCAAATAGAAGTTTAAGTGTTGCAAATGAAAGTTTAATACCAGCAATAGCAATATCTTATTCCGACCAAGGTATAGATGTGGCATTTGGTTCAAATGTTTTTGCTTGTAGTAACATGAATATATTTGGCTCTACTTTCTTTAGTACATATGGACATAACAAAATGAATTTTGAAAATTTAAAAACAATGATTAAATCAAAAATCATGTTGTTAGATGAAATCAATAATGATAATAGTGTAATAGTTCATAATTTAAATGATATAACATTAAATGAAGAACGTGTAAGAATTACACTAAATAAATTATTTGAAACAGCTGTAATTGCTAATATGAATAGAAGCACCCAAGAAAGTATACTTAATGTAACACAAGTAATAAGAATGCAAGAAGAAGTGCTTAAACGTAGAGTAATTAAACAAGTTAACGATCAACCATTTACAGCATGGGATTTAACACAAGCAGGTACAGAGCATTTAAAACCATTATCAAATGACATGCTAACACTGTATCCAACAATAACAAAATTCAACAAATTTATCAACCAAGAATTTAATGTTTAACCAATTTAATAACTAAAGCTATGCCAGATTGTGTACAATGTGAACAAGGGTTTCACAGAGATGAATTAATTTTAACGGGTCACGGAGATTTTGTCTGTGACCCCTGTATTGACAATCACTATGGTCAATCAGCAGAAGATGATGAATACTATTTAATATCTGAACTTGTTAGAGATGCACAAAGTAATGAGCATGTAACACAAGAACAGTTAGAAAATAGACATCAGTATTGCGAAGCATGTTGCGAAAATGTTCATCAAAATAATTGGGATGATACAACAGATCAATATTGTAGTGATTGTATGCAATATTATAACAATTGTTATAGATGTGATACATTAACTCATGAAGATGATTCAATAAATGTTTATGATGATGGTGTTATGCGTCAAGTATGTAGTCGTTGTAATGATAGACATTATCAGGAATGTAGTTCATGTAATGATAGATTTGATGAATTAAACTATGATGATGATGAAGATTGTGATGGATACTGCGAAGAATGTTCTGGAAATAGAACAATAAATCCAATTAAAGAATACTCTTATAAACCTAATGCAGTCTTTAAGAAATCTTATAGCACAGAAGAAGAGTTATACTTAGGAGTTGAACTTGAAGTAGAGATAGATCATTCAGTAGCTAACAATGATTTCTTAAATAGTCCATGCATATACATGAAAAAAGATGGTTCATTAAATAATGGATTTGAAATCATATCGCATCCAATGACATTAAGTTATCATAAGAAACAATTTAAGTGGAGAGATTTATTAGAAGGATTAATATCTAATGATGGTAAATCTCACAACACAGATACTTGTGGTATACATGTTCATGTTTCTAAAAATACAATTAAAGCAAAAGAACAATGGAAATTAGTTGAGTTTATGTATAAGTGTAGAAATAATATTTCAATATTATCAAGAAGAAAAATCTTTAGGTATTGCGAATTCAAAGATACACTTGCATATGGTATAGTAGAACATGATAGATTGTTACATGATGTAATCATGAATTGTAAACCAAGAAATCGTGATAGATATGCTGCATTAAATTTCCAGAATGCAAATACAATAGAGTTTAGAATATTCAGAGGAACATTAAAGAGTAATACATTCTTTGCTTGTTTAGAATTCTCTAAAGCATCTGTTGAATTTGTAACAAAACATGGGTATAGTATGTTTGCAATAGGAGATGAAACTTATATATGGAATAACTTCTGTAAGTTTTTATCCGACAGCCAAAAATATAATACCTTAATCAAATATCTAAAATCAAAACAAATATTTAACTAACATTTAAAACTTAAAACTATGTGTATTATAGCAGTAAAACCAGCAAACATTCCACTTCCAACAGATAAATTTATTGATGACAATTGGGTAGAAAATCCCGATGGTGCAGGTATAATGTTTATCAAGCATGGAACAAAAGAAGTAACAATGATTAAAGGATTTATGGAAAAGAAAGATTTAATTAATTCCATAAAAGAAAACAAACTTACTGAAGCTGATTTATTAATCATTCATTTTAGATGGGCAACATCAGGTAAGAAAAATGCACCAGCAACTCATCCTTTTATTATAGATAAAGATAAAAGTATATCATATTCAACTACCTTTGTAAGCGAACATGATTTATTCTTTGCACATAATGGGGTTATATCTGAATTAAATAATAACCATGATGAATCTGATACACAGATATTTGCTACGCAATTCCTACCACATATATCTGTAAAGGATATATATAACAATGATGTTATAAGACAAATGATTAGTAAATTTATTGATGGCAGTAGACTTGTGTTCTTACATGCAAAGTATGGAGTAACATTAATTGGTCAATGGCATGACTATAATGGATTAAAATTATCTAAAATGTATTGTGAACGACAAGATTATTTTCACAATATAGATTGGAGAAATTATTCCAAATCATATTATTCAACATCAAAAAAGAAGAAAAATAAAAACAAGTTTACCTTCGAAGATGATGATATTTATAATGAAGGATTTAATAATGATTATAAATATGAATGGTATTGTGAATCATGTTCTAACTTAGAAGATCCAGAAGAAATACTTTACAATGAATCATATGATTGTTATTTATGTATATCATGTAATGATGATTTAATGAATCAAGAAAATAATACTAACCAAACAACTATAAACTATAACGATTATGATTTTTAACACAGAAGTAGAACGAGTTGTATTAGGTGAGATTCTATTAGAGTCTCATCTATACTATGAACATGCTGATCTTTTAGATGACGAATGTTTTTTTGATGATGTAAATAAATTAATTTACGAATCAATTAAAAGCGTTGCTATAAGTTCTAAGATAGATACAATAACTGTCATAGAAAAAGCAAGACAATTAAAAGATAAGTTACCAAAACATTTAAGAGAATCAGAATTAAACATACCATATTATGTAGCATCATTAACAATGAACATAGGTGGTACATATAATTTTGATTCTCATTTAAGTTTGTTACATGAATATAAAAAAAGGAGGGAGCTATGTAAAATAGAAAAGTTTATTAATGATTCAATTAGAAAAGAAAAAACAAATGATGAGATAATAGAATATATTAATTCATCTATGTTAAAAGTTTCTGATGTTAGTATTAAACATGAACAATCTATTGATGAATGTTTAGATAACTATACCATACTATTAAACTCAAAGATGGATGAACATCTAACTCCAACATATATCAACGAGGTTGATAGAGTTATAGGAGGTATAGAGAAATCTGATTTAGTTATTATAGCAGGTGCATCATCAATGGGTAAGACATCATTTGCTTTGAAGCTTATGAATAATTTTATTATCAAAGATAAAAAAGTTATGATGTTTACATTAGAGATGAACTCTAATCAACTAATGTCCAGGTTAATTTCTATGCGTACAGGTATATCATTAAAGAGATTAAGATACCGAGATATAGATGACATAGACAAAGAAAAGATTAGAAAAGAAATGATGCTAATGAAAGGTAAATTGTTTTGGATAGATGAAACATCAAGTAAACTAACACAAATAATAAGTAAGATAAAGAAATATAAAATAACTAAAGGATTAGATTTTATATTTATAGATTACTTGCAGTTAGTTTCTCATTCAAATGCATCTGTTAAGAGTAGAGAGCAAGAGGTAGCAACAATAGCAAGAACATTAAAAAATATAGCTAAAGAATTAGGTATAGGTGTTATTGCATTATCTCAACTTAACAGAAGTTTGGCATCAAGAGATAACAAAAGACCAATCATGTCAGACTTAAGAGAGTCAGGTGAAATAGAACAAGCCGCTGATACAATTATGTTTGCTTATAGAGAAGCGTATTACAATGGTGATACATCTCCTATACAAGAGGCAGAAATAATAGTAGGCAAAGGTAGAAATAGTGGTGTTGGTACAGCTGTATTAAAGTTTATACCAGAACAAACTAAATTCTTATCACCAATAGATGACTATGCAGAAATTGATAACCAAGTACCAACAATTTTCTAATGAAACAACATTCAGATATCATTAAAGAAGTAGCATCACAAACAGGTATTGATATTAAAAGAGTTGATCTAACTATAAAACATTTAATCAAAGGAATTAAAAGAATGATAGGTCAAAATAAAAAAATAAAAATAAATGGATTTGCTACATTTTCTTTAAAAAAAACTATTAAAAAAAGATTTAATAAGTAAAAATTATTTTTACCTTTACACTATGGAAAAAGAAAAATTAATTCCTGCACAAGTATTAGCAGCGGACAAAGAGAAAGCAAATGATACTATTGAAGTAACTAAAATTATTCTTAAACAAAAAAACAAATCCTTTATATTATTTAATCCGTTTATTTCTACACAAAAGAAAGTAAACTATGATACAAATGAAGAAGGATTATTATTTAAGTACTCACTAAATTAATTATAAACTAACAAACAATCACAACTATGGAAACGAAAACATTAACCAAATCAGAATTATTAAATTCACTTTATAAAGAATGTGGATTAGCAAGAGAAGATGTATACCAACATCAACACTATACAATTATTACAAGAACTGGTATAGAAAAGATTCAATTTGCTAAAGGAATAAGTATTAAGTATGAAGTAATAGAATGTTCTAAAGAATTTGTAGTAATCAAAGCAATTGGTTCTACAAATGATGAAACAGTAGAAACATTTGGCTCTGCATTATATGGTAGAAAGACACAAGTAGATGGCAAATGGGTTGATTCAGGTTCATGTACTACATGGTATGTAGCAGAGATGGCAGAGAAACGTGCTTTATCAAGAGTAGTTTTGAAACTAACAAAAGCATATAGCATGGGTGTATTTGGAGAAGATGAAGCAGAAGATTTTGCAAAAAGTAATCCAAATAAATAATGAGTTTGCTATTTAAAATTACTAAAGCAACATTGGTTAATGATGAGGAGGTGCAATTGGTACTTCCTCACACCAATGATTTAAAATTTTTAGACATATTAATTCTAAGAAAGAATAACATTGAAGAAATTATGTCTATTGTAAGGAGTATTGAGCATTACAATCATTATAACATATCAATTGTATATGTAGGAATTAACCCTGATCTAATAGATATAGACAATAATAAATTAAATGAAGAAATAAGCCAATATAATCAAGCAGAGTTCTTCGGATGTGTAACCTTTATAAACGATAAAAATGAATTTTAGTCAGAAAACAAATTATGTAAGAACAAAAGGTATTTACCTTATTGAAGTAATGGGATATAGTTTATCATCAGAGATAGCTAACTATAACAAAGCACCATTCATAAAGTTTAAGTGTATAACAGAACCAAAAGAAGAAATGGTTGAGCTAATGTTTTGGTTAGCAAGACCAACTGATTCTGAAATTGTTTCTAAAATCAAGAAAGAAAAACTTGATAAATTCTTTGAACATCTTTTAGGTAGTAATACATTAAAAGGAAAAGAAGTATTAGAAGCATGTGTAGGTAAAAAATGTAAGGTAGCACTTAAACAAAAAGAAAGATTAGTTATAAAAGAAGGCAGTAAACCAATGATCTATAACGATATGGATTTATGGTATAGCGGGTATCAAGATAAGCCTTTAAACGCTGATGAAACAAAAATGTTTATATCCTTAAATGATGCTGATAGAAATAAATATTTAAGTGAAAAGTCTAAATGGGAAAAAGAAAATTACAAAAAAGAATCTCCTGTTGATAAAGACTTAGATTTCTTAGATGAAAAACCAAAAAGCAAAGAGTTTGATGTTTTAAAAGATGACCTACCTTTCTAATGGACTACAGTATTTCTATTAAAAGATCAGACAAAAAATATATCTTATCCCTCACAGTACGAGGGGTAAGTATATTGTCTGTTGAACACAAAAGTTTTTCAGGAATAGAAATTGAACTATCTAAAATAAGAAAGATTATAAGTTCATCAACAAACAATTCAATTGTTGAAATTAAAAATAAACTTGATTCAAGATGGGAAAGTTAACATTCAATGGTGAGGTAAGAAATAATATCTTATCAATAAACCTACCAATTCCTGATGAATTAAATAACCAATTTGTAATAATAGAAATTAGTAAGGCAAGTAAAAAAAGAAGTAACAATCAAAACAATTGGTACTATGGTGTTGCCTTACCAATTATAATTAATTCTATTGAAGATACAACAGGAGAATCATATACAAAAGAAGACCTGCATGAGTTTCATTTAGAAAAAGTATTAGAAGCAACAAAGGTTATTAAAGAAACATTAGGAGAAACAATTATTACTTATTCACACAAGAGAACAAGCGATATGACTACAACAGAATTTATGGATTTTAAAAACAAAATTCAGATTTACTGGGCAGAAAGAGGTATCAATGTTCCAGACCCTAACCAAACAGATTTTATATGAATGAAGTAATCTACGAAACATTTATACCATTTAATGTTTCATCATCAAAAAATAGTAAAGAATTAGTATGGGCAAAAAGAGGAACAGAAAAAGTTCCAATCTTTACTGATTCTAAAACAACTAAAAATTATAAAAGTAAAACTATAACATATTACTTAGAAGGTGCTATTGAGTTTAGAAAAATATATGACTCACTTCCTAAACCAATTAAATTAGGTTTTAAATTTATAAGAGATAGCAAAAGACAATTTGATTATATAAATCCAGCACAGACAGTACAAGATATTATGGTACGTAGTGGGTGGATAGAAGATGATAATGCAAATTGTATAATACCATTCTTTTTAGAATACGAATACAATAAAGAAAAACCAGGAGTAGTAATTTCAATTATTAAATAACAACTAACAACTTACATTATGGAAAATTTAAATCAAACACCAAAAGTATCAGGATTAATTTTTGATGGAGCAACACAATTTCATTCATTAGCAGAAGGATTACCTGTAATAAGTGATGATAACTATTATGATGACAGAAGATACGTTACAAATAGTATGCTTACTAAATTAAACCAATCACCAAATAAACTTGCAGATTATTTAAAAGGAATAAAAGATTATAGCGATGCATTTGTAATAGGTGATGCTGTTCATAAAGGAATTCTTGAACCACATAAACTTAACATGGCTGTATGGAATAATAGTATGCTACCAAGTCCAGATCAAACTATGAGAGCAAACGTTAATAAAGAATGGTTTAAGAAGTTTCAATTAGACAATGAAGGTGCAACTATATTACATGAAAAAGAATACAATGATGTAATGGGTATGATAGATTCAATTAACAGAAGAGATGAAGTTATGGAAGATATCAGAGGAGCAAGATATGAAACCATTGCTTTAAAATGGGTAAATGGAATACCATGTAAGGCTAAAGCAGACATCATTAAAGGCTCAACTATAATTGATATTAAAACAACTACCAACGTTGAACTAAATGACTTTAAACATTCTTGTATTGATTATGGATATTTCAGACAAGCAGCATTTTATTTAAACATGTTCAATGCAGATAAGTTTAAATTTATTGTTGTTGAAAAGAATGCACCATACAGAGTAGCAGTATACGAATTATCTCTTGAATCAATTAACAAAGGTTGGAATGAAATCGTAAGCCTTTTAGAAACCTATAAGTATTATTTTGTTGATGATATATTTGGTGAAAAACTATCAGTTAATATAATAAAAGGAACATTATGATTTTAAAATATGATATTAAAAAGTATTTAAAAGATAACAGTATTCAACAAACAAGATTAGCAAAAAGACTTGGAATGAGTAAGCAACTATTATATTATTATATACATACAGAAGAAGTATCTGCTATAATGATTAATACCTTATCGGAGTTATTAAAGATTGCACCTTCCAAAGTCTTAAATGATTTAAATAATAATTATATAAAAACAAAGATATGATTAATGGATTTGAAGAGGAAACCGATAACCTATCAGGTTACGAACTCAATACGCTAATTCCAATTCTTGTTAAAGGCTTATCTAATAAAATAGGAAAAGATAACGCTATAACAAATAAAACTATGGTAAGTAAACTTAAAGAATTAAAGTACGAAGTTTCGGAAGTAAGAATAAGAAAGATGATAAATTATATCAGACACAAAGGCTTAGTTAAAAACTTAATAGCAACAAGTGTAGGATATTATATATCTAAAGATGCAGATGAAATAACGCTTTATATTGAATCATTAAAGCAAAGAGCAGATGCAATATTAGCAATAGCAAAATCATTTATTATACCTTCTAAAAATGAATAATTCAAACGAACTAATGATACAAGTTATTAGAATGTGTAATATAATTTCTAATGACCAAGAATTAGGACAAGCAATAAGAAAGCTTATTGAAGAACTAAACAAGCTGAAATAAAAAAGGGAGCTTTTTAAGGCTCCCAATTTTATTAACTAACTCACACTATGTATTACAAATTTAAATAAAAAAATAACATGAATTGGAAAGAGTATAAAAAATTATCAGAAAGAACATTTAGTTATATTGAAAATCTTAACGCAGATATTAATATAGACTTAGCTGTTAAATTAAATCAATCACATTGTGCTATTGGAATTGTAACAGAATTAGGTGAACTAATGACTGCAATTAAAAATAATGATATAGTAAATGTAACAGAAGAATTAGGAGATATATGTTGGTATATATCCAATCTTGAAAGACTAATGGGTAATCTTAATCAAAATCTAATAGCATACAAAGGAAAAATTAAATCAATAGATATCGGAAATGCAATTGTTAACGCAAGTGATTTGTTAGATATATATAAAAAAGGTATATACTACAACAAACAAATTAACTACGTTGAAGTAACTGATGTGTTAGAACTAATAAAAGATTTTGTTTCTAAAGCAGCTAAACTTAATGAAAAACCTATGCATACTGTTCTATCAGTAAACATAAATAAACTAATGCTACGATTCCCTAATAAGTTTACAGAGAAAGATGCAATAGAAAGAAACACAAAAGCAGAATATAAATTAATGCAAAATCAAATAAATAAATAATTCACTATCACGCTAATCTAAACTATTATGAAACCAAAACATTATGACAACACAAACGGAAGTTTGTATCTATTCGCTAAGAATCATGACCTAAACGCATGGGAATTTGATGTTATAAAACGAGTGGTACGCTGCCGTAAAAAAGGAGAATTTAAATCTGATTTGTTAAAAACAATAGAGGTTTTAAAACTATACCTTGAAGAATACAAAGAATTAAAAGCTAAGTATCATAACCCAGAAGAAGGGTGCTAAAACTAAATAAAATGGATATTATAATAACTTGTGAAACAACACAATATGCTGTTTTGCCTAATAAAAAAAATGAAATAACATTATTTTCAATTAACGAAGAATCTTTTGTTATTTCTTTCTGTGATAAGAACGGAAAAGTTTTAGAGCAATCAGAAATATGTATTGAAGATGCAAGAAAATTAGCTAAATTAATTTTACTATAATAAATAACTAATTAACAACTCACACTATGGAAAGTTTAGAAATTGTAAATAGAAAATCAATGATTATCCGAGAAAGCGGAAGATCAACAGACTTTATTAGTCCAAGTTTTGGACATGGTTGTTTATTTAATTGCTCATATTGTTATATGAAAAGAAATAAACCTGAAGGTTTAAATATTGCTGTTAATACAGGAGATATCTTAACTGCAATTAATAACCATGTATTATTTACTCATGTAGATAAACCAAATCAAACACATGATGAATATATCACATACGATATATCATGTAACGAAGACTTTGCATTACATTTAAAATATCACGAATGGGAAAGAATATTTGATTTCTTTAAAAAGCATCCTGTAGCAATGGGTAGTTTTGCAACTAAGTATGTAAACGAAAAACTAATTGAATATAATCCAGAAGGAAAAATTAGAATTAGATTTAGTTTAATGCCTCAAAACATTTCAGATATATTAGAACCTAATACATCAAAAATAATAGATAGAATAAAAGCTATTGATGCATTCATTGATGCAGGATATGATGTGCATATAAACTTTAGTCCAGTATTAGTTTATGGTGATTGGTTAAACGATTACAAGTATTTATTTCAAATGATTAATGATTATGTTGACTATAAAGATGTTGTTAAAGCTGAAGTTATATTTTTAACTCATAACAAGGATAAACATAAATATAACTTAGAAAACAATATTCCTGGAGAACAAGAGTATTTATGGATTCCGACAATACAAGAAGATAAAACATCACAATATGGTGGAGAAAACATTAGATATAAACATACATTAAAAAAAAGCTTTATAGATTCTTTTGTTAAACTACACGATAAAATTATACCATGGAACAAAATAAGATATATATTTTAGTAACATTATTAAATTTATTAACTGAATACTTAAATTAAACACTATGATACCAAGAGATAAAGCATTAGACATTGTTAGAGAATTTAAAAAAGAATTTGATTTAGAAACAGCTAAAAAATATTCTTTACTAACACTTAATTTAATAATGGAACATTCCAGAATTATTAAAACAGAAGAAGCATTAGAAAAACATTTAAATTATTTTAAAGAAGTTAAAAATAGAATAGAAAAACTGTAATTTTATGGAAAAAGAAAAACAAATCACATTACAATTTATAGATGCATTTACAGAAGAGTTTTTTTTTAATTACTACGAATCAAAACAAATAGCAAGAATAGCTGCATATGAATTTTGTAAGTATATTAAAACAAAAGAAAAAGGTTGGTATGGAAAATCAGATGATCTAAAATATTGGGAAAGTATAATAATTGAAATTGATAAACTATAATAATTTATGAATCATCTGGAAGTAATTAAACAAGAAATATTAGTGTATAAAAAAGATTTAAACACTAATCTAATGGTGCATAACCAATTTTATAATGGTTATATAGAAGGATTAGAAAAAGCATTAGAGATAATAGAGAGTATTCAGAAAGGTATAATACCTACTGAACAATATTATGATGGTAACGGATATTAAATAATAGCAGCAGTTCTGCTATTTATTTTATCTTCTATTGATGACTTAGGTAAATCAACTACTAAATATTTTTTATCGCTTCCGTTAAAATATATTACAGATTGTATTTCACCTTTAATACCAACCCATTTTCTTATATAGTTTATATTTAAAACATTTACACTATATAATTCAATAGATTCATTCTTTTGGATAATTGGTAAGTCAATAAATAGGCTTTCTAAATTTATACTCATTACTTTTTAGATGTTAATTGTGATAATGCAGCACCTACAGAGCCAATAGCAATACCATAAGAAGCAATTGTAACTAAAGCAGCAGGTAAAGCTACAGGAGATGCTACAATAGCACCACTAACTACACCAACGGTAACCATAACATTTCTAATCTTTTTCCAAAATACTGGTGTTTCTGATTTAGATCTTTCAAGTAATGATTTAATATTTACTTTGTCAATATTTTTATCTTCCATTTTAAAAAGGTATATAAACAGTTGTAGATTTTCCTAATACAGTTTTTCTTACTGCCTTAAGTATTTGTTTTCTATTCTTAGATTTATCAATATAAGAAGATACATGAACCCAATCAGGTTCTTTATCATTTCCAAATTCCCAAATTAACTGATCGTAGGAATAATTATCTTTTATATATTTAAATATCTCTGAATTCTTTATTCCATTATTAAATATATCAGCATCAATATCCATAGCGGAAGCTCCTTTTTCAGCACAATGCTGTGAAGTAGTACTTCCCCCGATAGCTTTATTAACCTTAACACTTCTGAAAAAAGATGATATGCCAATTGGTTTACCATAAAATTTTCTTAATGGTTCAAAGATTGTTTCAGCTAACGACCTCATAGCTAATAAATTTGCTTCAGTCGGTGCATTAGGAATACCTTTTCTAATCGCTTCTTGCGACTTGGTAGCTTCCGCATATGTGATATTGGTTGATATATTAATCATTTTTTTCCTCTATTTCTTGCTCTATTTTTAGATGAAGATTCCAAAACCATCTTACCAGTTTTAGTATGACTTAAATCTTTTTTAGATGCCCACCTTGTTCCATACACTCCTCTCTTACGAGCCTCTTTATTTAATGAACTACGATATTCAATTCTACTATCTGTACTATGATACTTTTTATTATAAGCATTTTTTTTAAGTCTTGCTTTAATATTATCTTGATAATATTTAGCTGACTTACTATTACCATCAGTAGAACCTGCAATTGAATTTCGTGCCATTAGGAATGTTTTTGATTCATTATAAAGTCATAGTATTCATCAAAAGAATTAAAGTCTTTAGCAGCTTCAAATGAAAGTTTTAATAACTTACCTATATTCTGTTCAAACCTTGGAATATTTTGATTTATAGCATAAGAATATACTTCTTTTATAACATCAAATTCATCCATTATTCTGTAATAATAAAATCTACGATTGGTTCAATATATCTTGGTTCTAAATTATATTTAGTTAGTTTATCAGATTCAATAGTATAAAAATCTACAACTACTGTTTCATTACCTAATTCAAATAAAGTTTTATTTAAAACATCAAGATTAGAAATTTTAGGAGCGCCATTTTCTTCAAAAACCATTTGACCATTTTCATCTCGTTCAGCATATTTTTCTACAATATCTTTTTGAACTACACTTAATTCTTCTAAGAATGGTTTTATTTTTCTAATGTTTTTTGATATTGCATACCATGAATCGGTTTCTTTTGTACCAAGGTAAGCTAATGATTGGCTAATAGATAGCAACTGATTGTTTGTGATTTTCTTGTCCATAACTTAATTTATTTACTTAAACTTTTATTTTAACTTAGTTTTTATTTCTGATAGGATATTATAAAGATCATTTTCTTTTTTATCTAAATTACTTGACATTTGAATTACTGCTTTATTCAATGAATTAATTGAATTAGCAAGATTAATTGTTGTATCGTTAAGGTTATTAGTAATACGAGTTAATTGTTGTAATTCCAACTTTGTTGTTTCTGATAACAACTCTAATCTACCTTTATATTCTTTATCAAGCAACTCCATGTTCCCTTTTAATTTACCAATATCTTCACGAAACTTATTTTCATTATCGTGATTATTCTTAATTAAATCTCGTAAATCATTATATATAACACGAAGAAAGAATCCTATAATTGCAATACAAAGTCCAAGAATGTATTTAAATATATCTTCCATTATATATAATTTGTTGTTGTAAAGATAGTTAGTAATATAATAAATTACAATAGGTTATATTTAAAATTTTCTTCCATAGTAATATCGAAAATAATTTTCAATCCTTAACTGTTCAGATTCATTTAACCAATAAGGAAACAGTAACATTTGAGCCAAATACATTGAGTTTCCGTTTGCGCTTAATGTATTTGTTCCACCAATTACAAGTTGTTTATTTTGAAAAGTCTGTATTATTTCAGGTGTTGTCCAATTGTTTGTTGACTGAAAAGTTAATTTTCTTCCATTTATAAAACATTCTGTTTCACTACCCGTTCCTTTTTTTTGTTTCAATGTGGCTTTCATCGTAAAAATAAACCAATCGTTTAAATCATTTAATCGTGTTCTTTTTCCACTTGTACGAGTATTACCGCTTCCGTTATCGTTGCCATAAAAATTAAAATCAAATGAAGTGTAAGGGTTTGAATTTCTTATATCAAATCCCCCAGAAATTAAAACACCGTCTAAATAAAAATGACTTTTATCAACAACATCTTTTCTTTTCATTACTCCCATTATAGTAATTGAATCAGTTGTTATTCCACCTGAAACACCTCCTAACATTGCAGTTGAAAATGCTCCTGGTGTTGCCCTGTCCCATGTGCATAAAAAAGGATTTGTGTTTGTTCCATTAATGCCACCAAAGTCTAATATTTTATGATTATTTAAACCAAAAGCTTCTCCGTCTTTCAAATAAGGTCTGTTTCCAGATGCACTACCATTACTTGCAAACATTATTGGGTAGGTTTTTATTCCGTACCCTATATTTAAAGAAACGTCAACCGTTGGGTGTGCGTCTACGTTGGTTATAATTCCAGCTTTAAAAAACTTTTGCCTAACATTTAACGAATCCAAAACAAGTGTGTATTGTGATAAATCAAACTCAACGTTTTTATCCGCATTTATATAAAACCACGGCATTTTTTTAACAGGCAATGTTTCAGGAAATTGTATTTTATCCTTATTGGTTATATTTTCTTTTAACCCCTGTATTAAACCGCTTTTAATATTATTATTGGCATTTCCTGACAAAACACCTTGCCTGTTCCCTAATTGTAAACCACTAACCATTCCCGATGGGTGCGA